>OMLO01003275.1_pt1 | contig 13351 bp, 6 predicted proteins | sample 1674811 | NCBI WGS metagenome assembly OMLO01 (sample SAMN06265003, study PRJEB25207) | coral metagenome | isolation source: Coral host | place: Mexico:La Bocana,Puerto Morelos, Mexico | collected 2008-11-13
CTTAGTTGATATAACCAATTTACCTTGTTACCCCCACCGACGCAGCACCACAGTTTCTTTAGAAACTTTCACCCTTTTTTTCTTGAAACAGCTGTCTGTAATTAGGGCCACAGGTTTAAGTTACCTTGCTTTCAGAGTTTGCAGGCACCTTGAAAGTCTTTGAACTTTGAAATCAAAATTCAAGGCCTTCAAAAGTCCATGAAAAGTATATTGAAATTGTCTCCTGGAATATCCTTTAAAAGTCCTTAATCGTTTTTTTTTGCAGGTTCCCATTTTCGATATGATGGACAGCTAGAATGTTGATGAGCACTTACTCAAACATAAAACCTGAGAGCAAACTTTTAGAAGATTGTAATTAGCAAAGGCTGAGCATCATCAAACAAGGATACTTGAGTGTATAGTACATGGTCTACCATTAATTGATAGAAAAGGTACCCCTCTTCCATACCTTAAATTGAAAAAAGGAATCCTTTCACGTACTTTCATTACTGGCCTGTAATATCTTATCATTTTATCATGTAGTAAATAACAAATATAAAATGATACAGCCATAAGATGTATCTGTGTGAAATTTAACTAAATGCCCTTTAAAAAACAGTAAATGATAGATTTCCCTATATACCTATTTTCATATACCTAACGTGTGAAATCCCTCCCTTTTATATACCAGAAGCCTGAAAAGGGTACCTCTTTTGGGCAGAGCCTCCCCAATCTAGGCCATTATAGGGAGTACCCTATTTTCACAATATCTTGACAGTATTTCATGTCACAACCAGAATATGACTACCAATATGTTCTAGACTCTGTGTGAGCCACCACAGGATGTTGCATCAATTGTCTTTTTCAAGGCTGCATAACCAGGTGTTACAGATTTTGTCAGTTTTGTCATTATCTTTCACTACTGACACTAATTAGCCAGCTGCAACCTACTTCATATGTTTTAAGTATTGTTGATATGGTCAAGCTAGTGTAACTATTGTTAGTGTTGTCTTTGTTGTTCATTGGTTGGTTAACCCTACTCAGACTGTTTTGATCTTTTAAGTTATGACCAGAGGTTATGGGGAGGATTCTGCTTGACTCCTCTTAATAACTTGGAGTACATTAAAGCAATGATAATGAAACTTAAAAGGGTATATCCCTGTAGGACAACCAAAAATGTAGATCTTTGATGTGAGCAACATGGGATTATGATGTCATATCAAATGGTAAATTCATCCTGGTAACCCGAGTCGTAGTTGATTTAATACTGTATAACGAAGTCAAAATGTCCTACAAAGTGCACAAATGACTGCATGAAAGGAGAATAATAATAATTAAATGATAGAAGACACTTAAATTGTTAAAACATACCTTTCAAAACATGGTTGCCATAGATATGTCAAGTTCTAAGAAAAAGGACATTATATAGCAAATTGTTTCGGGATAATTTTCAAAGCAAGTCGACAGTTGTGGCACCTTTTATCAAAATGTTATAAATTGTTTAAGGCAGTGCAAGTACTTTTCATTCCCTCCTGTCTCAATTGGGAATAGGTTTTTGGACTGCTTACTTGTTTTCTAATTGTTATTAATTTCTGTTTCATGAAGCCACTTTAAAAGAATGTTACTTTCAACATTCGTAGTATTTTAGAATACAGATAATTTTCAAATGTTTGTCATAATCTGGTGTTTATTCTTCAATCACATCTTAAATATCATATTCATTTGTTGTCATACCCTGCCTAAGTTGTTGCCAAATTTCTTGAATTATTTTTCTTCTGCTAAAGAAAATAGAAAAATTTTACTTGCTCTGCAAGTGCGACTTAATTCCTGTGCATTTTGTGCACAAGTGTATCTTTAATACATCTAGGATTGATAAATAACATTGTCATGAAACTATTCAAAGAATATTGGAAATATTTTGCTATATTAATATAACATGCACAAAATAGCAAATTGACTTTCAACAATACAAGGTGATAAACTAAATATGTTACAGTCAATAGGGGAATCTTTTTTTCACAGTACAATATTTGCCTCATTAGCACTACATCATAAATTGTCCGAACAATTTTGACCTAAATGTGTTAAATTCTTTTTGTCTGACATAGGTTAGTAACTAAAAATATTTCAGAGGGCATAGACTTAATAGCCCTACCACCAGCCAGAAAATCTATCTAGCAAAGTCATATGCAAAAGAGGGGAAATGTTAACAGTACAACAGCCTACTATTCTGGAAATCATTTTTTTGTTGTTGTCTTCTAATTCTTGTTGAATGTGAGAAACATATTGTTTCAGGTTAAATAGAATCACTCATGTCACAATGTAGTGTAGATATATACTGTATCATGGGGAATATTATTAGCATAGTTATTACTAGAAATTATAAAAAGTCATATTCAATAATTAATTTATTATAGCTGTACAGTTTTATCAAAAGATATATATGAAAATAATATTGACTAGATAGGGCTGACAGATACAAATCATCATAATTGTTTCTACAGAAGTATTATTTACCAGTAATTCATGAATGATTGGAGTATAATTTAATAACGATAGTTCTTTTATATATTTTCTGGCCAATAGACAACTATTTTTTCAATAAATGTACTTTCCTTTGAGGTGCTGTATTTTTTCATGTGTGGGTAACATTTATGGTTGAAACACATTTTTTGTAATTAATGTCATCCTACACATTTTGGGCTAATGGCTTGAGTCCAGCCTTTAAGCCAGGGTTTTAGGCAAACAAGATATGCTGGACTGTAATTTAAAATGTACACTGTCACACTAATTTTTTGGTTATTGAGACAAATTTATTATGTTTCACTGACACTGACGTTCTTGAACAACAGTTCATTCAGTCATTACAATTACTTATCAGTAAAGAATTAGCTCACTTGGATTAAAAAAAAGGTTGCAATAACATGGATGAAGCTTTACTTAAAGTTACATTTTCCTTTATTCTATTGTTATTACAAAGCCCAGTGCTAGTTTTATACAATTGCTAAGGAAGGGATACAGATCTCAGTTGGTCAGATGTTTAAGATTGTTCTGTTTAATTTACTCAAAACAAATTTCCTTGTGGATGTACAGGTGATCCAAACATCAAATGCCAAGATGCTGGGAATGTGAAACTACCTGTAGACAATACACAAAATACAATCAGAGTATTATTGCATGCCATAGAAAATACAGCCAATTAAAATACAGATAAGCTGTTGTTTACATGACAATATTTCACCCAACCTTATCCATCTTGCACTGCATTGATTGTTTTGCAAGTTATGCATTCTGAGAAGTTCAAAGCTGAACTGATGATTGGGTTTTCCCTGCTGTCAATCAAAATTATGGCGACAGCCAAAGAACCTTGAAACACAGAAGAAAACAAAAAGGAACGAAATATACTAATCACGACTGACAGACGTGACCGGCTGAAGTGAGCTTCTGTTTCCAGAGAGGTCCGCTTAGATGATTGACAACAGCGAAAAACGTAAACTGTTGGTTGAAGTTTGAATTTCGGAGTTCGCATGATATTGAAAACTGCAATGAAGTCTTAATCTGAAACAATGTCGCATTTCGCATTCTGTGATTAATAAAGACACACCTATCAACAAAATCCCTTAAATACAAAAAATCCCTCGCAGCAAAATTGGTTCCTGGAATATATTTGGAGGCATGAGACAATCTCCCAAAGAAAAAAAACATGATGGCTGGTACATTTAACCATAATTCTTATACATAGCACAAGAAACCACTGACAATGTTCATAATTACATTCAAACAAGTTCTCAAAGCTTCAAACCTAGAATGCACAGTGTTGTTAGTACAGGGACAAATATTGCAAAAAATGGATGTTGTGTCTAATGGGCTGTGTTAGGTTCATTATTAAAAGGATTTAACCATTGCACTTACTTGTTTTCCCCACAACTTTCTGCTCCACCTGAAAGTAAATCAAAATAAATGCTACACAAAATATACTTTACCATTAATTCACTTCAATGCTAAAAGGTAAGGTAATGTCTCCATCAGGCCAGAGGCCAACAGAGCCTGATCTTTTTCTAATTTCTGAGCACAGAGTGACCAGGAGTATTTCTACTCCCCCTTGGATAGGATGATAGTCCATTGCAGGGCTACCCCCCCCATTTCAAATAAAATGTTTTGTCATGAACACAATGTAATAAACCGAGCCAGGACTTGAACCCAGACTGCTCAGGCCAGTTTTCACTGCTTTTCAGTGGTAAAAAAACAATTTACATGACTTGGGGCTTCACTTCGTGTTTCATGAATTATCCACCCTGCCTTTTTTCATGGGTAGAGAATTAACAGCACAAAATACCAGTAAAAAATGATGGGACTATATGTTTCACAATCTTAAAAGATGCCTGGAACATGAGAAGTAAAAAAAAGAGGGGATTGAGACTTCTATTGCTACTTGGTCATCTCTTACATTATATTATCATAATTACAACAACAAGAACAACCATTTTATTTTGCCAACAGTCATGTACGACATTCATGTACAGCTGTACTTCAAGATCCCCAGCATACACTCCTCAATCTCATGTGCATCATCAAACTTCAAACACACCCTCATCTATCCCATACATGCCTATGATGCCCCTCTCCAAGAAAACAAGTGAAGATGCATTGGATCAAGGTTTTGACCATTCTACAGGGTCACTCTACGGCCTACCTGATATGTCACCAGACTGCAAGTCACACAGCAAATATCCCTTGAGTGTGTCTACATACCTCTTTTCTAGGAACCATTTTGAGCCAATCATTGAGGTAAAGAAAGAGATTGACTGCATCTGATACGTTGTCACCCTCAGAGCAGAATGTTAACAACACAGCAAGTGGAATGTCATCTTTGCAACTATGAGAGAAAATATTGCACACTAATTATTCAAAATCAACACCAGCTTAACAGCTTCTAACAAAATGCTGGTCTTACCATGCTTCATAGAACGTTTTTGTCAATCCTCCTCCAGGCAGATAAAATTCACTATTTTCATCAGATAATTCTAGCAGGTAAATAAACAAAAACAACTGCACTTCATTTAACTGAACACCCTACAGCACAAGACACTATTTTGGTGATCCCCCCTAACATGTGTAATACTTCACGGACCTAAGCAGTAGTTGTTTTTAAAAATAAGTTGTCCTTCCATTTGCATTCCAGACAGATGATCAGGACTAATAAAACCATGGCCTATAATTATACTGGAGTTACTTGTGGGATAATGTTTGCATGTATTCTATTGTTGTTAAAAACAATCATTCTAATTGCAGACTGTGATTTACTCCGTCTAGGACACCAGATTGTGGTATAAATATAATTATGGGTATGTAAGAACTTAACAGTCCTCTTATCACACTCATATTAATGAATCAAATCACCTTCTGTCATGTGAGGAAATTTTGGTCTTTTTTCCAGTGTTTTCCAGGACAATCCATCAAACAGTGGAAGAAGATTCTTAGCTGCTGGTGTCACAAGATATCTCAAGGGAGAACTAAAATAAAAATGATTTTATTTTAAATGAGGATACAACAAAAGAAAAAGTCAAAATATTTTTAATATCAGTTAATCACTTCATAAACCCTAGACTGGGCTATCTTATGGAGAGATGGGCAATGATAAATTCTAGATTTTGGGAGATGACAAGACTTCTACTTCTCTGCATTGTTTAGATTTTTTTAACCCTGTAAAAGAAATGGATACTCTAAAAAGGCACTGCAAAAAATTGAGTTCACAACACCCCAGAATCAGGCTATTTAAGTTCCACTAGATGTATATCTTTGAACGGACCATTTGTAAGCCTTTTATAGTAACATAACTTATCTTCACAAAAAATCAGGGTAGCCATTAAAGGAGGGCCAAAAAGTTCTCATTTAAGTAACTGTTGTTAAATAACTAAATTGTTTACAAGTTACATATTTCAGCAATAGTATACCAGTAGGTGCAGTATACAAAAACCTTTCTAGTTCACTTAAAGTTAATTGTTAAAAAATAGTAAATATTGCTTACCCTTCAATCTGTGAGTCAAGCCTTTCTGTAGCACTAATACTAGAAACAAGAATAACTTGTTTAAAGTTGCAACTTTTGATCCAGCTGACAAGTTTTCTGCAATATTCAGCCTGATGACCCTAAAACCAATAATTATAAAGTTAACAACTTTTCAGCTGTGTTCAAAGACAAGTAAAACACTTAATAGCTACACTACAGCATTCATCCACAGTAAAGTTGATAACGGTAATTAACTACTATAGCAAATTTGCGAAGCTGACATTTTGAGCAGTAACTCTTGGTCAGAACAAAGATGTATTGGTAAAGAGTTATTACCATACTCAAAACATATTCAGCTTTATAATCTCACTATGGTGGTTAAGTTACCATTATCAACTTTGACTTGACAAAAAGCTAAGAAATACCTTCTTCAAACACATGTATTAGGCAGTTTAATCAGATGAACTTGAACAAAATTAACAAATAGTACAAATGTCAAGGTCCCTTGACTGCATACTTATTGTTCTTAACTTCTAACCAAGACACACAGTATAGTGGATATTTCTTTTGTTTTTTATCCATTTATTATGTGTATGAGTTAGTGAGACAAGCCACACAGTGGGGTGTACATGAGTGGAGAATGTTTTGTGACCAGTTATTTAAAGGTGGGTTACACAGGGCCGTCATTAAGTTTTGATTTACCTGTAGCCTTGACCTTACACTCATAATAAACTTGTTACTTTATGGGTAAATTGTATTTTCAACAACAGGCAAGTTTACCCATAACATCAAGTACCCATCAAAGATACCACAATACCATGTAGTGATGTTCTTTATAATTATTTTATTGTTACATGTGTGCAAATTTTAATCCCAAAGTGTTCTCCTTTGTATGAGAAATTCAGTTAACTTCTAATGTCATGTGCTCTGATGATATATAGTGTGTACATCAAGTATAATTATTTATCACTGATAATCACCTTTACAAGTGGAGCTCTTTGTTGCACCACAACAAACTTTAGATCATCATTTTTGTACACTGCCAAAGAAGGAATACATGTTAAAGTAACATTCTGATGTAATAATTTCTCACTACATACTGATTTAATGTTTTCCTTAACACAGTTTACCTGGATACTAACTTCTCGGCTAAGAAAGCAAATACTAATTCATCTGAATGCATATCACATGGGTACCGTATATATCCAGTCTGGAAATATCCTATGAACAAGATTTTCTTTAGTCACTATGCTAACAAGTTATAGTCTCAAAAAAGGGGGAAAATGTACTCACTTGTACGCCCCTACATGTTTACTCTTGCTGTTGAACCACATTTCTCAATCATAAGAATAATCCTAATGAGACAAGCAGCAGTGTAACATACCTTCTACACTAACATTAAGTTTCCCAAGAGATTCCGCTGAGTGAGTGAATGCATCATTACCAACCACTGGCAGGACACAGGAATCATAGAAATATCCAATGTGGTGAGCATTTGGAGAAATTGAAGAAACCACCAGATCCACTGTTAACTGACCCACATTTCCTATTGAAACAGCTGGCTAAGAAATACTACTGTGTTAACAAAGGAGAATTTAACATAAGCAAATAGTAATAATAATAATAATAATAATAATAATAATAATAATAATAATAATAATAATAATAATAATAATAATAATAATAATATTAATAATAATAATAATAATAATAATAATAATAGCATAATAATAATAATAATAATAATAATAATAAAAGCATTTGTAACTATTGATAGACTGGCCCGTCTAGACTACCGTAGCTATCCACAGGCCAGCCCAACTGTAAAATGTTAATTTATTAAGAAATAAAGTGATGATAATGAAGCTGCTGAGCTTACACAGATTTTAGATTTTAGGTTACAAAGTGAACCTTACCAGAACCAACGTAAATTCACTCCAGTTGACCTCCACATCCTTCTTGCTGGCAACAAACATTTTTCAAAAAGCAGGAGCGTAATCCCATGCAGTTGCTGAAATTCGAAGCACAAGAGAAACTATCCAATGCTGAATTTTTCAAAGACATTCAAAAGTTTGTCGAGTCATTCATAGTCATGTGCGTTTTCCACCAGGCGTTCTGGACGATGGCAAGAAAGAGCATGGGTCACAATATGCACGGCTACCAAGCAAATAAACATGGCGGAATTTCCTGAATTAGGAAAACACTGTGATGTTCAGACTTGTAAACAGCTTGGTAAGTCACAGGTTTGTGGGTTTGTGTTCTTTTTCCATTAGCATAACGTACTAGTGACTCTTCCAGCCAATGCCAGCTCCTATCATTTAAACTAACAACAAAACAAGTAAATTTACACACTTTTTCGTAAGTTTATGTCTTGTCCATGTAAGATTGCTCTTTAAAGTGTTTTTGTTTTCACCTGTTCTTAGATTTTCTTCCATTTCTTTGTAATGGATGTTCTGGAACCTTTTGGTAAGAATGTGTTTTCTTTCTTTTAAACTGAAATATTTTGTCTTCCCTATGCTTTAGCATAATGCTATTAAGTAAAAGACTTGCTAATTTAATTGTTGATGGATCCCGGTGAGGTTTAAAAATAAGGCCTGGGGATTTCACTTTGTTGAAAATTCTTTGTTTCATTAAGAAGAGAACGAGAAATACAAAGAGAAATACAAAGAATAACCCTTCTACCCCCGGGGGAGGGGATACTCCCTATAATGGCCTATACGGGGAGGATCCGCCCAAAAGGGGTACCTTTTTCAGGCTTCAGGTATATAAAAGGGTAGGGATTTCACAAGTTTAGGTTTATGAAAGGGTAGGAAAATCTTCACTCTGGTATTAAAAAAGGACCTTGAATTTAAACAGATCAAGCAGATGCAACTTATGACTGTTTCATTTTAATTTATTATGCACTACGTGAAAAAAATAACAAGAAGACTTCCTGTTTTAACAATTTATTCATAAGTGTTCTTAAGAAGGTATATGAAAAGGGTGCCTTTTTCCAATAAAAGGGATACGAAAGGGGTACCTTTTCTGAAAAAAAATGGTATGTAAAAGGGTAAGGGGTTGGACCTCGGGGCGGAGCCTCCCTGTATAAAACGTTTTTGAGTACCCCCCCCCCCCCCGGTTTTTTCTTTTTTTTTTTGGAAACATCCATTTTTTCCTTGGGGGCGGGGTTTGCGGTGGGGGGGGTGGGGTCAGGGGGTAAGCTGAGAGACTATCCCATGACTATTTGCTTTAGAATACACAGAAAGTTAAATGTTTAACTTTGTCCATGAGTTAGCAGTAAGAGTAAGGTTTTCAACCTCGAGGCATTAAATTTGGCAGGCATAGTAGTTGTATTGCTACGGTGGCACAAATCAAGTTTGAGCTCAAGTCAGGCTAGCTTAGACACAATGAATAACAGTGAAGAGACATTTGTAGATATATACATGTTAATATGAAGCTCATAATGGGAGGTTCTGCATTGCATTTTAATTAACACATTTTATATTATTGAAGTACATTTGCAAGACATACAAGGGCTATAGATAAAAGTAATCAAAACGTTTTGAGAGCCATAGTCCAGGTTATGTTTATTTAACGTTTTAGACTAATGCAGAAGTAGAAACTAAGAAAGGGTCTTTGCAGTCTAGAGCACCGGTCAAAAGTATCTCACAGCTGCACCTCTGACGATCAGAAAGATGAGGAACACGTGCAGGTATTGAAACAATGACAGAAAAATAAACAATACAGCAATGAATTGGCTGTATATTGTTCGTGTCCCAAATAGTTTCCTTCTCTGATTGGTCTAGTGTACTGTGTACATTAGACTGATATCCATTGCTAATGCCACATTATCAACAAGAATCAATGAAGAATCATTTTTGTGGCCTTATTTATTAGAAGAAAAGAACTGAAAATCAGAAGTTGTCTGCCGTTAACGTCTTGCTTATAATAACCTCTCTATTGTTGAGAAAATGAAACTGTTTTAACTAAGCGGACTAGAACTAGAACTTAGTCTGCGCGCTGTTTTCTTGTCCGCTTCGGAGAAAATTAATCCGATAACACACATACCATTGAGTTAAAGTAAACTTTATTCTTCTGTTTTATTTTAAAAGTAAGGTTTGATGTAGGTGAAACATCTCAGATCGTGTAGGCGAATCAACTTCAGTGTAGGCGAAACATCTCGGAACGTGTAGGCGAATCATCGTGTAGGCGAATCATCGTGTAGGCGAAACGACCGGCTAGCGAGTGAAGCCATGTATCTCTTCTACAAAACCGTGTCTGCGAATTCTAATACTCCTTTTCATTTTAAATCTAGAGCTTTTTTTCCACAGGGAGTGGTGACTAATTGCCTTCCCCAACTTCATTTGCTAATAAAAGAAAAACAAACGCACTTGTCAAAAATCTGAGACACTGTTTTTTGGTGGAACATGTTAAGAAGCGAATGTGGTGTTAATTGTATTCTTCTGTTTATTTCCGGCGGGAGTGGAACATGATTTATAGAGACATGTACTTTTACACAAAGCGTTCCAATTTCGAAACACATTTGAGTATGTAACGTTGTTCGTAAGTAGAACAAGGGCAGTAAACCAGACGAAGGATGGAGATAACTTCAGTGTTTTAATCAAAACCCCTTTTGACTTACACAAAACCGGAAAGCATGGTCCGCAGATTGGTTACCATGACAATACTGACATAAGACTTGGACCGGAAGTAAATCATTACATCGTTACAGAGTAAATCGTTTATGTTAGTTCAAATCCATAAACTGGAATTATTAAGCTTTAAATTTAAATGTACAGTTTATATGGGTTTTTATAAATACAAATAACGCTACAGTGATCCGTGGGTGGACGGTCGTGAAGTGTGGCTGATACCTTGAGATTTTTATTAAAACAAAAAAATAAGTCATTTAAACATTTTATAAGAAATAAGTCTCAAGTTAATTACTCTAGATATAACTTAAAAGAAATAAATACCAATAAATAAATTGCAATATTTACTAATAGATAGTCTTAGCTAGTTTTTGTGCTGGTTTTTGTGTAGAGGGAGGAAAACCTGAATTACCAGAGAAAAACCATTCATTTATTTCTTTATCATATTGTTTTAGGAAAATTCAGCGAAGACTTTGACTACTACGGAGGGTCACTTGGAGTGTTCATTTGAAGAGTGCAGTGGTCATGAGCTTGTCCCAGTCATATGTGAACACTGCCAAAAAAACTACTGCTTCAGGTCTTTTGCCACTTAGAAATTTTCTTGTCATTCCTGTACAATTATGTGAGACATTGTTGTTCTGTATTGCAGGCACAGACATCAGGTTGATCATCAGTGCCCAGTTCTCCCTAAAAAGCAGCCCAGAGTAACACCCCAAGAGAGAATACAACAAATTCTTGGTGAATCACACTTTTGTATAACATGACTGTACATTAGTTGTCTGCGGTAGTTCGCTTAGTTGTAATATTTAGTGAGTGAGCCGTTACGGAATCAAATCTGATTGAGCACTGAAATCATCTTGAATTGTACATTTAGTTATTCAACCCAGGACATAGTATCTTTGTAACAGCCATTAAAGTTATTTTGTCAACTGCAGTTGTCAAAGCTCGGGTGTTGTTGAGTTTTTCACATTGGTCCTCAGTACTCATAACTTGTTGGTTTATGCTTAAATTAAGGAGTATTTTTATTGTTTATTTAGGTAAAGAACTTTGCAAAGAGAAGAAAGGTATGAGGCCTTGCTCTTGTAGATCTAGTAGATCTAGAAAAGTCAGAACTCCAAAAACGTGAAAGTGTTACTAACCCCGCACTCCATCTGTACCACACTACACTCTCCTCTCCATTTTATTTGAAATTTCACATTAGGTTTAGTGATACTTAAGGAACTCTTGCCTGGTGTATGGTTTGTTTAACAAAATTTAAGTGAATATCATACCAGAGTTTTTCTATATTTGTGTGTTTTTTCGTAGGTAGAGGAGGTGTGAGAAATGAAAGTCGGGCAGCTAAAGTAGCTTTGATGAAATTGAAGATGAAAGCAACAGGAGATAGCTCTATACCTCAGGTCTGTACAAGTTAAGTTGATTGCTAATTACATTGCAAGTAGATCACAGTCCAAAGTCTCAAAATAACTATTGAGATCATGTTATATACATTGAAGAATTGGCTCAATTCTGAACATCACATACTAAACAAGATGAAAAGTCTAAGCTGTGTTTTATGTGAAGTTCCCTGGATCCATGTGATTTCAATATTGATATCATACCAATAAGAATGCTTGGTTGTTCAATGTTGGCACAACTGTAAGGTCATTCTTTTGAGTAACCCAAAATAACAAAAAATTAATAACCCAATGTCAAATATGTAGTGTTTTGTATAATTAAAATTAATAATTAAAAAACTAAATTAAACTTTGAATTTTCTGGATTGCCCAAAGAGAGGTTTCATGGTTTTAGTATCTTAAGATAAGGTGTAGATATTAGTCCCATTAAGAAGGCTATCAAAGTTGTTGAGTGTCTAAGCAGAAAAGAGATCTGCTTTTATAGTTGGGCCCTCACTTTGGGAACGTCAAATCTTGGCTTGAGAGAGCAAGATGAGGCTTTCTCCTCTTACCGTCCTCCAACCAGGACAAAAATGGCAGCAGGGATGTTAAGCAAAAAATGATCCACTCATGTATTAGGTATCTTCTTACATTTTGTGGCCATCCTCTGCAAACTGAGCCAAGCACAAAATAACCAGCTTCTTAGTATTTTGGAGAACTTGAATAAATTTTTATTTCGTTTGAAAGCAAGTGTCTTTTTCTCCTTGTAATATGACATCAAATATGAACACCAATCTGTAAGAACTCAGTCACCTTCTGTGGATAAGGTTTAAGTTCAAAGCTTGTTGTCACGAGGGAAAGGATCAGAATCTAAGAAAACTATTTTGGGTCTTAATATCCATGCTTTATACGTAGCTTCTGGTACAGATGAAGAAAAAGTACACAGCAAAGATGCACATGACTGACTTGTGACTGAGCTTGCAAGAAATTTGCATGAGCCATAAATTGAATTTAAAGAGGAATGAGTCACAATTCCTTCCAAACAATGAAAGTCTCATCAATCTGCGCAAATTCACTCACGACACTATTTTGCTGCATGTTTTTGATTTGGCAATTGATCATTGCAAATTTACTCTGAGCTGTTTTTTTTTCAGAGATTATAAATTTTTGTTTTCTTACAGGAGGAAAGAATTTATCTCAGAGTTGTACTGCCTTTTGGCAGTAAAGAACAAGAGCAACCCTTGTTTTTCTCTAAGGTTAGTTCCAGTATTACTGTTAATATACATTTAACAAATAGATTCCATGTTGCTGTGCATCTGTTCAGTAATAGATCACAGATGACGTCAAAATGTGGTAAGAAC
>OMLO01003276.1_pt1 | contig 13351 bp, 10 predicted proteins | sample 1674811 | NCBI WGS metagenome assembly OMLO01 (sample SAMN06265003, study PRJEB25207) | coral metagenome | isolation source: Coral host | place: Mexico:La Bocana,Puerto Morelos, Mexico | collected 2008-11-13
TAAACAAATGTCATTTTCACGGAGCTCTGAATCTTACAGTGAAAGAGATTTCCAGGTGAAAAGCTGCGTCTCTTTCGTAGGCCCAACATCCGTTGGAAAGGTCGGTGTGTCTGCATGCGCAAATATAAGTAAACAGGAATCATCTAAAGCAAGCGACATGAGCACAACGGATAAACTGTTCATTAGAGGAGGAAGCAGAAAAACCCGTAACCAGTTGTTACATGACAGGTCAAAGGAACTGATTCAACAACTTATGAATGAAGCCGCAGACACACATTCATCTGTCCAGTACACCTTCAGAGCCGTTTGGAAAGTTCTACAAAGCCGTTTTCCATCAGGATCACCCAACTACGTCCGAGGTCTAAACCTGCAGTACTACTACCTGGGCTTCTTGAATTATGGTTGTCCATACATTAAAAGCGGAAAAGGAAACAACAAAGTTCAAATACAGAAATTCGACTACACCGAGACGTCCAACGACAAATATCCAGAATTCGAGTGTTCTCTTGCTAAAGAGGGTTGCCACAGCGACGACGACTGCCATTATGTTCCTATTTGGTGTTCCTGTCGAGGCTACACATGTGTCCATTATAAGACCGTGGAACAAGATACAGGAGCATCTAAGAAAAGTGCATACGCTAACACTAAGGACAACTGGGGATGGCATGGTTGCGACTGGAAAGTGGCTGGGTCGTATTGTGCTTGCTATAACAGCCATCTTAATCAGCGGGAAGTTGTGTGGTCCTTACCAAGCAAAGATTACGTTGCACGTAAATCAGCTGCTAACCATGGCACTCACCGCAAGGCAAAGCATCCCGGCCAGGGCCAACCAAGAGGAAAAGAAGAACGACTGTAATATTCCAAATATTCAAATCAACGATTATATTCCAAGTAACCACAGAAATATTGTAATGAAAGTTTCAGTTAATACTATGGCCAAAAAAAATGAACATCTCTAGAATAGTTATAAACTGAATATCGTCTACACTGGTAATTTCCAATAATCAGTGCTGTTTAGCATGGAAAGTAAGTTTGATGGTTAAGTTTACTTGCTTGTATTATCAGCTTTGAACTGTTACATTACAAATTGCATTAACACTAGAGTTGTTTGAGTGATGGAAATAATGGTAGAGAGAGAGAGGAAGAGGGAGAGAGTAGTTTTTGCGTTTTTGCGTTCGCCTTGCAATTATCTCTGCAGTCTTTGTTAGAATAAGGTGGTTATTAACTTTACTCAGCAGATTGCACATAAATAGGAAGGGCTTCAGTTTTTTTTATTATAAAACCTGGATCAATTGATATGAAATTGACTGGCTTAACCATCATGGTATATGAGCATTATACCGTGCTCTACAAATATGGTAAGTGTGGAATTAATTTTTGGGCGTTTTTATTTTAGTCTATTTATTTTTATATTTTTGGGGCGTTTTTTATAAAACAATTATTCCACGGGCGCCCGTTGGGTATGAGATAGTTATAGCCACCTACCATCTCATATCCAACACACTCCCGTAGAATAATTGCTAATATCTTATTACAACCAAGCGCGAGGGCTGTACTGAGAAAGTATCGACCCAAGGTCTTGAATGAGGAGCGAGATCCAATCAAAAAAGACTGAGGGCCGATATTCAGTCAAGTACGGTCCCAAGCAAGCTTGGTTAATAAGATACTTATTAAATTACTGAAAAAATGTAAACAAGAGAAGAATAAAAAAAATAATTTTGATTGGGAGCCGACTAGGCGTACTCTCACGTCTGATGTTAATTAAACCAGAAGGGAAAGAGAGTTGCAAGGAGAAGAAAAGGAATCTTTTATGCCTAACGGAAGCCATAAAACAACATAAAACAACCAAAAGAGTTGTCCAAGGTCACACGCTTCACTACACGACCGATCCTAAGCTGGTGAATAACTTATTTATTGTTTTCCTCTCCCTTCGAATTTGTTTAAGAAAATAATATGTGAATAAACTATGATGGGTTTCCTGAAACTTAATTCCCTAGTCCTTCTTCGGGAGTACCCGCTGTATCCCGCAAGAAAACTATCAGACTATACATAGAAAAAGCGCCGTTTTATTGTTTTTCGCCACACTATGTCTACACGTCATAAAGCAAATGAAGAAAACTAAGTCAGTAAAGGAGGGTTCTAGGTGGAAAGCTGCATCGCATTAGCAGGTCCCACAACGACTGCTGCAAAGGTCGGTGCCGCTGCATGTGTAAATGTGACTGATAGTGAGTCAAAAATGGTCAGCGAAATGAGGACGACTGACAAAATAATAATTAGAGGAGGTAGCAAGTAAACCCGTAGCCAGCTGTTATATGACAAGTCGAAGGAACTCGTCCAACAGCTTATGAATGAAGCCATACAAACACATTCATCTATTCAACACACCTTAAGAGCCATTTGGAAAGTTCATTTGGAAAGTTCTTTTCCATCTGGATCACCCAACTACTATTACAATCACGTTCAGAGATTTCCATGTTTGCGAGATACCGTTTTCCTGGGCACCCATACTAAAATGTGATCGTCGCTTTGTAATGGACGAGATTTATCAAGTATTCTCAACTTATCACATAACGAGTGTTCCTTAGTGAAATAGTGGGCGCGATCCTTTTAACCAAAATTTCCGGAAATTTCGGTCTAAAACTGATTGGATCAGCTCGGTCCAAACGTAAAAGTTTCGAAAAAGCGGGTCAACCTTTCGAGATGGACCACTTCGGTCGGGCCCGTCCGATCGAAATTGACCGTTCAATTTGACCTTTTCGACCAATTTGTTAATCCCAGTACCTCGCTGTTCGTTACTTTCCACCGGTGTTATGTGCAGTAACAACATTTACATAGCTAGGTTACGCAGTGTTTGTTTTTGAGTTTTAAAAACCGCCTATTTCCCGAGAGAGCTTCGAATGTTCTTTTCGTTATTTGAAAGTGGTGTTTTAGGATCTTTGAACTCAACCGGCACATCTCTATATCTATCTTAATAACCCGAGTAAAATTTCTACGCATGAAACAGTTCGTACAATATCATTGCCAAAGTCGTTCTAACGCTAACACGAGCAACAGTGATCCAACATCCGCCATTTTAAAGGAGATGAGCACGAAACTCTTTTTGAGAATGGAATGGAACGAGACCTTCCGGACCCGTCGCGATCCATTTGTCCCAAGGAATTTTCGAACCTCAGCCCGGAAAATTTGGTTGCATGGATTGCGCCCAGTATCTTTATCCACTAGGGTCACATGATTTTCGGTGTCGTTTTCGCATGAGCCGCCATGTTGTTTGTTTTTCAAAGATTGCCATCCACTTCTATATACTGGATAGCATTGAACATAAAAGAAACCTGACAGTAACTTTGGATGTCTGTAAAGTTACATCCCCTAAATATCCAAAGCGTACTAATACTAGATTCTGTACCTTTTCCCATGGACTGACAAGAGCTGTTTAGAATTCGATCGAACGATATAAAGCAATGAAGTTTGAAACCTACCTGGCATCCTTGTCTTGTAGCTATATATATCGCTCTTGTAAGCCATTTCCGTAAGATTTAATTTTGAAGCGGTCAGTCACATACGAAAGATAAAAACAATAGATATGGCAAAATATGACAGCAAGATACTAAAATACCGATCCATATTTTTGAGATCCCCATTGAATGGTCGCTTAGAATCGTACGAAGTCCATACATACCTCTTATGTTTCAAACAGCGGTGAATATATCATCTATCTGATTGGATCGCAGTAAGATTAATTTTAATGGAAAACTATCCCTTTGGATTCGCTGCGTCGGTCGCGAATCAGTAATTAGCTTTTGGGCATACACTGGGCCAAATATAACGGTCGGGTCCTGGACCGAGCATTCAAAGGAGCTCAGTATTGCCGTTTTCCACGTGACGTCTTCCTACTCCGAAATCAGAAAACATACCTATTTTTCTGAGGTTTGAGTTTCGTCAGACACCCAGGTTTCTCCTTTTTGTGACAGAGCTCGTTTTTTTCGTAGGGTGAGATAACGCGAGATAACGTTTTAATTTCAGTGTATCGGGAAATGTATCGGTAAATGGGGAACCGTGAATTGAGGAACGAATCAATACGACATGTCCGAGTTGCCTTTTAGCTCTATGTCAAAACGAGACTTCGAGCAAAACTATTCATGTGAAAATGAGTTCCATATATAGGTTTAGTTTCTTGCAAATCAAACTCATTTTCACAAGAGAGCCTTTGCACATGGACTCGTTTCGAAATAGAGGAGGTCACTAGGAAATGGCCTATTGCACTGCCCCGCCCTTTAAAAGAAATAGGTCCGCAGTGCGTACTTGTATGCGCCTATCCTCTTTACTTTTATTTCATTCGGTTAGAGAGTTATTTTAAATGTCAGTAGTGGTGAGTAAAAGTGCCATTAGTGACTAAGTAATCACTGGTAGGCACAAGGTATAAAAATTCACCGGTTTTTGAACAAAGACTTGAACGAGAACTGCATTCGCTACAAATTCATCGCAATTTTAGATTTATTGATACCTGGGAAACAGCCACATTTAAGAGAATTGGGGAACTGAACGTCTACATTTTGACAAGAACCATAATTTAAAGCACTGTTGCAAGAAACGAGTGAGTGTGGTTCCATTTGTTTTAAACCGGCTACGGTACCAATTCTAAAACAAACATTAACCAAACTAATATTTTGGCAGTTATAAGACAAGTAGATAGTACCTGTAGAAATTTTTTTCCTACACCGTACCTAAAGGAAACCGGGATGACTATCAAGGTGATCCTCAGATATGGCCACAAAGTTAATATTTAAAAGGTTGGAGGCAACATTTTGGTATCGTTGGACATCCTCAGAACATGACCAAGCCGACGTAACCTGTAATCGATTATTAGCCCACTCTGGTAACCAAAAAGATCAACACAACTAATTTGTATCATTCTTGATCGATTCAACTGCTCCGGGACATACTCCCTGTAATAAGAAAGTCGTTCTTTGCTCACGCGTGTGACGTAAAGCTGACCCGTTTGTGACCTAGTGATGTTCGCTCCTCGCTGTTAGCTCTACAGATGGGGACGCCGACAATGAATTTTAAAAATGTACCTGTAACAGAATCTTCCTTTGTGGGTCTCATGTTTTTAGCCTACTAATATCCGGTGGCTTTATCGAGCACATCTTAAGGACGGTGCCTACTATTGTTAGTGCACACACGTTCTGCGTATCATCAAAGGCATGGTTTGCACCACACGCGCGCCAGGGTTGACACTCACATAATCAACTACGCTACCAAGTACGCGACTGAATTGAAAGCAAAATTTTCCTACTGTGACCAAATCGCCGTAAATCCTCTCTAGTAAGCCTCCCTCTTTTCAGAGGAAGAAAGTTATTGAGCCCCCTAGCTTTAGGTCCCCACTCTCCCGTCCCCCTTTTTCTTCACAGCCAAATGACTGTTATTTTTCCGTCACGGCACGATCGCACGCGAACTTTGAAACGGGTGCCATCTTTATTTAATATTGCGACCAACCTGGAGAGAGGAAGACAATCCTCCAAGGGGGCAGGTGTCAGGAATATGAGCGTTGGTGAAAATAACTTCTACAACACACGTAATCATGACTCAAATCTCTATTTTCTTCTTCTTCTTAAGTTTTTTTTTTGCTGCCAGTAATTCGTTTCGCTAAAATAAATAAGCCCCCGCCTCTAATAAGCCCTCTTCCTTCAAACATGCTTGAAATAAACAAGCCCCCCGGGGGACTTACTAGAGGATTTACGGCAAGTTTAATTAATGAACATTTACTAAAACCAGGAATGCACCGTCCTTAAAGTCGGCACACACTATTGGGGACATGACGCGGGGCTGACGTGCGCACGAACCGGGTATACGTTGAGACATGATAATGTGTGCCAGCAAGGAAAGTTTGCACACACGATGCGACTTTGAAAATGAGGTCGTTTTGTCTCTACTTCATGACGCACGAATTCAAAAATATCCTGAAATTCTGGTAACACTGAACCAGAGAAACACAGGCGGTGGGATATGTACCATGGGTGGGCTTTCTGTGTGTTGACAAGCATTTATTTCGTGAACCAGGGTGCCTCTTGGTATAATAATATTTTCTTATAGACAAAACATTCTTTACCTCTAATGGACAAAAGCTAAATCTCAATTTTCATTGAGAGAAATTCTAGTTTCTTGACCTTACTTAAAGAGTTTGATTATTGCTAACGTCGAACCCTAACCTTTGGCTTGATCGACGGCAAGAAAGTTGGTAGTCGAGCGAACGTCGCGTTATAACCAGTTCTATATAGGATACACCGCTAAAACGTACTCAGTTCGACCTATAGCTAAGCTTCTAGTTTTAAAGGCTTGCTGGAGGGTAGGGTGAATGGAAAAAAGTGCGAGCCCCTTATCGGAGATAGTGTGGAAAAACTCGCGTCCCTAAAGACTGGTCAGTTCTACTATGTAGTAGTAGATCTTTGACTGCCGCTACTGTGACAGGGAACGTTTGACGATCCTCACCGCTACTAGCAGGGAATTAACAGTTCGCCCTACATTTAAGTACCCTGCTACTGGTGTCCACATGATCAATACGATCAGCTACGAACTGCCAGAGCTGTATCAGCGATAGTTGTCGCAACAATCGCTGGAATACGTGGTTTCCATAAGGCTGTGACGGTCGCTGAACTTTTTTGCAGTGATCAGCCTTTGGAAGTAACCTTGATCTATCTCGACTCGCTGTTTTAGCTTCTTGTTGTTTTCCAACTAAGCGAATGCCTTGAGAAGGCCGAACGATGTTCTGCTCAGTGATCTTCAGTGGGTTCCGAGTAACACTATTGGTGTGGGCTTTATAGTCACGAGAAAGATCAAGCAACAAAACTGAATATTTCTCTTCACGTTCTGGGTAGCGTTTTGAGTCCACGATGTCAGAATTCTAGAAAAAAATAAAATTGAAAAAAAGAATCTCGACGTTCTTACTCAGATATGTTGCTTATTCCATTTTTCTCATTCAAGATTCTTGTAATTAATAATGTATATTATACAATGATGTATTTGGGCAGGTGTCAGCAAGTGTCATAAGCTGTTCCGTTAAATGCAGTTGTTTCTTTTGTGACAAAAAGTTCTTGCCGATTTAGTTTCTTTATTAAATTAAATCATAAGAATATAAGCTATGCGCAAAAAGAACTTTCGCTGCGAGATGTATTTTGTGAGGTAAAAAAAAGGACCGCTGATTGTTTTCAAATTGCTTTGACAATAACTTTGTGTTAGGTCACCGTCTAATTAAATAATTTACAACTTGCTTGTGGTGTTACTCAATTAAAAAAGGCTGTTCGGTCCTCATTATACGCATATCATTTATCTTGAGTTAATAAACACTCACTAATGGCATTCCAAATTAATAATTCATCTACAAATTTAAGAAGGCAATTGGTCCGGGGGGGGGGTACTTCAAGAAAAATTGGGTAGTGGTGTGCGGCCCACTTCTCAAAACCCTTACCCTATTTATGACCAAGATCTACGATTTTCCCTACCCTATTTATGACTTGACCAAAATTTGACACCCCATTTATGACCTGACTCTTAGATCATTAGGGAAAGGGCTTTTGTTGCTGGCTTTATCTAGCCTGCATAGCAGGCGTTAAACAGGGTAGAGGAAGGCAAAGCGCGGATGGGAGAAGGACGGCGTGATGAAAAAGTAGCTTCTTCTAAAAAAAACCGAACTGAAGACTTGAGTGTAAAAATGGATGCCCTCTTTATGGCCAAAATGGCGGCAAAATGGCTAAAATCGATACCCAATTTATGACCAAAACGACTGAAAACCCATACCCTTTGGGGCCGCACATACCTATATAGCCCATATAAGGGAGGACCCCCCGCGGGCAACTGGTAAGCCAGCTTTTCCCCAGATGAACAAAATCCAAATACCTGTGCTATTGTTTCTTTATTGCTTGAAGACGCCACCACTTCTGACTAACAGAAGCCAAGCGGAGTCAAAACACGCACCATTTTCACCTCTCTTGATTACAGTCCAGGGAACAGAGAGCTAAGATGATTATTGTGGCTGTCTTGTTATTAACACTTTTCATTTCAGTGATGTCAGTGAATATTACACAGGACGCTGGACCATTTCACGAGATTACCATGAAAAACGGTGAGAATCTACACTTTCACTCTGGAATCTCACCTGTTTTATCAGTTATTAGGAACCAATTAAGCTAAACATTGAAAGACAGTCTGGAATTGACATGCTTTAGTTTTTTCCCCAAATTTAACTGAGAACAGCACTCCCATCCAGTCCCTCTCATACATGCGACCGGAACTGATTTTAATTAATCACTTTATCAAAACGAACCGGTCATGAAGCTTCTATTCAAATTCAGTTCAGATTAATTTCAAGCTAAGTTGTCAATTAAAACACAGACAAGGGATGAAGTATGTACTTGACACAAATAACTGTATTAAGAAATGACTGAATAAATTTGAAGCGAGGTATAGTCACTGAAAACACAGAGTTTTCTCGTTCAGTGGCTCCAGCTCTGATTTCCAGTTTTAAAGTTAGCGAGCAGTTCTGTTGAACTCAATGACAACATGAAAGGAAATGAAAACTATCGCAAAAAAGTTAAAACTGCTTATATGTCTACACTATTTCAGTTTTGCAATTCCGATAAAAAAAAGAAGGTGGCGAGGTTTCGTTAGAAAGTAAAATTTGCTTACAATGCAGGCACAAAAACTGGGCGGATTGATTAATGCAATTAAAGAAAAATACTATCTATACATCCTCGTTACGTTTCATCAAAACTGATCCTGGCTACATGAGGAGATTTGCACAGATATATTTGATTCGCATTTGAAATCATACTAGCAAACCGTCTTTTTCGAAATTTTAACTGGAATCTTAAAGAGAATCCTAAATAATGTCAAAACTGGATGGTACGTTATTTATCGTTCGTGTTCATCTCTGAATATTTTATCCTTATGTTTTTTGGTGGCTAAATAAGGTCCTTCTGTTAATTAATTTTCTTAGCGCCCCTTGTTTTATAAGTTGGACCAGCAGCCCATGACCATCATGTGATGGGCTCCTGGTTGGACTCGTGTAAAACATCAAAATGGAAGAGAGACTGTAAAAGCACGGAAGGCCATAAATGATTGCTTTTTTTATTCAGCAACAACTTTCTGTTAATGTGGATAACAATTTCGAAAAAATCCTCGAAATGTTGTTCTTTCAAACAAACCGCGAAATGTCCTCTTCCAAAAGTTAATTTTCGGGAAATTTGAAAATTAACTATAAAGGATTTTGCCAGTTATATGTAATTAATAGGTGCTAATGTGCAAGTTTTGAAATTGTCGGAACTCAGCAGCGGTTGTTACCGGTTTAGGCGTGGCGCTCACCAACGACACAGAACACGAGAGCCAACTGACTAGGCTGCGTAGATCAGTTATCGCAGAAGAAGAAAATGAAGAATGCTATAAGCAGTTCTTTATTGGAAGGCTGCCTCCAACCGGCTTCCACAGTAGCAACCCCAGGTATATCTGTCAGGAGTATGATACGTTTCGATGCTTTTCTACCATGTTTGATCTGGATTATGGAATCCCGATATATGCAGGATACCGTCTACAAGCCGACCAAGTGTCCAAACTGGGAACAGCATCGAGAAGTGGTCTAAACTTTCGCCGCGAGAAAGGTAAACATAACAACAGCAACAAGAACTAGCTGTTTTGCATGACCATAAATACATACAGTGTTGCAAAAGTTTTTGTAAACAACAACTAAAATGGTAACGATTATAGTGAACATATATCAATGTTATGATAAAGCAGTCAAGTTACAATGGTTCGATTTGAAAGTAGAATATTGCGTAGATCAAAGCAAGATGAAATTAATTTTGCTAACTGAATATTAATATAAGTTTGCCGATGGTTTGTAACGAAGATAATTGTTCAAAAGTCAGAACGATATGTTCTATTTTTCTATAAAATTCATTACTTAGAATAGAGTATTTATTGCAATGCATAAGAAATTGAGATTCATCTTCAATTTGATTAGATTCACTGCACAAATAGGGCAGATTCTGTTAACCCTTGGAATTTGTTCATATCTACCAGTCTCAATCCTTAGTCTCTGTAGCGTCAGTTACCGACCCACTGGTCGGCCTCCAACCAGTAAAAAGACAGTTGTGCATACTTTTTCAGTTGGCGTGGTTATCTCCAGAGAAGAATGATTTGTAGGTTTAAGATGGAGGTTTATATTGCGTTTCGTTGGGAAAAGTTCAATCCAAAAACGGATTTTGAGTTTCTTTCGGGAACAGATTAATCCAAAATCATTCAGATGATAAAGCGGCCATCAAAGGGTAAAGTATTGCATACGAGCCAGGTGGCCCATCAGGCCGAGGCTTATCCTGATTTCTGTAACATGAAGCGACTAGGGGTATTTCTACTCTCCCCTGGATGGGATGCTAGTCCATCGCACGGTTACCCCCAGCACTAAGTTCGCCGGTACTCATTTATACACCTAGGTAGAGAGAGACACTGTGAGAGTAAAGTGTCTTTCCTAAGATAAGGCAATGTCCCCGTTCAGGGCTAGAACCAGAGACGAGCACACTGTGGTGAGGCCACCACACCTCCCACAGAGGTATGGGGTGGGGGAGGGAAACAAAGGAACCGAAGACTTCTTGACCTAATCAAAATCCAATCTAAGATTTTGCAAAAGAAACACGCCCTAAATCCGCCTAACGTTTTATCACAAATGCCATTCTCTTATTGGCTCCACTACTTACTGCTATTTATTTATTTATTAAGTTAAACTTTTCTCTCATGAGTTTGATTAGTTCTCATTACAGTTATCAGTTGGGAGACAGAGGCATAGATAATGTCATTGGCATTTGTTCGGCTTCTTCGTTACATAGAACAGATAGATTCCATGTTGCCACGCGTTTTCTTTTTCATTAAAATAGATCACGGAAGGGGTCAAAATGTGCTGGCAAGAACATCCGGGGCGGACTTGGCTAACGGCTCGTGTATCATTTTTTTGTTCTCACCACATTTTAATGTCATTTGTAATCAATTTCTGGACAGACGTCCCGAAGGATAATAAACACAATAGCCTCCATTTGACGCAAAAACATGCTCGGATATTTGTCCTTGGACATTATCTGTTTTTCAAAGCCGATATTTTTCTTCAAGCTATGCTCTCGTACAACTGTTCGTCTATAGGACCAGACATGTCCGCGAACAAATATCCATGCATATTTTCTCGCCATATGAAAGCTACTCTTAATATACTATGAAATTTGCGGTATAAAGTTATCAAAAGTTTATGTATAACCATTTATTATTGATTTAATAATAATTGATTTTAAATTGGTGTATTTTTTTTGGGTATCCCACAAAATCAACAAGGAAGCGCAAAGATGTACAGCAACGCAGGTACCCTTCCTTGCATCCACAAAGGACACCTGGTCCCTGCACAGACATACTCCTTTTCTGACGCCCACATTCGTTCCACTTTCACTTACACAAATGCAGTACCTCAGTATGCCGCATTCAACTCTGGTCAGTGGTCCGAGCATGAAAGAATGATACGAAACTATGCCGAGGACACTTGTAGCAAACTGGGAGCAGATTTGTACCTATTGACTGGCATCTCAGAAAGGCGGATTAGATTGGATGGTTACAGCATAACAGCCAAAGTTAGGCCGCTAGTCCGAATGCCCGAACTGCCGCCGAATATAGTAATCCCCAACTCCATGTGGACAGCGGGTTGTTGTGTGAGTACTAGCTTCTTTGGGCAAGTCGTGCGTGGTTCCTTTGCTGTGATCGGCAATAATGTTCCAAATACAGAGGAAATATACATGAACCAAGTAACCGTGAAAGACCTGACAACACTACTTAAAGTAACCGACTTATTTCCCGGAAAGCCCGACTGTAGTGACAATAAAAATGATATCACTATTTAAATAAGAATAAGACATTCTGATGATGTTTAATAGGGATAAAAAGCCAAAAAAAGATGAATCAGAATGTGATTAAAAATGAACTATTAAAAGTTAGATATGTAAAATGAGAAACAAACAAGTAAAGATAAATAAAGTGATAAAAGTGGCTATTTGCTCAACACCCATGTACGTGCGCACGTTTCCATTCTTCTTCAAAATTCACTCGACTCGTTCCAAATGAAGGAAAATGATTACTTTAATATGTAATCTCTTTTATCCAAGGTCTCGCATTTTCTGCCACGCGCCATGAAATATTGGTATTACAGAAGCGGAAACTCATTCAGGAGAGCACGGTCAGTCATTTTGAAGTACTAAAAGTTCAAGGATAAGCCTTTCCTTAAAGAATCGCGGATGACTAGGAAATAAGAAAATTTTTATGAAAATTTGTCACTGGTAGGAAGGTTACCTCGCCCTCAAGTAACTGATTTGTGAGAAAGCCTGTCCCTGTTGACTCAGCCAAACCCTCGCGCATCCATGTTCCGAATTGTTCTCATATACTGCCACAACCCCAGGGTAAACCAACCTTTAAAGCGGGAAACTTTGAAGGATGCTTTGTTTGGTGGCGGAGGGAGGGAGGTGCGATATCATCCATATCATTTCGCAGAACCCTCTCCTAACCTTTATTGAGGGCGACGGCCGCGTTTTTTTACTATTGGCTTAGTGTCTTTTTTCCATTATGGGCAACGTTTTTTATGATTAGGGCTTTTAGTTATGATTGGAGTTATGTTTGTTTGATGACAAGATGTAATACGAGAGTCTACCTTTCAAGGGAATCATTCTTTAATTGTAAAACAAGGAATTAAATAAATGCTTTTATTTATTCTTTCAGAAATCCTTTTTTACCCTTTTCTTGGGCTTTTTTTCGTATTAGTTTGGCCCCTGCGGTGGAATTGAGGGTAGTATGACCCCCACAAGGTGTCTCTTAAATACTGCTCTGCTATAAAGTTCCGGGGCGGCGGTGACATGGGCTCATTATGCCATTGTTTTGGGGCTAAAACAGAAGCGCTGTTCGGTTTGTTTTTAACACTTTTATTGGGAATAGTGAGTATTATGAGGCTCGGTTTGCTCTGTCAGATTCTCGGTTTATGGATCAACTTTTTCTTTGCCACTGAGTTTCATGGACTACATGTTTTAATTGGAACGACTTTTTCAATTGTTTGTTTTTTCGTTTGTTATGTAATCAATTTCCTCGCCGTCAACATGTGGGATTTTAGGCGGCTACCTGGTACTAGCCTGCGAACACAGACCTATTTCCGGCTGTCGCTTGTCTCCGCCGAAAAATACGGTCTGCGAACTCGAGCCACGAAACGATTTCCATGACGTCAAACTTTTGTTTTGTTATTGACCAATAAAATTCACCGATAGAATATGACACTCGCGTACACGCACGACGC
>OMLO01003277.1_pt1 | contig 13350 bp, 8 predicted proteins | sample 1674811 | NCBI WGS metagenome assembly OMLO01 (sample SAMN06265003, study PRJEB25207) | coral metagenome | isolation source: Coral host | place: Mexico:La Bocana,Puerto Morelos, Mexico | collected 2008-11-13
TCCATAGCTCGAGACATATCTACAACAACAAACAGATGTCGCATCTGAAATGCAACAAATAATAATGTTTATTTTTCCCTTAATTTTACATACTTAAAATAATCATCAGTTGATCCATGTGTTGTATATCAATTGACTGACTGCTATAATCCTCCAAGTCAGTCAAATACTTCAGACAAATGCTTTAAAATGCCTTTGTGTGCATGTGCCTGTACTCTTAGGTGTGATGGTAAGCAGACTTTCAAAACCAACAGGTACATGAAGTCGTGCAATAAAGAAGTGTTATGAACTTACCATGCCAAGTCGAATGTTTCCACTCCTTCCCATGAGTCTTAAGAAATGTATAATAAATACAGTAGTTCACTAAATAGCATTTTGTTGTTTGATACTAATTTTTGCAGTTACTACAGGTGTATATATATGCATTGCAGTAACTGCAATATATGCAGTATATGCAATATGTATATGTTTTGTACATGTCGTGATGGACTAGCATTCCATCCAGGGGGGATGTGTCTGGAAAACCCAAATAGCAAATAGTTGCGAATAGTCTATAGTCCCAAAAAGTTAATAGTGAGTAGTACGAATAGTGGCAGATGGTTGTGGATAGTCATGAATAGTGGCAAATAGGCGTGGGGGATAGTAAGGCATGACAGAAAATTGGTACCCAGTACCTCGCAGTAAAACTTACAGCAATGTGGGATGTGATTTTCCGGCTAGAAAGCAGGACAATAGGGTGTTTTTTTCTGTTTGCATCACTGCAAAATCGCTGTTTTCTTAGTGTGAACCCTGGCCTGCATCCTGAGAATTAAAGGTAATACATTCGCTGAATTTCTGATCATGCTTAGATGTTGTTGTTGTTATAACTGGTTATCAGAGCAGCTCATTTGTGTCTTTTCAGTAGATAAACTCACAGACCATTTGCCTAACATTTGTATTTTGTGTTTTTACAGAACGAGCTTGGTTGAATCTATCACCATCTACAGATAGACGCTATTGCTCCACCTGATCAATTTCAACAATCAGTACTGAATTAAAGCAGCGATTTTGAAAAGGGCAAATAATTATTCCCAACTGTTCACCGTTTCACACTATTCAAGACTATTTGCACTATTTGTACTACTGGTATTTATTACTTGCAACTATTTGCTATTCAGGTTTTCCAGGTACCTTCCAGGGGGGGGAAGTAGAAATACATGGACTCCTAGTCCCTTCCTGCTACAGAAACCAGGATAAGCTCTGGCCTGATGGGCCACTTCGTTCGTGTGCAGACTTACCCTTTTTTACATTTGTCTTCAGTCTGTGTCAAATGTGTTATTCAGTGGCTGATGCACGTTTAATATTAAATAATTTATTACACATGTACATGCATATGCACCTACCTTCTTCGCTTGGTCCTCTGTGTAATCTCATCAACCACGGTTTGAAGAGAACCTTCAGCATCCTCTTGGATAACCTCCCTAGCAACCAACATTAAAGATATCTCAAATTAATTCAAAAAGTTAAAACTGCCCCATACATGCAGTCAAGTGCTCTTAAGTATTTCTAGCCATTTTGACATAAAAGCACAGCAAACGCTCCTCTAAATAAGATAGATAAACTCACCATGATGTTAGTGTGCATGGTAAACAACAAATTTAAGCTTAACTGTCTTTCTCATTTCACAATACATGTATGTGAATACAAAGAGCATTTCATGAAGAATGTAACTCAAGCTGTATAAACTTAGATTGCTGATTTAAATAAGAATTAATGGCCACTAAATGTGTTAATCTCTCATTCTTTAACGGTTACCATTTTCATGTAGATAAACACCAGGGCTGATCTGGTTGGATTTTTGTCACTGTCTACATGTATTTCAGAGCTGGTGAAAACCAATCAGAGTAAGTGCACATTTCTTTAAGTTACTCCCAGGATGGCAAGTGTTGTCCAAATTGGTTTTCCAGAATTGATTTAGTATAAAATGTACCACAGAACTGCTAAAATTTGAACCAACAATTTGTCTCTGCAAAAAAATGTTTTCCTTCTTCGATTCTTGAACCCCCCACCCTCCCTACCCTATCCCTCAAAATCTCAACCACTGTGGGGTGAATAAGGGGGGGGGATATAATCAAGAGGTCAACAAGTCTTTGATGAACTTTATCAGTTCTCACACTGACAGCATATATATAACAAAACAAAAGCAAAATGTTTGAAAGCTTACAGGGTCAATTCTTTTTTGCAGAATCATTACGCTGTTTTTACGTACACCGTGCAGTTTTGCGGTCGATATTTGAAAGACTACAGAAGACTAATAGTAAGGGACAGCGTAAAAGAATTTCTTTTAAATACGCAAAAAAATAATTAATCAGTTAATTTAAAAATAATTTATGCAATTTTCCGCGCAGTACAACGTACCAAGTTCTTTCATATTGACTTAACCAACGATAGCCGGATCCTTCCTCGTCGTTCGCCATCTTAAATTTACGACCGCAATGCAGTCTCTCAGCGGTAATAGGTACGTTATATAAGTTAACTCCTAGTATCCTATGCAGGTGTCTGTGGCATGCACGAGTAGTTCATTGAAGAGGGTCGCGTGTTGCGTGATTAGCTGATTCTATTTTTCATGAAACGTGAATCTTTGTGATACGTGACCTAAAGGTTTTGCGTGACCCGAGAAGGACTTGAATTATTGACCGATATTCGTGATTTTACCACTCTTCTCTTCTCGGTGATTTTAATTTGAGACTCCTGTCCTATGGCTAGGGAGGAGAGTGACTTGGGTATGCGATAAAAAAAAACCGACGTCAATTTGTTAATTTCACCTCAAGTCAGCAACTTTAGAAGTCATTGCTTCAACGATTTAAAAGGTGGAAGCGTTCCAAGTTCCCTTAATTATAACTGACTCATGATGGCATTGATTGTTCCTGGCAAATCAGCCCCTCAGTAAAACAGTCACAAAGATACAAATAAACAGTTGATTCAGATACATTGTGTTTATTCCAGAATTCGGTTTAACACTTTTCTTTTTATATTTGATGCTCTATCTAAATAGGAAACATGGGTTTAAAAGCGTAAGCAACCTAGGTTTAACAGTTTAGTCGAATATGTTAGTACTGGTGAAAGAACAGGCCACTTTCGAGTTAACTTTTGCCTCTCAGTGTCAAAACGAGTCTTGTGCAAAACTGTCCACATGGAAATGCGTTCTGCCTGCAGGCTGTTAATTTATGAAACTCATTTTCATATGAAAGGTTTTGTACGAAGACTCGTTTTGAAACCGAGTAACTTGGAAAATAGCCTATTACGTTTGGAATTTGCAAGATATTACACTAGTGCAAAGCCACGATGTCAAATTTGTTATTTGGCTATGTTTGAATGCCGTTGGGAATCCACGAATGCTGCAGATACGGGTATGTGAGGTGGCCAGCTTTGAATCGCAAGTAGTTCCTGTACTTAAGCCTTGGACTGATGGCGTACTTCAGGTAGAAATAGTAAAACCGAACTCTTTTTCTTGCTGAAGGATTCTTCAGGTCTCCATAGTAGTCAAATAACTCGTCATAATGGTATGTTCCAACGTTCATGGCAACCTCGATCTGCGCCTGTAAAGAAAAGAAAATGGAATCTCAGCCGGAGTAGACATGAAATAAAGTTTGGGTCCATTAGCACGTTTTACAAACCAGAAATTTTGCCAATAATTTATATGCTTCAAAGTTTCACCCAAAGTGAAATAAAACGATAGATAGAAGATGTCCACATAAAATGTAATCACCAATATTATTATTATGCTTCTGGTTTCACATTCATTCTTAAATTTTTGCAGTCAACTCGTATCTTGTCTTTGCACTGAAAGCACAGTCGTAGGCAAATGGAACTGACGTCAGTACCGATTCCCTTACATGGGAAACAGGAAGTATTTTGCTTTTTACTTTTGACGTGCATATTTACCCCGTGAAAATACGAAATTGCTCATAATTTTTATTGAAGAACAGCCTGACTGACCGACGTAACGAAACGACGGACTAATCGATTGACTGACTTACGCAGAGAGACTGACTAACTGACTGAGTTTGACTGACTGCTGCCTGAGTGAATGATTGACTCACTGACTCACAGACGGACAAACAGACAGACTGACTGAGTTATTCAAAGGCAGACTGACTGACAGACAGATCAAGTAATCGACTGACTGACTGATCAATCAATCGATTGACCTATGGACTGACAGATCAACCACCTAATTGACTGACTGTCCGACTAACTGAATGATTAACTGACTGACTGTCTGATTGATTGATTGATTTGATTGCCTGGCTGACTGACTGACTGTTTGATTTGATTTAATTTATATGTACTGACTGTCTGCAGTGATTGATTTGACTGACTGAGTGACTGTACCTGAATAATCGACTGATTGACTGATTCCTTAGTTTTACTTACAAGAGCTATGTTAACATTTGGTAAATTCAAGACAGAAAATGTTCCTGGAGGTACTCTGCTGTCGTTGTAAATCTTGGTCGGCAAAACAGGCGTGAATGCTCCATAGTCACTCACTGGATAATTCACCGCAGAATGTTTCACGCTCAGCAACCATATTAACCGAGACACCAAGTCAGTGACTTCTTTCTTGGTCTGCAGCACGGCTGGGAGGTCTTTGATCTGGTAAATTTAAATGAAACGTTGGGGAAAGTTCTGATTGAAAAAAAAACTAAAACTCAGTTAAACGACGTCGAGGGTTAACAACACGGGGACAGTCGAAAGTCTTTCTCCTGTATACATATGCATTTGTACTGATCTTAGTCTACCGGGAAAGCAACCATCAAAACAAACTATGGTAAATTCAACATTCGGATTGCACCTGGTAAAAGTTTGGAAGTATTAAACACCTCTGTCCTTAAAATTTTTAAACTGGCAAAGATCTTACTATCGTTTTGCCAAGATTTATGAGTTTTCCTCGGGCACTTACTAGTAGCTTCTTCATAACTAATTTACTATATTTCTAGACATTTAGTGTCGGATTTACTGATATATTCCTCTTATTCCTTCTTCCCTTATTTTGTCTCGTTACTACCCCCCTTTAAGATAACTTTTCAACCAACTTCTTTGTATCAGTACTACTTGATTTCACTCAGCTCGATTAGCTTAAGTTATTCTGGGTATGTGTTGTTGCAATTGTTTTTGTTGTTGTTGATTACCTGGCCTCGTCCTCCATCTGGCCCAGTCCCTTGGGCAGATAGCTCATTCACAAAAGCTTGTAATTCAGTATCCTTCTGAACGTCAAGATCTCCCCTATAGAACCTAAAACAGAAAACCAATAAATGATTAAATTACTGTAACCCTGTAACCATTACTATTAAATCCGTGGACACCGCACACTAATATCTGCAAAAAATCCAAAACGATAACCATCGTGCAGTGCCGTGTCCCTAAAAACTTGGTACAGTCAGTACAGTGTGTTGTTCTATTTGCTCATGGAATGATTAAATAATTGATTAATTGAATGATCCATTAATTGACTGACTGATTGACTAAATGACTAACTGTTTGATTGATTGATTTATACAATGATTATATGACTGAATGACTGACTAACTGATTGATTGATCGATTAATTGACTACAGTAAAAACGCGCGTGTAAGAACCTACCCCTTTATGAACCTGCTGGCAGAAATTTTCCATTTTTATAGCCCAAAAAATATTAAACCCTGTTTAGCCAAGCAAGATCAAGTGAGCTCTTATATGTGAGTTATCGTAAAGTTATGATAAGTGTTTTAACCAATTAAGGAGTGACTTTCAGAATGAAAGTTGATTGCAAATTGATGTTACAAGAAAATACATAATCTAGTTCTAAAAAAAATTCAAGGACCAAACCCAGCAGGTTTATTTTTTTTTTCTGGTAATCAACAGCCATAAGTCAAATACTTAAATGTCAATAAACACCCAAATACAAGAACATACTTTGCAAATGTAGCAATGTAACTGTTTTTTTTTACTGTAACTGACGGACGGCTACTTACACATAAATGTAATCCACTACCATCCTGTTGATTGTCAGAAACAACAAGTCGTTGTCATCGCGATATGGAAAATAGGGAAGCTTGTCTTTGTTGCCGAGGCCACGTTTCTGGAAACGAAAAGGGTGCATTAACCGACTGTGCAGATTGCATTTTCTGCGCTCGGAGGAATCTGAACGAAGTTCGAACTGCACCATTACGTCGTAAAAACACAGGGATATAGTGTTCGACATTTTATTGAACTATTGAGAGAAGTGACTAAATTGTCATTAATTAACCAGTTCAATCCACCCCCTTCCTTCTTAATATGCGGAAGAGGCTGCTAAGACAGCAAAGATATCAGTGACGTTGCCTATTAATATGACAACCAGAGAACTATTGGTTGGTGAAACAAAGAATTCGTTTGTTTTACGTTTTGAACATTTAAAGAACAAAACAATGTTTGTAAAAAAAATATCTTCCCTATAAGGCGAACCGTTGCTAAGATCATTGTTACATTTTTCCTCGTTTACATACCACCTTGCGTGATCACGCTAGACACAAATTAACCACAAAAAATTAAAGAGTTTGCAAAACTTAGTATTTGGTGAAATTTTAGGCTATTCGAATGTAATATTTGAGGAGAAATCGGCTTTCAAAAACGGCACAATTTCTTAGTTGCAAAAGCACCAATGAGCTCATACATACTTTGAAATGTTCTTGGAGGCTGTTTCTAAACCCATGTAGCAAAAAAAGTATTCAATACATCGTGCTTAAATTCCTTGAGCTAATGTTTTTGTAGCTCTATTGGAGATTGCAGAAATTTGACCCCCACAGTTAAACACTTACGACTACAGTAATACAAAGAATCGGGTGCGATCTTTGATCGGCGGTTACTCCTCTATAAATTAAATTAAGGTTTGCACATTTAAAGCTACGCCATTACTAAGCCAAGCTACCTTAATATCAAGATGGAAATCTGTATCTTTCCAGCTCAGAGTCTTGTAGCCACGCTCCATTAATAACAAGGTCCCTTTATGTCCCATAGCAGTCAGCTGGTCCATGTACCCATCTGACGTAATCAGTGTTGGCGAGCCAAGCGTGTTTGTAGCCATGACGCCCCTACAGTGGTACTTGAGGAGCTCATTCAGTGGGTGCTGAGATGAGAGCTGACGGTGCATTACTACACAAAAGGGTTCCACAAAAAGATGGAGCTACAGATAAAAAAAAACATAAAGCGATATAATGAATTTGAAGTTGTTTTTAATCAAATCAGGGACTTGTTTACGGTGTTTTGTCTAACTGGTTCTTGTCTTTGTATTTTAGTTTTCCAACCAGGATAAGGCGAAAGAGAAGGAAGAGAAGCGGGGAAAGAAACAGTAGCTGGAAAAGAAGGGCAAGGTAGAGGAGAAGTCGTTAGCCGTGTGTCGCAAGAGCACATAATAATCTGGGAACAATACTGCTTCAGTCTCCAGCCTTCTTTGATTCTGCCCAAAGTCGATCAAAGCTCATGAAGTCGATCAAAGCTCACGCTGCATACGAAAACGTAACACAAGGACAATGCAGTGCCAAAGTTTTACTGCCCAGGTTGGACTTCTAACCTTCAGCAGATGTTCTATCATCTGGCTATGCGCGTAATCCGTGGCCTGTACAACCGACCGGGCCAACATCCATGAACCACCATCAACAGGAGAGAAAACAGGAGAGTCTAGTCATAAAGGAAACCAAAAAACATTAAGTTAAGACAGTGTCCACACTACGCCAAAAAACGTAGCTTTATTTTTACGGTTTATATGCCTACCGTCCATACTCAGGCTATTTTGTCACCAAAACGCAGCTTTTCGAAAACATTCTTCAAACCAGAGCAATTTGAAAACGGAAAACATTTGAAAACGATAGCGTCACAATAATGAATGTGATTTTTTGCGCTCGAAATCTCAAACAAAAAACCCCAAAATTACGGACGGAAAACATTTGATGCGTTTCTGTTTTCAAATTCACTCAAGGGCTCTCTAATACTTTCAAACTTCTTAGTAGTACCCATGAAATAATCCCCGCTAGCCGCTTTATGGCTTTGCTCCCTTATTACACAAAAAGCCAAATGGGAACCAACGCAAGTAACGTTGATCAAGACAGTGGTCTTGTGCAATGCCATTTAGACACCCAGATATCTTTGATAGATCACAGAACCTCTCTCACACGCTCTATCAAAAGGACGTACTCTCAATGAATTCAATATGGAGAGTTCGAGAGACATCGAGGAACATTCGCAGGCCCTGCATAGGACTTACTAACTAATGGTTTAACTAATTAAAATGCTACTGAAGAAAGTATACAGCGGTGGGGGTCCAAATACGTTAACGAAACAATTTATCCAACCTGGTTTATAATCAACCTGGATGGCTGCTGCACGGAGTCGTTTGACCCTGTTGACTGCAAACAGAGCTATTGGTGATTTGGAAGGCCACATAGTTCGTTCGGGGCGATCATCCGCCGTATCAGGAAATGAAATCATGTCATCGAATACCTCGTATCGGAGAACATAAACGTTTTGATTTCTTATTGCCTAAAAGAGAATGAAATAAGACCGTTACGTTGGGCTACTGCCATATGTGTTTTTAAACTACTTCGACGCAAAATAGACAAGTGAGGAAAAACACCTCTCCCAGAACAGGATTGTGCCCACTCTTTTTCACAACATGAGTCATACAATATGCAACATGACTTCATTGTCAGAGAGAAGTGTATTTCCCCTCGAGTGTCTACACCATGATTGAATTTTACTCAGCTTTTGTAAAACCCTTTCCACAGAACACGAACTCGAACTACCACTTGAGTTCATTAGTCTCAAACAATTATCCTATGTCGTGCTTTAGGTACTTTTAAGTTATTATAATTTAATTAAGGCTATAGATCGATTTTTAATGTATATTGAATTCCTTTTATATTTACAGGGCCCCTATGGATGCCAGCCTTCGAGCTGAATGGGCCACCCGTAGAAATAAAGATTTACCTTCCTTTACTTTTTTTGCCACACCTTCTTTAATATTACACGTTACAAAAGCGAATTCAAGTAAGTTCCAGACCTCCTCCAGTGGTTCATCACTGCCCATAGCAGCCTGGATAGCAGCCTCCCAGTTATAATTTGGATTAAGTGTCTTGCTTAGTTCCGACCATTTCAACCCCACGTCAGCTAAAATGCACAAGGAAAACGCACACGTTAATTAACAATTAGATTAGAGTTAGGGCGTATCAAAAGGCAAACCTACAGTGACAGATCTCAATTATGGTTGAGATACGAATATCCACATCAGCGTAATGCCGATGGAAAGAAGGAAAGGTCGGAATGGACAAGGAGAAAAGGAAGGGAAGGAGGGAGGGAGTGTGAGGGGGAGGGGATAGAGAGAGAGAGAGTGGAATAGGAAGGGGAAAGAGAAGACGAGGGAGGAGGGAAGTGGCAGGAGGGAGGAGGGAGGAAGGAAAGAAATGATGGGATGTGGTGGGAAATGGGTGTGTAGATGGAATCAGAGCAAAAGAGGAGTAGAGTGGAACCTCGATTTAACGAAGTCCTCGACGGTATAACGAACGATTTTCCTTGCCCCAGTAATAGTAAATTATATGGAAAAGAACCTCGACACAACGAGTACCTTGAAGCAAATTTCAGTTAGAATTCTACTAAAACAATAAGATTATCAGTTCAAGACTATCACCTCATAGCAATCTCGAGCTGATAATCTTACTGTTAATTATGGTGTGAAATTAATGCATTACAGGTTTGGAATCGCTTGGTGCTGATAGTGGAGATGTCAGCAGTGATATCGCAAGATCGCGGAGGCCAATTTGAAATTACGAGCACAATTACTCCCGCATTGCGCTACACGAGGTCCAATTACTAATTGCTGGGATCAAAAGTCTTATAAGAACTTCATTTGAGCAAAAAGTCAGTAGTACTTTCCACAAGTTTTACAAATCTGTAAGAAACATCAAAAAGGAAGCCATTAAGCGTGCGTGATTGACGTGCGAATGGCGTAGGTATTCAATTACAAGTATCCAATTACAAAAAGTTGTAATTGGACACCCACGTGATCGCACTCCGGTTACGTGGAAAGTAATCGTGCGGAGAACCAAACACAATACATAATTTTGTTATAATTACGTTAAACTGATGACGGAACGAGAGAAGGACCACTCCTAAAAATATGAAGCATTGCTAATTAGCTTTTACTTACACGAGTCTTCTGTCACTCTTCGAATCACCAAAGGATTGCATCCACTCAGCCTCTGTTCAGCGAACATATCGTCTTCTGTCCAGTCTGCGAGTATATCCTGGAAGGGCTCTACGTTGCTAACGAATCGATAAGGTCCGGACGCTCCCTGAAGCAAGCAACATAAAATATCAATTTCTATATTTGTAAAAAAACCAGAAGACTAAAGAGTAATACGTAAAATCGATTACAACAACAACGACAAAAGTTTATTTGTACCTAAAATCAAAATAAGGGATTTATGTATAATCCATCGGACAGAAAATAGGTATAGCGTACCTAAACGTTAGGTACCTGTTAAATTATACAATCATTAAAAACGTTTGGTCAGAAAATCCCTTGTTGCAACACTGATCTAACATTACTTACACTACTTGCTAGTTTGCCTCGAAACTCCTTAAAGATGGTATCGTAATCTTGAAAGTCGGTAATCTCTTCTGGATTTTGCGCTTTCCAATGCTTTGTGAAATTTTTATTTCTCCTTAGCATTCCGATGTAACCACGGAGATGTCCTTGAGCAAATTCATCCTGGCTCTCTACAGCTACTAGCTGTTCGATGCTCATGTTGACCAGTGGCATTGGCAAAGGAGATTTTACCACAAGCTGGTAGATTCCCTTTTGCACCGCCAGTCCGTTTTCGCGAAGAATTTTGCAATTTTCCGAGGACTGCATCTGTGGAAGACTAGTGGGGCAGTTGGATCCATCTGCAAAACGCAACAAAATTAAAAACATTGATATTGTCAGGGTCCTTCAGATGCTAGCATAAATTATTGGTCAAGAAAATAAAGATGAGATTTTGTCAACTGAGGTCCCATCCACACAGCGCAGTAGGAATTTGAAAGCGCAACAATAGCCGGCCATTTATGTTTGAGTAAAACTCGGGAGGGAAATATCCTGATAATCGCAATCTCGTCGTTTCCGAAAGCTTCGTTTGTTTTTTCTCATACTTAAACGCAGCGCTTCCAAAGGCGGCGCTTCCAAATTTCACTGGTTTGCAGAGTTTTTTGGAAAGCTCCGTTCTCGCGACGGATTAATGTGGACAGTAGGTCTAACGGTGGAAATAAGCTGCGTGGAAATAGGAAAACAGTTTATTTCCTGTCCCCCTGACTGAAGGACTGCTATTCCTTTTAGTAAACCTGTAAACACCCTTGTACTCATATATAGAAAATTTTGTTAAGTATATTATTTTATATGTATGTAACTATGGCAAATCCAAATTACTTTCCAAATGTATTTCCCCTCCCCTCGACTGACTAACTCTTTATACTTCTGTAATTTATCTAAACCATTGTAATCAGGATTACTTTTTATTCTGCTGTATTTTTCAGTTAAGTGCTTTAGTGTTTGTATTGTACGCGTTGTTTCTTTCTTTGTGCTTACAAGTAAAAAAAATATATAAAAAGAAAAAAAAGAAATAAGCTGCGTGTTCATATTTCGCCAGCCAGGCTGCCAACTGACATTCATTTCAGCGAGAGTTTTTTGGCTTTAGCCTAATGTTTCGGAAGTGGAATTACCAATTCCCTCTAGACAGAAAAAATTCTAGTTTTCTATTTGAAAACAAAAATCACAGTTGACCTTATCACCCTGAAAAGTTTCCGCCGAATCCATCCCCCGAAAAACACCGCTTATGATCTGTATATCGCCAAATGGCAACTTATCTATTCTCCGATAAACGCGTAACACAAATCAAGCAGAGCAGAGGAGTATTTGTAAGGGAAGAAAATCCTTTTCGCTGGAGGTTGCGCAAACCTTTTGTGCCATGAGGAATGCTCCTCTTTCAACATAATCAATAGTAACAAGACCCCCGGGATACAGTTGATACGCCACTTCGTTATTGCGGCCAGTTTATTCTGGCCCGAAGAAAAGCTCAGTCCGTCATTTTGTTTTATTTAAAGAAACCCTTTAATATGGGCACCCCGTTAACACGGCCCGATTTTTGGTCCCAGATAGTGACCTCCCCCTTCATACCTTAACGTGTGAGATCCCTACCTTTTTATATGCCCGAAGCCTGAAAAAGGTAGTCTACCACTTCCGGGCGAATTGAAGCCTCCCTGTATAGGCCACTATAGGAAGTACCGATTGTTGTTGCCGATCGGAACTGAGCATTCTCTCTAAGCTGGGAACTTGAAAGTGTCTCAGGGATCAATTCCAATTGACAGTTGTCATTTTTAAGATTTCAACACACAGCAAGAGATAGATATTTTCATAAGCTGATTATTTGTATTCTAACCGTTGATTCCTGCTTGCCTGGCGTCTCTCTTCCTCGCACTCTTTCCATCTTCGCTGTTTAACAAACAGACAAGCTTAATTGATAAGCTAAGCTCTATCACAATTTCAAGTCATTTATTTATTGGATCCAGTTCTAAAGTAGATGTAAGGCCAGTATACCCTGGGAACAGATACTTCGTTTGATCAATAAACGTTTGATTCCTCATCCACGCAGTCGAACATTACGAAAAACCGAGAGAATATAGGTGCACCCCTGATTTTCTCTTGATGTAGTGCATTACATGTTTTTGCCAGAATCATATGTTCAGGTTATCAGTACCTGCAGAACTTTTATGTTGTCTTACATATTCTGCAGCACTGTGTTGGTAGGGTGGGGTCGGTAGGTATTATAGTAGTATGCTTATCAAATGGGACAGTTATGGCAGAGGATCAAAGCACCGTCCACTCTATACGTCGGAGAAATTTTAAAACGCCCCATCACAGGTCATGCATGTTGCTGTCTGTGAACGAAGACATATTTCCGGCTGCCGCTTGTCTCCGCCGAAAACAGCCAGATTTACGTCTGCAGTCGTAGGCTAGAGTTGTGTTTTAAGAAAACTCTGGAAGGAAAATCTCATGATTGCTGTAACAACATCATTTTCGGAAAGCTCTGTTTTAAAAAATGTTTTCCGTTTCACACTAAAAGGCGAAGTCGGAAGGCTCGAAGTACGTTTTCATAAAGTTCCGATTAGTGTGGACGGCCCGGGGGGGGGGTACTCCCCTATATAAGGTATATAGGTATGTGCCGCCCCAAAGGGTATGGTTTTTAGGCCGTTTTGGTCTGAAAATGGGTATAGATTTTGAACATTTTGGTCTGAAATTGGGTATGGTTATCGGGGGAACGTTC
>OMLO01003278.1_pt1 | contig 13349 bp, 5 predicted proteins | sample 1674811 | NCBI WGS metagenome assembly OMLO01 (sample SAMN06265003, study PRJEB25207) | coral metagenome | isolation source: Coral host | place: Mexico:La Bocana,Puerto Morelos, Mexico | collected 2008-11-13
GTTCCATCCATAGGTCTGATGAGGGTTCTTCTTTGTTGAGTCAGTCTTGTGATGTCTGGTCCATCGTCTGTTTGTTGCGGTATGTACAAATCCATTCGTGGTTGAATATGTACTCTTTTCCACATGTTGCCTTCTCTAACCCAATAATCTGATGTTGGTTGAACATCTTTGGGATGTGGAATCGAAGTTGCTGGTGTAGATGTTTGCTGATACTGGTGTGGTGTATCTTCAATTGGCCTCTTGTAGGTATGTCTTGTCAACGGCTGCTGTGTTGATGATGCTGGTGTCGACGTTGCTGCTGGTACCTTGAGCGTTTGTGATGGTACTGCTGGTGGCTGTGGTGGTCTGTTGCCTGGGAGAATGGTTCCTTTCTTCACTCTGAACCATGTTTCTCCAGTCCATGTTGGTCCTTGCAGGACTCTTTTCTGTTGTGACTTGTTGAGGTCTTGGTACTTGTCTTCAAAGTCTTCGTTGTTGCCATTTTGTCTGTAGACAATGGTTCTTCTGTAGTTCTCAAGTCTGTCTGTTGGTATTGGACATCTGCTATCTGGTACGAAGAGTGCTTTACGTGTTGTCCTGTGTGTTCTGACCAGAAATCCTTGTGTGTTGAATGTCCATGTGTCGTTTCTGTTTCTGACAACCTCCATTCCTGTTGGTGTGATGGTCACTGGTGTAATTGCTGCTGATCCTGTTGTTCCTGTCATGCTGATGTCAAGCTTCATGTTGCCTGGGATGTTTACCAGCTTCATGGGAAGGTAAAAGAGTTCAGATCTCTTTACCAAGTTGGAGTGGAAACCTCTGCTGTGTGACATTGTTGGTGTGTCTTTGAACTGTATGTTGAACCCTTGTTCTGTCAGTCGTGTTACTGACATGATGGGTTGTTTCACGTCACACACGTAGAAGGGTACGACTATCTTGTAGTTGTCGTTGTTGGCCATCAGTACCCATTTGTATCCATACATGTTGATCTCTTCATCTGTTGCTGTTCTTAAACTCGGCCCCTGTCCTTGTTGGAGTGTGTAAAGGGGTGAGTTCTGTGCAAACCATGGTGGACAAACATGTGTTGCGGCTCCACTGTCAATCATGATCTCTGCTTCTATGTAACTGTTGGCTTCATTGATGAATGCTGTCGTCATGCTCTTGTCTGATGGTGTTACTGCTGTGACGAAGTGAAGTGTTGATATGCTGCTCTCCTGTAGGTTCTGTTGTGATTGCTGTGGTGGTGGTGGTAGTGCTTGCTGTTGCTGTACGTAGCTCTGATTGTTGGCATAGCTTGTTATGTCATTGCTATACCAATATGGATCATATCCATTTTGTTGGTCATACCATTGACCTGTTCCATCCTGTGCCTGTTCCTGTAGTGTTTCAGACACATTGTAGACTGTTGTCCTGCAGTCTTTTGCCACATGTCCAGGTTGACCACAAATGTAACAACCTGACATTGGATTCTTTCCTTTTCCTTTGTGTTGTCCTTTGTTCTTTCCTTTTCCTTTGTCTCCTTTGGCTTGTTGTACTGGCTGCCATTGTTGCTTGCCTTTTCCTTTTCCTTTGTTGTTCATTCCGTAGCCTTTGTATCCGTAGCCTTTTCCTTTACTGTTGTTCTTTCCTTTTCCTTTACCTTTGTATTTTCCTTTTCCTTTGCCTTTGCCTTTGTATGTTGCTCCTATGTCCATTGGTGCTGTTCCGCCACCAAGGTTACTGCTGACAGCTGACGACTGTTGATGTAGTCTTGTAAATGCCATTGTGGTTCTGTAGTACTCCATGATTGTTGCTCGTATTGCTGCGTATGTTGGTGCTGTGCCTGCATTGAGATGTAAGTGTTGTTGTAGCGGTCCTCGTGTTTCATTCATCAACACCGCTATCTTGACTTGGTCTGGGAGTCTTGTGGTGTTGTCTGCTTCGTAGCGTTGTAGCTCGAATTCCCAGTTGCTGAATGATTCTTCAAAGTTGTTGTGGTCAAATGTTGGCTTCAAGAGCTTAGTTAGATAGCCAATGCTTCTTGTTCCCAATGGTGTTGAGAACCTGAGACATAGTTGCCTGTATACCTCAAGTCCCATTGCTAGGTGATGTTGTCTGACCACTGTTGCTGCTGCTGCTGTAGTAATGGTGATGAGGACGTATTTGAGATTTGCTGCGAGCTGTATCCAGTGTTCTCCTTCTTGTGTTGTATTGGCTCCTGCTGTGAGCTGTGACTCTGCTATTGCAGTTGTTGCTTGCTCAGCTCTCTCCATTAGTGTTGGGTAGATAGGATCTTGTATGCCCATGTATGCTGTGAACTTGTATTTCCATTCATCGAATGTTGCATAGTTGCCATCGTATGTTGGTGGTCTCAGCTTCAGCTTGTGTACTGTTGAAAGTGCATCTGCTCCATCTGGATCTGTTGATGCGGCTGCTGCATGTTGTTCTGCCATTGTGTTGAGAGTCCCCCACACTGCCTTAGTTGGGATCAAGCTCTCCTCTCTTGTTGTGCGTCTCTCTGTTGTTTTGGGCTGTTACCCAGTAGCTCTGTCTGTTGTTGAGCTATCCCTGAATGTTTCCAGGCTAGTTGTTGTTGTGCTCCGCTACCATGAAAAGTTGCAGCCTGTTGTAAACGCGCACTTTTTGTATGTTGAACTTGGAAAGGCTCAAGTTGTTCTAAGGCTCAAGGCCTTGATCACAATGTTGAGGTAAAGACCGGTTGAATTCTAACATATATATCATATTAATATATCATATTATCATATATACACATATATATATATATCCATTTAAAATCGTTAAAATAGGCACAGCATCTCTTGGTTGCTAAGTTCGGTGTGTCACAACCATCATTGCTGTCCTGTTCTTTCTTGACGCCCTCAACCTGTGCCAATGGCCGGGCCGTTTGAAAAAGGCGAAACGGCGAAACTGCGATTTCATCGAAAACCTCACGACCTTTGGCAGCACGGAGCTGGACCAACACGAAAAGGAAGCTTTTACGACTTTTCTTTTGGGATCAGCTTTTCTGGCCTTCCACATTGCTTGAAGATTCTTCCATGTCTGCAATTGCTCCTAGAATGTTGTTGCCAGAAACTGGCTGGAGAAGCTTGGGGTTGCTTGTAAATTGACGCGACTTTTGAGGTGCAGCGGTTCAGGAATGTCTTTGAGATCTTTCCTCGAGGACCTGCGTTTGGATCCTAAAACAGCAACTCTCAAATCTGCAGGGAAGAGACGATACAAACAACTTTAACTTGTACATCTTCCCCGGATGGTTACGTCCTTCAAGGCATTGTTTTTCTGAGTGAACCTCAGCTTACAGTAAAGATACAAAGAGGACATCAATTACTACTGCAGGGTAGGCCAGAAGCAAAGTATATATCTAGCATTTACAAAATCAGAAGGACGGAATGTTCAAATTTCGAAACATCAATTGCTGGGAAGACTGCCGCTGGGAATCCGTGCCAGTCCCCAACTTTGAGTTCCTCAATTTTAGTTGTGATCTTCTTCTTGAGTCTCCAGTCCTTCGCAGAAAGGCACAGTTCGTATATCAAAGCTTCACATTCACGAAGGCATCATAGCTGTAGCGTCCAGACTGATTGCTACAGGTCTTTGAGTCTTTGACTGTTCAAATTGCCTGCGCCTTTGGCGATCCCGGCGGTCCCTCTCAACTCAAGGAATTTGAAGAAAAAAAATTGCTCCTTGAAATAGCTCTCTGCCTTGCCCTTGGCATTCCAAGAGAAACCGACCTCAAAGATGTGTTCAATTTCGGAGCAGATACGTTTCTTGTGCGCAAAATGCAAACCGGACTGTTTTTTTCAAGAGAGTCATGCAAGCTGCATACTGAAGCTTTTGGTGATCTTTGCTAAAAGGGCTCACAGTGTACATTCTGAATAGGTCCGGAGATACATTCAGCCATGCAGTGCGCCTGGTGTTGTGGTATTTCTGATTGTCCAAAATTTCAAAGCCCAATGCCCTCACCGCCGCACTTAACACAAAAATCACACGAGTTGCCCGGCTTCGTCAAAGCCCTCACTCTTTTCCGGCAAGGTGAAGTCATTCAAAGAACCACTTAAGGTCAACTCACTCCTTGTTTGCAAAACAAAACTTGGAAAGCTACATTCTAAATATCAAAACATTCAGAAAGCAGGACAAGAACTGATTCAAACATTGTCATGGTTGCTCGGACAAGAATCAATCTGTCTTCACCACAGTCCCGGAATATTTGCAATTTAAGAAGCATAATCAGTGGTTTATGATGCCTAAGACCTGAAAGAATGAGAATTGCTGAGCCCTGGACAAATCTGGAGACTCCTGCCAAAGGCAGCATGGTGCACTTGGGAAAAGGGGTGCCTTTTCAGGAAGTTGTGGCACAGCGGATCTTATTACCAAACAGTGTTGCTGTGATTCAATTTCTTCGAATTGTTTATTTCTTCGATTTGTTTTGTCCCGGAATTCTGACTCTCACAACATGTGTCAAATCTTCAAAAAGGTCTTTGGAACTCGGAACCAGCTTGCCTCTCCCATCGTTGCAGGCCTGCCACCTGAAACAAAAAAAAGTGCATTGTTAAGCTGGAAAGTCGATGCAAGTCCATGACCCCTGTCTCCCCTAAGCACCTTCCAAGCTTTTGCTGAGGAGGTTTGAAGTCCTCCATAGGGTCAAAGGACTGACATCAAAAACATCCTTTTCGGGATTGGGTCCACTCCATTTTAGAAAATGCAGTCCTGGACATTAAAATGGCCGTATAAACAGCCACTGGCGCCAAACCAATGATGAAGCTGATCGTCAGTACCTGTCATGTTTGTTTGTTCAAACGCAATGGTCCAGTGGTTTTTTTCATATACAAAACATCAGCCGGCATGGCCCAACCCATTTGCTGAGCAACCCCTGCAAATGTGAGCACCTTTGGGAGGCCAGTTTGAAATAAATGGAACATGTCATAAAGTTGTCCGGGCAGAGGTATACTATACATGCAAACAAAAAAAACTCCGTGTAAAATGTAAATGTGACTGACTAAGCATACAAACAAAAGCCATCAACGCGAATGACTATCTACTCAAGAGTAAATAAATGAAAAGCACGAGCGCAAATAAATTAACATGGCTAAGAGAAAAAAAGGAGTTTATGATTCAAATCCAAAAAAGGCATGACTATGGCTGTGACGACAACTTCGACTACTTGGACTAAATATGTCACTGCACTCTCTCTCCCACGGACTTCAAAGCAGCAGCTTTTCCGGGGATGCGCCAAATGTCCTGCGGGTACACATCAAACTGCCTATCATATGTTCAGATCACTTTTCTGAACATCTTCCCTGTCTGGCGAGCTTGACTCTCACCAGACTTCTTTTCTAGACCTCCATGCCTTTCCCCCACTTTAGACATGGAGGTTTTACGTCGGAACGAGCTGAGAATACTCTTCGTTCAACCGCGCTACTTATAAACATCTTTATAAGTAGAAGAAGCTCCTAAAGTTAAAACCGTTTCACCGTTTTACCCTTTTGGTCCCCACGGTCCTACCAGGGGTCTTTCCATCTCAGCTCTCCCTTCTTCGATTTGGCTTTGGGGTCTTCCTTCTTGTCTCCCAATCTCATTCCCTCTTTGGAAGACTTCACCAGTTTAATCTCCTGGTCGAGTTCCTCCGCTTTTCCCATCAGCTCGTCCAGCACCTCAAACTTCAGATCCTCGAAGTTCACCGCTATTCTCTTGGCTGGGTCAAACTGCTCAAACTCGCCATTGGTTAGGGCATCTGCCGGGACATTCTGCATCCTCGGCACCCAGCCCAAATCCATCTCAATGCCATACTTCCTCAGTTGGCAAGCCAGCTCCATTACCACAATGGAGAGAGGAAACTTGCATGATGCAAACTTCTGCATCACGAAAGTGTTTCCAAGATTGTCCGTCACCGCCGTGATGGTGACTCTTGTTCTTCCTCCCCTCCATTCGGCTTCAGGCGCAAACAGCATCACCGCTGTGAGTACTCCCACAAGCTCCAACGAGGCAATTGATCTGAAGGGGTCGCCTTTCACATAGGCCCATGCCGCATTGCGACGATTCAGCTCTATGCTGAACCATCTTGCTTGAGAAGTCTCCCGACCCTTGTAGGACTCCCAGCCTCCTATCACAATCTTCTCGCCCTCAGCCTTTGCATCTATCCTGAAAACATCTGTGGGCTCGGCTGCCACCCTTCTCGCTGGTTGCATGCTGCAACCTCCCAGCTGCCTTGAGATATAGCCCAGGAGAATTTTGACCGCATCAGGAAATTGAGCTGATGTTCCAGGTGACAGCATGGCGGCCCAGGCGAAGATGGGTCCTAGGAATGGACGCACGTGATGCAGCGCCCCTGCAACGAAAGACAGCCTCCCCAACGAAGACCGCATTTCTCTTCCTGTGGCCCCGCCGTCTTGCAGCTTCCTTTTGATCCAATCTTGGACCCACTTCACCTTCTTCTCCGATATGCCCCGAGCAAAGCTATCCACGTTGATCTGATAGCCTATCCACTGCACCTCCAGGCCACCACGCACCTTCTTCCAAGATACGGGGAACTCCATCAGCTCCATCACGAAGAGCCAGAACAACGGGCCCCTCCAATAATGGAAGCCCACACTAGTCAGCCACCCATCATCCGCAAACAGAAGATGGTAGACCCCAAGCTCGCCTCCAGCCAATCTGTGAACCGTTCGAATCATTCCTGCAGCAACTCTCTGCCAATAGTATGCTGCCGACGCAACCCCGAACGTTCCCCTTGTGTGGAGGTATATCTGTCCATCCGGGGGGCCTGGCATTCTGAATGCCTGAAGTCCCCAATCTCTCTCTAGGATGGGGATCAATTTATGTGCCCGGCTGATGTCATACAGCAGCGATGCTCTGGGCACTTTCGTGCTACGAACCTCCTCCTCGATTTCTGCTAGCACTGCTGCCGCATCGTCACAAAGCGGAAATCTCATCCTGTCCAAAACTTTGATCCTTCTGTTTATGTCAACCGAGTAGGAGCCGTCGTGAATCAGCCTTACCTTGTCTGATCCAAGTTCCTTGGGCACAGCACCCAATGCAGCTACAGCCAAACGACCCTTGAATCTGGCCTTTGCTTCCTCCTCCGGCAATTTCACGATGGAGCCATTATCCACCTCTTCTTTCACTTGTCTCTTTATATCCTCATGGCTTTCTTCGGCGGACGCATAGTTCTCCGAAAATTGATCCTCCAGCAAGTAGTCCACAAACTCTCTTGCCCACTTCTGCTTCTCTTCAAACACCTTGGGTGTTCGTGGCATGACTTCGTCCACTCCCAGCGAAACACCTTCACTGGCCATCTGATCCAAGAACTCCCAGTCTTCATCACCCGTGGCCTCCATCATAGCCATGAGTCTCCTGAACTGGATCTCGGTGTCCCGATCCCCGCTTCTTCTTTTCGGCTTTAGACCCATCTCCAAAAGCTCCTCATCCATCTCCTTCCTGTACTTCTCCATGTCTTTTGTGAAAGGAGACTGGTGATGTCTCCCTGCGGCTAACTCCCAGAAGAGAGCCTTCGTCCCACCTTGCTTATCTCTCTCCGCACCGGCCACCCATTTCAGGAAAAGCGTCTTCACTTTGGCGGCCACCCTCTTCCCTTCTTTCTCTCTGAGTGGCCTTCTTCTCTTGGGTGGCCATCTGCCTGGTGATCCCAAGCCTCCTCCATCGTGGATCGACCTCCACTTGCCTTTGTAGTAGGCTTTCATCATGGGCCCGAAGCCGGCTAGTCCGTTGCCATACCCTGACCCACCCATGCCCTCCACACAGCAGCGGTCAGACTGACATGCGGCTTCAGGCACGAGTGAGTCAAGGTTTGCTACGGATTCACCTTCTTCTTCGACCTTCTTGTCCATTCTTTCCTCCATCTCCAGCTCTTCCTTTGACGCCGATGCCACTTTGAAATCCCCCACCGAATAGGAGAAAGTAGCATCGTTGAGCCAATCTTTAGCCAGTGCTGCGGCCAAAGCTCTATCCATGGCTTCTGGATAGATGCTGGTTCCTGTTGTTCGGAACTCTTCCTGATTGGAGCGCTTCGCCAAAGTGTACTTTGCCTGGCAGCTGCAGCGCTGCAACGGTCCCAAGTAGATGTCGTTATCATCGAATGTTGGCCAACTGTTGGGACCCCATTGTGATACATCTGCAATGTTGGAAACCGACCTAGTGGGTTTTCTGTAGTCGGCACCCCAACAACACTGGTTGTATGCTACCGTGAATGTATCTTGTTGAGACACGATGTCTCGCCATTCTGTCTTTTGCCACATAGAAGCTGGTGTCATCCACAAGCCATCTTCTTCCCGACACACAGCGCCTAAGTCCTCCGGGTGTTCGGAGAACGTCTTGACTCTGACTCCTTGTCTTGACCTTGGGTATCTGCCGACAGTCTGGAAGACCTGCAACGTGAAGTCCACCAGCAATGTCCCAAGGTCTGCCTCACGTTTATTCTTGTCCGACAGCCATGGAAACCCTGAAGGAAACTCCTTTGACCGTAGCGGGGGTGGCCCGCGCATATTTGCCATCCTCACTCTAGTGTACGTCGAGCATGGTGGTGTACAAATCACACCGTCATAAAAGCCATCTTCCAGCCTTTTCAAAATTTCCGACCTGTTCTGCTCTACAGACAGATCGTGATCCTGTCCAAAAGTGATGTCTACCTCATCTACTTGCACTGTGAAACCATGCCTCTTTGCCTCTCTCCTCAGGCTGTTTGCAAACGAAGTCTGCCTGTGCGCTCCTGAGAAGAGATAGAGAACTCGAAAACTCTTTGAATTCTTTGCCCCTGCCATTTCTGTCGACACCGGCCGTGGGGCACCAGCCGGCTGCACTCCCGGTCACTCCTTGCCTTCTCCAGCGGTGTCCTTCCCAGGACTGTTCTTGCCCTTTGTGCAGGCATGCATGGGGTGGCTTCCCAAACAAATCTGGCACTGATGGACTCTGCCGCAATTGAAACGACACCTTTCATGCTGTGAATTCCACTTCCAGCAAATCTCACGCCCATCTGGCGTCTTGTTGTGCAGTCCTCCTTTCTTGCCACCGCCTTTCTTTCCGCCGCCTTTTCCTTTGTGACCGTGCTGTCTTTTCTTCCAATCTCTGTCTTGCCACTGGTTCCAGGATCCTCTCCACGTGTCGCCTCTCTTTGGTGACCTGGACCGATCACTTCTCTTGTCCTGAGCCACCACCAGCGCAGCCAGAGAAGTCGGTGTGATGAAATGTCTTTCTTTGATGACCGTGTCCTTTCTCGCTCTTTCCAAGGCCTCCTGCAGCTGGATGCCTTCGTTCCCCAATCTCACCATTTCTTTCCTCACTTGGTGCTCGTAGTGAAGGACCGATTTGAAGGTGGGCTTTGACACTACCAACCCCTCACTGTCCTTCGCTTGGAGACCCATGACATGCTCTCCCAGGATGTAGTCCACAAACTTCTGGAAGCTATGCGGCGTGAGGCCCGTCAGCACCGCCTTGTGTGGATACTTGATCTGCGCGAACAGATAGGTGTGTGTTACCACCTTCATCCTTCTCCGGTACTCCTCTGGATCACGGGGTTCTGTTGTCTCTCCGTAACCCTTCTTGATCTTCAAGGTGCCCGACTTGTCGATGACCGCTCCAACTGGGTCTATCTCTGCATCCTCCTGAGAAAGACATTGTATGAGATGAAGGGTCTTCAACTCACCACTTTCTATCTGATCGCAAATCAGCTCCAAGGTTGCAGCTGATGGGGTTGTCCTATCTTCCAGTGCATAGTGAAGTCTCTCGAAGCGACGTCTTATGTCCTGGTACTCCACCTTGTTCAGCGTGGCTGGAAGATTTGCCGAGACAGCCTCCGCCTCAGCCTTGTTCCTCACTTCCATTCTCACCTTTGCTGCTTCCCACGCATCCAACACGGATGCTATTGCCACAGCATCTCGACCTGCATCAAGGCCCAACGTTCCAGTGCAGAACGTTCTCAGACCCTGCCTCGAATCTGCCATTGCATTGAAACGGCTGATGCTACGCACACCCGCCACTGCCAATGCCGCTTGCTGCCCTTCTGCCACCTCCTTACGTTGTAGAAGGCCATGGAAGTCTGGGTCGAGTAAGAGCAAAGCTTGCGCCCTGCCCTCTGCCGTTCCCAAATCTAGGCCAGCCATTGTGGCCTCTTTGCTTGAACCTCAGGTCCTGTGGATTTAGATGTTCCTTAGTGAGTTCGGTGAAACGCATGCTCATGCCAATGCACAATCCACTTCAATGAAAGAATCAATGCAACAACTCACACACCATGACGTGTCAAAACCACGACCGACTGCACGTTTCGCGTTTCACTGTAGATACCATCATTGAATCAACGACCCTAGCTCTACGACCTTCAAGTATCTTCTTCTATTCCAATTTGCTACGCTCCTAGTTACTCTTTCATCTTTCCATCCCGATCGAGGAACCTTGATATATCGTTCCCCGATTTTCCTTTGCCCCACGCGCTATTTCATCTTTTCCTATAGGCGTGTGTCTTCACTCCTCAATCTCCCCCGACACTGTATCGGAGGAGCTCGCGTCACCCGAGCTGGAGATCTCTACATCCTCCTGCTCGTCCTGCAACGTCCCCTTCGGGAAGCAAATCAAACATGCACGGTGAAACTCGGACGCTGCCGGTGGCTCATCTCCAATCAGCTCATAGGTGTGGAAGTGCACACCCGGCACTCGGTGGCATTCACCCACCTTGTGCAACGTCCTTCTGCCATAGCGGCCCACCGAGCTGATCACGAACTTTCCCAGCATGGAGCTGGGCTTCACCTCATCCTTTTTCCTCCACTTCTCCTTCTGAGATGGAGGGAGATTCAACCGCTGCATCGATTGCTTCTTCTCCTTCTTGCTCACTCAGCACTTCTTCCAAGCCACGGTCTTTGATCTCCACCCGCTTCACTCTTTTGGCTGGAGGACCGCACTCATCAAACGTCCGAAGACGCTCCACCTGCTCTGCCACCCGAGACTCCTGAATGCCCATTGCCAGCATTGACTCTGCCATCCTCTTGAAGGCCAGCTCTTCGTCCAACGGATCCCTAGATCCTTTGTTCTTGTGGATGAAGTGCGCAACCCTGGCCTGGGCTCGGAGTATCTGCATTCGAATGGCTCTGTCGTAGGCCTGGTCTACTGTTGGCGTCCACCTTCCAAGACGCTTGCACGTTTCTTCACCCACTCCGGCAGCCCTTGCCCACGTCCTCATGGTCACCCTCTCTGAATGCTCCGACCATGCGCAGTAGGCCCCAACATCCAGCAGGAGTTGGCCATTTCTTCTGCCATAGCTGGCATGAGACATCGTAGTTGCCATGGTGTAGTTCGCCATCTTCCTCGTTGTGTTCTTCATGTCATTGCTGGGTGCAGTTAGGAAGAAGTCCCTGTTCTCCATGGAGACCTCCCAGGACATCTCTCGCCACAACGCCCAGCCAGTCTCCAGCCATCTTGGTTCTACCAGGTACGCCGACCTGCTCACAAAGACCTTCACGATGACCACCTTCTTCCCAGGCCCCGTCGTCTTTGTTTTCACCAGGTCTGCCGACCAGCAGTAGCTATCGATCTGACCAGACGGGAATTTCAACCCCGTGGTGTCGGAGTGTCTCATAGCACCCCACAACTTTGCCAGCTTGAACCATCCGAATGCCCGGATGTACCTCGGCAGTGACTCATCCATCACCACCCTTTCCCAGCTCTCCACAATCTTCACCGGCAGGTGCATAGCCTGTTTGGTCGCCTTGGGTTCCAAGCTCTGCAGTCGCAGGTTGATCTCCTCCAAGGCGTTCTTCAAGGCTCCTTCATTTTGAAGTTGCTGCTCCTTCGGCACCTCGCCCGCATGCTCCATGAAGACGAAGGTCTTGTAGATGCTGGTAGGTATACTCCTACCACACGGCTCTTGGGCTCTGGCCTCCAAGTACATTGCCAGCTGAGATGCACGTGTAGGCCAAGGCGTGTTGAAGGTTGCTGCAAGCCACGTCCTGGCATGTATCCAAGTCTTGACGTGCTTCCGCAAGGTCGAAGCTCGCCTTCCTTTTCCCACTCTTTGCATCTCAGCTCCATCCCACTCTTCGATCTCTGCCACTGGTAGTGCTGCTTCACGCAGCAGTATTTTGAGTTCTTCAATCCATCTGTTTCTCTCACTCTCTTCTGCCTGCTGCCTCAGGTTCTCGTTTTCTCCCACCACAGCTATTAGCTTTCCAAGCCGCGTGGGCCATTTCACCACTTTTGCTTTGCCTCTCCGAGGCACCATCTTCATCATCTGACTTGAATCTTCTTTCTTCCTTTCTTTTGCCACTGCCATAGCCCGAGATCTCAGGCCTTCCTCCAAAAGTTCGGCCCCATTGGTGTTGCCCTCCGCCTTCCAAGCAATCTCCGCCATCCTGAAGCTGGCTCGCACTAGGTCTTGCAAGTCCACCCACCTGAAGCTTTCACTAGGGTGTTCTTTTCGAATCCCATCAAGGATTGAATCCAGGATCTGCGATTCTGCACCTTCCAGAGTCGCCAACCTAGAAAGGTTCCATCCAGCCCCTTCTAGTGCTTCAGCCAATTTGATATCTCCATGTCCTAACTGTGCGGCAGACACCAATGATACCATCGGCGAAGCAACTATGCCCCACCTATATCAATCTAGGTTTCGAGCCTAGACTACCGGTCGTTCCATGACGTTTATGAACTGCGTTCAATGTCACATCATGTATCATGTTTTCTGCCGGTTGAAACGACCAATGAATCAAAATCAAAGCAATCCGATGACATCGAGAGGCCATGAATTTTCTATGCAACTGACAAAAATTGTAGCATCTGTTTGCCCATGTTTGTCTCCTCTTGTTTCCCCTTGTGCATCAAAGGCACCAATTCCATTCCAAAGTACTTGGCTCGAGTCTTGATGCAGTCGATGGACTGGGGATGCACACTGTCGCTGATAAAGAATTGGTTCTTGGCCTCCAGATTCAACAAGATCGAAAAAAAGACAAATCTCCAATCACGTGATTCCATCATACAGGTTGTATCTTTAGTATGATTCTTTAATGGAAAACTCATGAAAACTCCGTCTTTAACACCAACCCCCACCTTGGAGTTTACTGCACGTGCAATCATAGCCATAGCCTCTGCGGCTGCAGTACCTTCATCTAATAAACTGGCATTGGCCACCTCCATGCCAGTGAGCTCACAGACCAACGTCTGATAATTCCTGGATTCGTTGAACCAAGGGTTGTTCCACAGGATGTTTAAAGGATCAATAAAGCATAAAGGGATGTTTAAAAGGATGTATCAATTATGTTTAAAGGATGTGATATCGTGCCATACCCTTGTTCATTCTTCTTCACCTGGTGTTGAAAATCCAAACATGTCCAAAGTGAAGGGAAGGGTGAAAAGGTATGTGTTTTCAGTCGCATGAAGGGACA
>OMLO01003279.1_pt1 | contig 13348 bp, 9 predicted proteins | sample 1674811 | NCBI WGS metagenome assembly OMLO01 (sample SAMN06265003, study PRJEB25207) | coral metagenome | isolation source: Coral host | place: Mexico:La Bocana,Puerto Morelos, Mexico | collected 2008-11-13
TTTTTTTTTTTTTAATGATACGGCGACCACCGAGATCTACACTCTTTCCCTACACGACGCTCTTCCGATCTCATTACTCATTCATTCCGACGAGACAGCGTGCTGACCTTTGTTAAACTATTCTGACATACTTTGATCAAGATTGAGAAATGACTACAGCACACAAGCGAATATATAAGCTTATTAGTAAACGGCACATAAAGCCAGCAGCATGTTGGAAAACGACTTCAGCGTTAACTGTTTACCTTCCTTCTTCTTGTTTGTGCTCTTTTTTCTGCGTAAAAACTTTTTGATCTCGAAAGGTTTTGATCGGAAAAAAAAGAACCGCGCATATACTCGTGTGTTGGCGCAGCAACTGTCAGAATTTCCATAATACACAATGCTTAATTCTTGGCATAGAGTTCTCCACGTTCACAAACACATAAATCAAAGTTTAATTGCTTTGTTGTTCGGAAATAAAACTGATCAAATAATTTCTCTTTTATTCTGGGGGAACAGGTTACTTCAAAGACGTTGAGGACAACATTTCAAACACATTTTTATAAGCTTAGCGGGCCCGCGGGCCCGAGTTGTAAACAAACCACTCACTCGGCTTGTACAGAGAAATGAATCCTCATTTATATCTCTTTTATATGCTCTTAGAACTTCTTCAATTAAATACTTGTAGCCAAAAGGAAAAGTTAAAAGTCATTAAAACCTTCTGGGCATTCAATTCAACACTCATTGAGCTGAACAAAATGTGAGTTGGAAGATTGCTACGCATAATTAACTTCGCGAGTCGGGCCCGCTGCTCGAAGAAACCTAATTTCTCCTTCGGCCATCAAGGCAACTCGTTCAAGATCTCGTTTTAAAAGCTCTCAACATGTTCTTTATTGGTAAAGACATATGAAAGGTCAAAATACATTGCAAAAAAAAACAAATCCAAGAAATGTCTGCAGAATACATCTGGAGTTTTTTACAAGTTTAAGAACAAAAGGATATGTTCACAACTCCGTTCACTCAAGGTAGCTTAATTTCGCTATTGTTCCAGTCTTTTGAAGTCGCTTCTGCCTGTTTCCTGAACTTCTTCAAAAATATATCACCTTTTTCAAAACGAGTAAAACCGAAAGAGGCTGACATATTTTCCACAACTGCTGAAGGTAATGCCCAAACAAATAAACTGAGCCTTCATGCTCAAAAATCCAGTAGTATCACCCATTTCAGAAAGACACACTTAAAGTGGCGTGAAGTTGTAATGGAGTTCCAACAAGAACCTTTTGCATAATCATACTTAATATAAAGTTAGTGGGTCACAGAATATAGACAAAGAAGAAGTTTTATTCATTTTTGCAGGCTATTGTGACCACTCAACCCTCAGCATCTGGATGGGCATGCTTCAAGCAAGTCATGATTGGTAATTTAATTACCTTAGTTATAACTGTTTATCTATCTGCACTAAATGTCACAACAAATTACACCGACATTTTTGTTTAAGCAGTAGGTTGTATGATTACTTATGTTATATGACTGCTTATGTTGTACACCTTGTCACACGAGACTGTGCAGTATATTGAATGTATTTTGTGTTCTTAAAGTATCACTTATTGTTTCAGCAAGTTATTGCACTTCATACAATTGACCTCTTTTTTCACCTAGAGCTGCTGCAGATAGCATCTCGACCCACTAAGGATGTCAGTATCTGTGATTCTACTCTTCCACAGGTGCAGTGTATCCACTAGCTAGTTCCTTTAAGTTGTGTCTTTTAAACATTTTTTCGTCATCTTCAATTCAGGGAGAAATTTATGATTGTAATTAACATCTCTCTCTGTGTGGTTTACAGTTTGGTGTATTGATTTATATTCTTATTATTCCGACATTTTGTTTTGCTGCATTTACTGTGGTTAAGCCCAAGACTTTGGGGGTGGGTTTCAAAAGAGTTCAGATATTAAAAAAAAAGCATTTTAAAGTACTTGGGTTTGTCTGATTCAACATGGATTTATCATTTGTTTGATCAAAAGCACAATCCAGGTGTACAAAAGTGTAACATAGGCTAAGAACAAATTTCTCAAAAAAGTACCAAACTTCTCAATTTATCACTTTGTTTATTGTGTCTAACCATATTTTATAGGAAATTAGTGTAGGCTAAATCCCAATTTTTCTTACTTGGCCCTTGCATTTTTTGATTGGATTGTATCTTGCATATTCAATGTTGTTTTATCATTTCAAAGTCCATATGTCATGTCAAATCTGGGCTACAAAACTGGAAGTACTAGTAAGGAAAGTTCACCTCTGCACACCTCCTGTAAATGCCTGGCTACCAGGCTTGAAACAATCTTGGAAAATGGCTTTTTTTTTTACAAAGAAGCAGCAAAGGTTTCCATCACCTGAAGATCTTGTAATAGACCATTTTACAGTTGTCTGCTCAGTGACCTGGCCTTAGGATAACAGCGAGGCTAGAGTTGACCTTGTTTTGGTACAGACCTCACTGCATTTGTTGTGTAAAACAAGTTGTTCTGATGCTAACTAGGTGCATTTACATGACAAAAGCAGTCAGGTCTGTATCAAAACAAGGTCAACTCTAGCCTCGCTGTCATCCAAAGGCCAGGCCACTGAGCAGACAACTGTAAAATGGTCTATTGTAACAAGATACAAAACAAAGATATGCCAGTATGCCATTGAAATGCGACTCCCTAAGGGCCAGCGATCTACTGTTTGGGTGAAAAGGCTTCCTGAGGTTGTTGCCACACTGAACAGCAAGGTGACATAGATCACTGGCAAAAGAACCCACAGATGCCATCAAAGAAGTAGTGTTGCTGCAAAGCTATTTACTCAGTATTGAAGACCTGTTGGAGTTAATGAAAAACAGCTAGCTCCCCTCTGGCGTGAATGTTAGGTATTTATACCAGCCGGGTGAACTTGAAGGCTGCGAAAAAAGAGCCACAGATCAAATCTGGTCTTTTAAAGGTTACAAAATCCTAAAAGCTGTAAGCAAACCAAATAAAGCTATTATCTACTATTCACGTGATGGCCCCAAGAGCAGGTCTCTAGGGATCTTGATGTCCACTTCCACATAATTACAACATGGATTGGAGTGGCAAACTTCAAATGTTACAGTCATCTCTAAAGTACAAAGAGAAATGTAATGTACCCAAATATCTCTGAAAGAGTTCTTAAATGCTGCAAATGTAGCTATTTGGATTTTCTTACATGTAAATAATTGTCATAAAAATGTAAATAAACTTGAATCAACACATTTTTAGAAAGGGATTTCACTAAAAAATAAATGCTAAGAGCAAACAAGGTTTCCACCATTTTACAGTCATTTTCAAGTTGAAAGGTAAAATTTTTCAATCCTACTAGAGCCGAACATCTAGGAAACATGGAACGTGCAGCAATTTATGATCATCTCAGTCCACGTCTTCAAGACCTGCTCTCACGCGCTTAAAGATTCAAGGAAAGGTATCATTTTACATTTTGTTGGGCCAAAAACTTGGCCGTATGGTTGAGGGAAACTCAATAGTCTCAACAAATTGCAGTTAAATGGGCCAGTGATTTGGAGAATCTGGAGGCTCGCTACGAATCGACAGGTGAAGAATGTACAAGCTAAGAAACAATGTGCAAACTAAAGTAAACAAGACCCTTCTAAGTGAACTTCCTTACTATTCTTGCAATAGACCTTTTTAGCTTCTTACGTCACACCTTGATCATGTGGTCTGAAATGGGTAAACAATGGCGGCGAGGCAATAGTGAATGTAGCGTGTGCTACCGTGCGATGATCAGAAAAAGCAGAAATGGTTCACTACTGCTGTGTGTTCAACTGTTTTAACAATTCTACAAATTCGGAGCTGTCTTTTCATGGATTTCTGAAGGATCCCAAGCTTCAAAAGTTAAGTTTTTTCGCTGGTTGCCTCATTTCGTCGTAGATTATAGAAGTGTCCTGTGTTGACATATTAAACAACATTTGGACTGATAAAATACTTCTTTTAAAACAGATCTAATTTAATTAGCAACTTCATGGATCCCATATTGGAGTAATTTTTATACTTATGACCTAAGCTTTTTCTTAGATCTTTTGTTATTGAAAAACAATATGTGTTTCATATACCATTAATGTTGTGTTTTACAGATTGAAATAGTCTTTGACCTGTTTGCTTTAGCAATGGTGATGAATTTTAATATGGTTCGTTCAACATGTTCCTTTTATTGTTCACAGAAATGCAAAAGATTCCCAAATGGTTGTATAATATAATAATCCTGATAATTTCATTGTGCCTTATATTTATTGATCACAAACTAACCAGAAATGTCAATAAAGTTTGCTGTTGAGTCTTAAATATATTTGTATTGCCTTGAATGATTTTAGAGGCCAAAATTGTAACAGAGGCATTGCACAACACAACAGAGCAACAGCGGGTATTTTTTGGTTGAAATTATCTCTGGCTTAAGGTCTTTCAAACTAGTTTGATATTATTTCCCTTTGTTTTAGATGATAAGAGTAAAAATGAGACCATGAAATATACATAAAATCAACCTGCTTTAAAAATGTTTTCAAAGCAGTTTTAAAAAACTAACATTAATAAAAATCACAACAGTGACATGGGCAGCCTGGCAGGCAGATGGTAAGATTGCTAAGTTATTCCATTTTAACAAGTACTGTAAAGGTCAACAAAGGTTTTATGAGTTAGAGGGCAGCTCTTCAGGAATCTATCTGTAAGTGTACAAGAGCTCTTCCTCAATTTCTGCATCACTGCAGGGTGGTACAGCTACACAATCCTGCCTGGCAAAAAAATGGCAAGGCATGATCAAAGTAAAAGGAAAGAAGCTTAGGGAGAAGTGTCTGCTCCCAGTTAAGTGCATCAAAATAATTCTTTGCATATTGATGTTCCTTGATCCCGTAAGGAAGACAACAAAATCGCACCATGGTAGTCCTGATAAAGCTAGTTGGCCTTGAATCTGGGCATAGTAACCAGATTGATGGTTTACTTTTAATCGAGGTTGCCCATTGACCACATGACACATGAAATTATTATCTTGGCAAGCCTCAAGGAAACTGTTGTTTCTCCAGGTGAATGGTGCTTTTTTTCCAGAAGGCCAAATGGCTCGACCTCAGTCGGATAAAAAACTTTCCCATCAGGTGAGGCTCCAAGGAAAGGGAGGGACGAGACAGTGAATTTTCTGTTCTTTTTTTGCATGTCATAAGCATACAGAGCTCTGGCAGTTGATTCATTTTGTTTTCCATGCTTAATAGAGGCAACATTCCCCAGATCCCTTGCCTGAAAAATATTTTTGAGAAAAGCTTCAGTTGGCTGCTTTTTCCTGTTAATAATCAACCCAAAGTTAGATGCAGTTAGTCTGAGTTTTCTGTGAACAAACCAGTTAGCATCAAGAGATTGCTTCACTGTTGTTTTCTCTATGTGTCGTGCACTGTCTAAGTTAAGTTTTGAAATCAATCGAGCCTGATCAGAGGGTAGATTGCTTGGTGGTGCAAAGGGTGTGGCAGTACAAAGAGTTTTTGGAAGATCTGGAAATGGAAGGATGTTCTTCAATTCATTTTCTTTGCCATGGACTTAATCAGGCGGTCGATCACAACTAAACAAAAGAGTATCTTCTCTGAGATCGTTGAGTTGATAACTTAGAATACTGCCAATTACAACATTACCAAAGACAGTGTTGATGTGAGCAGGTGCTTCCTGGTCACTTAACAGGTAAGAGCATGGAGGTTTATTTTCTCTTTTGCTCATTTCACTACACATCTTTAAAACAGAATCTCGCTTCCAGCTTTCAGACTGAATAGATTTTGATCTGGCATCTTAAAGCTTACACGAAACAGGCGGTTTCTTTCTTTGGCCATCTCGATCAGTACTTGCCTATGCAAAGCAACAACTCATAACTGGTTCTGGCCGAATGCGGGAACCCCTGGGTTGATGCCATAATTGTAGTAAGCTTGTACATGTTTTATCGGCAGGAATTTCTTTCTGATGCAATAGGAACCAGTGATTTAAGTTGTACCACAGGCCAAAGACATGATTGCAGTGTCCACCATCCCTATCAATAGAACATACCGGTACTTATTAAAGCTTGTCAGTGTTTGAATGTGCACGAAATAAAAAAATAAAATTATGAATACAAACCCTGCTTTACATAAGCATTTAGCCCTTGAAATTTTCACTTCACCATTGCTATCAGTTACTTCAATCTGTACTTTGTGGGGATCCTCGTTTTTCCTTTGGCTTTGATGACAACAGGCTCTTACAATACTCAGACTCTGATAGTTGACACACGTACACATCGTGAACATTATTTTCTAGGAAAAATTTATAAGCTTTATCACCGATCTCTTTCTTTCCGCAATCTTTAAGATGATCGTGTATTACAAAATAGGAGAATTTTGGCATCAAGCTAAAGATTTCATCCAGGAAACATTGTCTCCTTCACCTGCACGTGGCAGTGCGGACGCCATGTTGGATTTATGTTTACCCATTTCAAATCACGTGACCACCAAGCTAAAAAGGTCTATTTAGTTTTATCTGATGGCCGATTCAATAATATTTTAAATACTGCACTTCTAACTGTTTACCTAGTTATTACGACTTAGATATCTTTAGCTTGAATACTTTTGTTAATAAGAAATCCAACTTCTATGATCATACTTCAAATGTGAGATGTAAATATTATTCTCCATATGGCTCTTCTGAGCTAAAAAAAAATAGGCTTCAAAATGTATCTTCTCCAAATAGAGGATTATCTTTATTTCACACAAATATCCGCAGTCTTAGACATAATATACAAAACTTTCAAACACATCTACTGGACGAATTAGATTTTTAATTTGACGTTATAGGTATTACAGAAACTAGAATAACTAAAGTGCATGAACATTTGGATTTCAACCCATCGATACAGAATTATAATTTCAAATGTACCAACACCTCTTTCAGCTGGAGGTGTTGGTATGTACATAAACGAAATATTCAATACTCAGTTATTGATAAATGTTCTAATGGAGCTTTTCAGGCACTTTTTGTTGAACTACACCTTCCTAAAAATGCAAACATAATTTGCGGAGTTGTATATAGACAGGTCAGACAGCATAATTCTCCTGAATGATTTCATTCATTGAAAAACTCAGTGCAACTAGGAAACAAATTTTTATAACGGTAGATTTCAACTTGAATCTCCTTTGTATCCAATCTTGTAAGTATGCACAAGACTTCATTTTTTCCTTACAAATAAAGCTTTGCCATGAGACCAACAATCGATAAATCTACAAGAGTGCATAACTAGTCCTACTCAATGATCGATAATATACTCATTAGCAACCTTGAAAGTACTGTAACAAGCGGTAACATTATTTCGGGATCACTTTTTGCATTTTTCATTCTTGGCTCTTCTAATACACTGTTTGATGTGCAGAGACCTAAACAACAACTTCTCCAATTATTCAGAGTCTGTCCCAAATTGATTTGACCGCTGCTGTCTGTAATAAGGTGGATGTTAAGAAATCATTTTCTGCATTTCACAATAAGTTCAACAAACTCCTTAACCTTAAATATCCAACATATTTACTTCTCAAGCTAATATCCATTCTCATAATACACAATCGTCATCAAAAGGAAATTTCTACATTGAATACTCAAGATTGAATTCACAAAGTAAATATTTCTCTAGAAAACATAAATTATCGAAACATAAATTCAAAGTTAAACTTCATAATGTCTTACTTCAAATATTGACCGAAACAGACGACTACAGAGAGTAAACTGATCTGATAATGAAAATGAAATTGTCATAGAAACAGCTTGGCTCGATTATATTTGCATATATTCTTCTTGTTCTCTTCATTTATTATAGTATTATATAGCTATTTAGCTTATTATAATTATTTAACTTAGTAATATTGGAAGTTATCATTGTAACTAGTGTATATTTCCTTCTTTTATAGTAACTTGTTGTTTCTAACTATTTAAGTAATTCTGGGTGTAACTACTGCTCTCCTCGACTGCGAGTAGTAGAGGACAAATTGTAAACATTAAGACAATAATAATAAGAAACTGAAGCTGAGGTTTATGTTCCTTTGGTTTGAATTGTCCTTTGATCTTCTGACCTGTGTAAACAGGCTGGACAACAGCATCAATCTTTTGACTGAGATCACCAAGTTCATGTCTTTCATGTAGGACCTTCGTGTCTAGTTGGGGACCATTTCTGATAATCGCCATTCCAAGAAAGGGAAGCTTGCTGTTGTCTTCGAGTTCCATTGTGAAGCTGGGTGAGGGGTGGATTTCATTTGGTGTTAACAAGAATTCAGAGGCAGATGAAACATCGGCATTTTGCTGAGGGTGTTGTTGACATAGCGCTTATAAAAAGCAGGCATCTTGTTTTGGTTTTCTTCGATATTGCACATAAATGCTTTTGCCATTATTGGCCCGAGGGTAGAGCCCATGGCAACTCCGTCCATTTGCTCATACAGATTTCCTTTGAGCCAACAGCTCTATAAGGTCATTCTTTGTGATGTTGAGGTCATATTCCTTATTGAACCAATTGTCTTTGAAAGCTTTTTTGCTAGGATTTTGATAGTTTCTATGTAAATATTGCAGAGTTTTAGTCAGTTTCTCATTAGCATTCTTATATTCGATTTTATATACTTGGGTGCATGAAAGATTTTACCTTTCAACTTGGAAATGACTGTCGAATGGTCAAAGCATTGTTGCCTTTTAGTGTTAAATTTTTAGTTAAATGTAAATAATTATCATAAAAAAATAAAGTCAATAAGGATAGTACAAGGATGTGTACAATTATTAGTATGCGACTGCAAAGGCATTGTTACCCATGCTGGAAGTAATGCTAATGCTCAGCCAGCATGTGCCTCTTCCAGCAGTTCCTTTTTGCCAAGACACACAGAGGGTTCTGGTCACATGTAACACAGACAGTGTGGGTTTGCTGATGAGGTTGGTACTCAGGTTCTGTACAGCAACACTCCTGGTGCACAGCACACAGTATCTCCTCCTCTCCTCTACAGCAACGGAGTGGTACTTGCCATTGAGTTGCTTAGTATCAACAGCAGACAGGGGTCTGGTAGGTAGGCAGCCGGACTTACCTTGAGCACATCCCCTCTGTGAGTTGATGGACAACAGAAATTTGGTAATGTAGAAAATCGTGAGGTTTGTCTGCCACATGCTGGTAGATTATGAAATAATTTAGCAGGCAAACCTCAAGTCCATAATAAAAAAAGGCTTTTTCCAGGCCTTTCTTGACTTTTTGATCAGAGAGAAGCTTGTTGAGATCTGGTTTGCAAGGTCGACTTCACCCATGTAATTCTGGTAGTCTTCCTGTGCTGAAGGGCATGGTGTCTCCTGTAGAGCACCACTTGCACTACTCTGAACAGACCATGGTGCACCAATGCTTACTGGAGGATGAATAGTTGAGATCAGATAAACTGGTCTTGATTATTCCATGCCATGGCAATGCCAGAAATAGTCTTCATGGTCCATTCTCTTTTGCACAGTGGACATGATGACTATTTCTTTTGGAAATCCCTTTCAACTGGGCCTAACATTACCACAGGCACAGGTTTTCTTAGTCAAGAAACAGATGATGATCACAATATAAATTTAGAAATTGTCTATGTATAAATGATGATACATGTTTTCCAGTGGAGCTATGAGGTCCTTCACAAACCCCGGCAAGCCAAATGATGCTGAGTGTTTTCACCTTCTTTTCCAAGTTACATCTGAAATCTGTACTCAGACTTAGCTTCGCAAAGGACCCATAGCTTGATTCCTCATCGCACAGGCTTATTTTTTATGTATTGTTTATAACTCATTCTTCCTTTCTGTGGAACTTAGCTGATAAGTCACGGTAAGGTATGTATATGTCCTGACAGTTTCTCAATACTAAATCAAGAAACTTTCTCACTCTAAATTTTTTCAAAACCTGAATCACCTCTTGGCAAAGCATTAGCTTTATTTGCAAGATGCAAGTACCTCCACATTTGGAGAAATTTGTTTTTTTTGGTATTTTACTGTTTTTATTTGTTATTGTGCAAGGGACGAGCAAAGGAATACTATAATGCTAATCTTGACATTAAAAAAAAATATACACACAAGGAAAAAAACAGAGGTAAAGGAGCCTACAGCATTGTGAAAAAGTAATGCAAGCGAAATGCGTGAATTTGGTTTTTTGTTTTCCCAATTTTTTGCATGAAACTTCGCTGAAACAGAGCTGATTGTTTTGGACAGTAATCTCCCAACATTTGTCAGATCTTCTGCTTCTATGTCTGAGAGGTCTGAGAAATTTCCATGTGTGCTGAGGCTATCCTCTTGCCGAAGGAACGAGGACAGTGGACGACGTCTGAGGAAGAGATATGTTCTACTTCCCTGGTTGGTGATGCCACATCTATAATCTGGATGCCAGTTTTTTTTAGAGGTCTTTTGTCTTTATCTTTCTTTTAAATCAATGCTTGTTTTTGGGTGGTGGACAATTCACCCTGGTGACTGCGAAACATTCACTCATAGTAAGTTGTTTGTCTATTGAGTCACGTTCATCTGTTAATTTGCTGGTGTTAACTGTACTGAGAAAAGATTCAATTAGGTTTTTATCTGAATGCTTGACCTTCTTATAATACAAGTTTGCATAAAATAATTGAATTTCATTTACAATCTCTTTAGGATTTGTTGTGCTTTGGTCATTTTATGTGTTTAGTTTTCTTATGCAGCTTTTCTTTTTTTGAGAGTTCTTCAAATTCAAGAAGTATTTATTACTTTTTTCACCATATTCATACCAGATCGTCCTTGATATTACAATTGATCCTTGTGCAATAAACTCATACATAAGGTCATAGTCTACTTGAAGAATTTCCAAATCATTCCAATTTTTTGAGCTTGGGTTTTTATTGCATGCCATTTGACATTCTTTTATCTTCCTTTTCAAACTCATTAGTGTTTTTTCTTTAGCCTTGGGTTTACTATAGACAAGCATTTCTTGTCAAATTTTATATACATATGTTTCATCATCAATTAAGCTTGCATTGAACTTCCAAAAGAAGAGTCAGTGACGTTTGTCTTTTATTCCGCTAATAAACAATGTGATTGCTAAGTGATCCAATTTAATCGCAGGTATAACGTCTACACTCTCTACATCTTCTTACAAATTATTTGTTGTTAGCCCGAAATCTAGTCATCTTTGGATCACTGGATTTTTTTGTTGCCTTGAAAAACACCTCTCATTTGGATTCCTAACTCTCCAGATGTCTAAGTCAGATGACAGGCAAATTTGTTCTATTATTTTGACGGGTTCTTTTAATTTAGGCTGTCCTCCTAAGGCAACAAACTCAGGATCTAAAATTACGTTGAAATCTCCCCCAATGATTATATCACAATCAGATTCTATATTTAGACTATCAAGCTTAGTTTGGATCTTTTGGAAAAAGGTGCACTGCTTGCTGGTTTTATTTGGAGCATAAATATTGACAAAAACGAGTGGTTTCTCCTGCACATTGCCGATTAAAATGATATAACAACCTTACTTATCTTGTTTAGATGATTAAACCTTTCTTTGACGAATCGAAACACCTCTACTATGCTCAGAGCTGTGAGCAAAGTAAAGATCTCCTTTCCACTGGGGTTTCCATAAATTTTCTACATCTGGTAAAATACTACACTGTATCAGCGTTATTTTTAGACAACCAATAAAAGAGCACCTTTCGCTTCTCAAAAGTTCGAATTCTCCAAGCATTAAGTGATAACAATCCAAAATTTACATTGTGCTTCATGGATTAGACAAATTAAGTATGGAGATATAACTTTTACCTTGCTCCTTTGTGGGAGAAAACAATGTGAAGGGCTTATATGTGCGACAAAAATTAGAATGTGGACAAAAAACATACATTGCACAAAAAGCAAGCATGTTACACAATAATATGGAAAAAGGTATTAAAATAGCAGCCAGCATATGCTGTTAATTACGCTACCAACAGACAAGGTCTTGCAACTACATGTACATGTAGAATGGTAATTACAGACAGTATAAATGAACTTTGTGGCTCTATTTTATTTCAAAATGGGAAGAAAAAGGATAAAATATAGTCTGTATGGCAATTCCAAGCAGAACATAATCTGCCATCAATAAATAGTTTATCTGGCTCGACCCTACTAAATAGTTCTACAATATGGTGTAAAAATTGTGCACTTTGGGTTAAAAGCACGAAATTTGGTATGGTGATAGTTTTTAAGTTGCTGAACAATACTAGCTATGGACCCCAGTTAGGGGTGTGATTTTGTACTTAGCGGGGTGGGGTCGAGAGATTTTCAAAGAAATTACTGTAATTCAAGAAAAATGCATACAATTAAACCGAATTTACTATACGTGATAGCATTTACTTACTATTTAAGAGCGCCTTTTTTTGATGACCGAGTGACAGGTGGCACATGGTCCAAAAATTATTTCCCTCATATTTTGCTCAGAGATACCCCTAGATGAGTTTAGATCTGCTTTTGTTTTCCAGAAAATTCGCAAAAACTGTACAATATGCCGACCACTACAAAATGGCGGACATTAGTGCACTGAGTAACAACACAAAAACTTCGCTCCTAAAAAGTGCAAAAGCAAGTTCACTTTTCTTTAACTCGTTTGTTTCTGTGGGAGCTATTGGCAAATTATTTAAGCCAAAAACCAGGATTTTTCACCCAATTTTAAATTCACGGTGCATGTTTAAAAATTACTAAAGTTTTATTGTTTTAAAATCCACTTTTGGAGCATTTTTTCGAGACAAGTTTTACCTATGTGGTATAACCCTGATACACTTGAGATTAAAGTTGTAATTAATGAAAATGTTCTTCTTTTCAGGGATATAAAGATAAGTTTGGGGCTTTTAAATACTGCACGAAAAATACACACTCTATTTTGGGAAAATCACTTCCTTGAGGTGTCAACAACTGCAAATAATCGAATTAGCGTCTCTGCTGTTGAATCCAAAACTCATAGCAGATCTTAGTGCTTAGCATCCTATTACATAAAAAAATCTATACTGTAAGCTCACCTTGTAAATGCAGTGTCTGTAGATGGGGTTTTATCACTATTTTCCGATAAAAACTGTTATCATCGCTAGTGATTTTCTAGATTTTCTGTTCAACAGTGTTTTATACCGAACGAATAAACGATCTTAACCGATCTTGTAGCCTCAACCACTTGTTAGCTTCTATCGTCCTATAATGTACATGTGAGCTTGTAAACAGGTAATTCCTAACCGTCTTAGTGGCCAAAACGAGCAAAATTACCGACTCCCGTGCTATAAACACGTGATGTTTGTGCGTCACGCAACGACATGCCATACGCCTTTTAAGGAAGGTACGCATTGAAACTTTGAGGGGTGTTA
>OMLO01003280.1_pt1 | contig 13348 bp, 11 predicted proteins | sample 1674811 | NCBI WGS metagenome assembly OMLO01 (sample SAMN06265003, study PRJEB25207) | coral metagenome | isolation source: Coral host | place: Mexico:La Bocana,Puerto Morelos, Mexico | collected 2008-11-13
GATACGATTGTACAAGGAATATATCAGTCGAAAAGTAAACAACGCATCAGCGGCAAACTTCAGCCAAAATTTTCATTCTGTCCCAAAGTAATAACCTACAGTAGCTTGAGCGTGGATCCAATTAAAAAAAACAGTCCTTGGTCAGCATTAAAGTCTTCTGTGTCCGATGGTGGAATGAGGACTGATAATGATGATGGTGAGCAGGCAACTTAAAAAGCAGGTGACCTCGGTAAGCTGTTAACCTGAACCCGCAATATGGTCACGTGATACCAGCGTGTAGCTTTTTTTGACAGCTTTCAATCAACCATAACATGGATACCCAAAATCAACGATGTAGCTATGGTAATGATGCTAATAGTATTGACACAGGGACGTACGTAATGATAGTCACGTGACACCAAAATTCTTTTAGATCAATGGGTTACCAAATTTTCATAAGCATGGGACCCCGCTCGCACGTCTTCAGAGCACAGGAGCTCCGCTATTAAAATGTATTGAAAGAACCCATGACCCACCCGTTCATAATTTCCAGTGACCTTTGTGAGGTGGGTATTTCCTGCAGTGGGAGTCGTGATAGTATGGAAACTTGCAGTATCTTTTTGTACGCATTACTAACTTGTCTCCTTGTTCTACTACTAAAAGGCTATAAATTATTCACAATACATTCATTTCTTATCTATGTGTTAGGCCGGTGAGAGAGAAAAGGTCGTCGTTGGTCGTGTGGTGGTTTGCATCCTCGTTGTTGTCAGTTTGTGCTGGTTGCCAATTATCCAAGGTAATTTTTAGTTTAATCAGTATCAAATTTCTCCTTACAATCTCATTGAGCCTGCGAACAGGTTCCCTGGGAGGACGTAATAATAATCAAAAAGAAACGGTATGCGCAAAACTTCGGAGGCTAGACACAATCAGCCAAAGGCATTTAACATTCCTGCAAAGTAAAATCAAAATCCGTAAGACAGATTTTTCGCAAATTAAGAAAATGTGAAATCAAATGTAGCTCAAACTTTTGGTTCTAAACGCAATTCATCCCTACTACAAATCAATTGTGAAAATTTCATCATAGGTTGTAATGCAATCCTTTTTTTCCAGGGTCTGCTGGTCAACAGCTTTTTGTATACATCCAGACCATCCAGTCATACCTTGCCCCACCCATCACCATGGTGTTTGGTCTGGGTATCCTGTGGACTGGTCTGAGCCCTGCTGGTGCCCTTTCGGGTCTGGTGATTGGCTTCGTATTGGGAATGGCTAAGTTCATTGCTGGAAATGTCTGGCCTGCCCCTGCATGTGGTGAGGTGGATGATCGCCCTGGATTTGCCAAAATGCACTTCATGTTTTATGGTGAGAAACTTTAATTGTTAAGGGTATAGTGTGCTTTCAGAAAGGCAGTCATCACATCAGAAGCTGTAAACCTAGCAGGGAATTATGTATTTAACTATTACTTCTGATCTCATTCCATACCAAGTAGAACAGGAACAGAAAAAAAAACGTATGTGTTCTACCATGACCGAGTAGTTTAGAACAAGAAATGACGTGCATGCCAAAAACTAAATGGTCACTTGCTTGGTGTAGGATTTAGGGCATCTTTGTTTACAGAATGATGTTGTACAGCATAATAAACTGTACCACATGAAAGTACTGCTCAACAGCTTTCATTTGAATGGTCATACAGAGTTGAGTACATGATACACTAGGGTTTCATCCACAGACTTAAAAGTTAGAACCACCTTGTACAACATAATAAACAGTACCGCATGAAAGTACTGCTCAATAGCTTTTATTTGAATGGTCTCGCAATAAGGCTTCATCCGCAGGCTTAGAACCAGCTTTTACAGCTACCACGTGCAAGCACTGCTCTATAGCTTTCACCTGAATGGTCATAAACTGTGGTTTAATCCATAGACATAAAGGTAGAACCATATCATGCACAGTTGTACCTGAGTGTTAACTGAAGGATGGAGGCAGTTTTAAATGCAGTAGTGTATATTCTTTTCTCTCCTCAGCAATCATCATTTTCGCAGTGAGTGGCTTTTTCATGGTAGTAGTAAGCTTGTTCACGAGGAAGATTCCACGAGATGAGCTCGGTGGACTGACTTGGCCCACGATCAACGAACGCCCTATTTCACATGGAGCGATTGGCGAGGAAGATGACACAGAAAAGGCCGAGAATGGAACAATGCATCACACGGAAGGCATTGAGCTTTTGGAGAAGAATGGTAAGGTTGCATCTGATTAAAGGTCTACTCCCTTTCCCTTCCCCCTACAATTCCCAATCGTTCTTAAAAAAGGTATTCTTTATGCAGCTACATGTACCCTTTGGGGTCCTAATGAGCCAACAGAGGGTCTGCTCAGGATTCCACTGTTTAATTTCGCTTGTAAGCCCTGCGCTTAAACAACAACGTCTTGAGGGGTTTCTGGTGAGCTTGTTAGTTAGCGGGGAGTTGGGGGGATCTTATCCGGGGAATATTTGAACGCCCTAAGCGGTGAAATACCTGCTGCATTTATTATTTAAACGACTTTAAATCAGTGCTTGTTTAATTTTTCACATGATCCTCGGTTATTTTCAACGAAATCACATTCAACTAATATCTTTCAAAAGTAACCAACACTAAAAGCGTTTCAGTAGAAATTCTCTGAACGGAAACACCTCTCTGTTCAGTCATGAAGCTCATCAACAGTTGATGAGTTTGGGAAACATGCTAATACTCCACGTTCGTAATTTGCTGCAAAATGAAACACGAAAGCCCTTCAAAACCCCGTAGAGTCCCCACAGACCAGGACGGCTCTGAAAGGCCGCTGACTAGCATCAGCTCGAGTCAAACTACGTAAGTTGCATTTTGTCACATTTTGACAACAAATTACTCTTAAAACTTTAGGTAAATTAAGTCCAACAACGCGCTTGGAGACATCGTTCGATGCGTCCGGACCTACAAAATGCGATGACAGGAATGTGGTAGCAGGAGACGAGGCCGTGAAAGAAGAATCGGGTGTACTTGCTAATGCAACACACGACAAAGTCAAACTGAGTGTAGTACAGTTTGAAAAGGAGGATCTCGGACTCAAGTGGTTTTTAAGAATCATGAGTATAATGTTACTTGTTTGCTTGCTCTTCCTGTGGATTTACTATCGTTAGGTTTGGTGAGGTGTAAGTATTGTATTACAGTACTAAATATGTAAAGTAAATTGGCTGAAAATATACACTTAGTGCAGTTTTCAATTGCGTGTTGTAACACAAAAACCAAATTAATCATTTTAGCCAATCAAAAAAGAAATGCATAGTTCAATGAACCAATCAAAACTCGCAATAAATGCACGTGGTTGACGCAAAACGCGGGAAAACGTAGTTTCGGTTAATCTCCTGATTGGATGAAAAAGTCAATGGCGCGAATGCTTTAAGCCAATCGTGTCGCGTAGTTAGCTCTAGTCATGCAAAACCAATCTCTGTACGACGCGCAGTTGGAATCCGCTCATTTTAATATTATGACTAGCACAATAGACGTGAATGGAGAACAGAAATAATGAAATCTAATCTGTTTTAGTTATTTCGTAACATTCATAGCTTTTAAGTACTCCATCTCGCTTATAATAGCAAAATAGAAGTAGAATAGAATAGAATGGTTTGTGATCATGTCATGGAATGTATATTATACTTTGTAACTAACTGTAAAGTTAAATTTGTCTGAACTAGGCACCAGGACGGTAGCAAGTAAATTACAGTAGAACAATTTTGGTAGTTTGAATACAGAGGGTAGTCTCTGAGAAGGTCATCTTCAAATTCAGAAGACTTTGTTTTGTGATGTCGTTAGACGGTATTAAAATTTGGTTATTTTGGTTTTCGAAGAGCAAAGGAAAATGAGAGGGAAAAGCCAAGTAGAAACCAATAGCTTAATTCGGCAGACTGAACTTGTTTTAAGTTCCGCGCAATCCTTGCCCCTTGATTTTCTTGCTTGAAACAGGGTTTTTCTTCAAATTTTCTGACGAGAAAACAATTTACGCGGTACTAATATGCCTCATTTCCACTTGCTTTTATTCGATTTATGCACATTAGATTTCTTTTCGTCGTGTTTTTTTTTAATTCTTCTATTAAGTTCCGATGTTGGAGATGAGAAGAGTGAAGGTGAAGAAAGTTGTAGCAATGGGTTAAATTACATGTGTTTTTAAAAGAAACATGGCTTATTTCCCTTGGGTTTACTTAGCCAGTTTAATCTTTCCAGGAAAGAGAGAACGTGGTTGAGATTTGAGGGAATTTAATATCTTTTGAATATTTTCGAGATTTGTCCACGTTAAACGTGGTTTGAAACGCTTGCTTGGCAGGGTTTCTTCAGTGGTCTCTTAAGGTATGTAACACAAGGTCAGCGTAAAGTTTTTCCGACTTTACTAATTTTCTTTTCGTAATTCTTTTCGGCAAAGTTTCTTTTTAGGACGGGATTTCTTCTATCTTGAAGACTTAACGTCTTCCATTGTCTCTACCTGCTTCAATTTGCACTGAAATCGTAGCTCTCTCTTTCTTGCTCTGTGATTGGCTCATTTCTACGCGTGCGTAGCTTTCTAACCAATCAATGCGAAGGAGCTATAGACTCGGCTAATCCTGTTCTGCACAAAAAGCTCGCCATTCATGGGCTTAACCGTTTCTCGTGCTTGTTATCAGGTACTAGTTCTAATTTTTTGTGTGAATTACAAATTGTACAGGTTTTATGGGCAGGCTTTTGTCTGACTGGTTCTATTTTGATAATAAAACGCAGTTTAGTGTAGTTGGATATCTTAAAACAAACAAATTTTCCTAACGTAGCTGTAATAAATGTAGTAAACACACAAGCAACAAGAAACAATTAGCTCATCTTTTTCAGAATAAGTTTTGATTTAATCTTATTTAGCGTAGGCTAACTGCTAGTTTTATGTCATTTTCTTTTGCCCACAGCCGCCATATGTCGTTGAATTTAACTGGTGAGCTAATTATAATTCATGCTAATCTATTCTAATCCATTCTAACCAAAACCAGTCCTCCTAACTGGTGAGCTAATTATAATTCATGCTAATCTATTCTAATTCATTCTAACCAAAAACAGTACTGCTAATCATCGTTCGTGGTTTGAGTAACTAAATACTCTCCTTGCATCTATACCCGGGCATCTATATACCTTTCAAAACTACTTTTTGGGATTTATCTCGGTGAGGTATAACAACATACCTTTGGTGATCTCATTTCTGCATATACCCCTACAAGCCGTAGTTTTAGTGATTTTAGAAGCTTAGTTTATCCAAGTATGTGGGTTGTTGCGGGCATGTGAGTGCTCCTTAACAAGAGGGGAAAAAAACTCGTTTCCAATAGAGAATATTCTCTGTTTGTAGACACTAGTATGGCTGCCATTGAATCATATGAACTTCATTGATTCGGTGCACGTAGGTTAGCGGTCCATAAGAAACAGTATTTGTTAGAAGATCTGATGGATCTTACATTTATCTAACGGTGTGTAATCGATATATTAATTTTGGCGAACGATTAGTTATAGTGAAGATTGTCGTAACCTTGGGCAAAGTATTCGAATTTTTCGAAGTTTTTTTACCTGCAAGTCTGAGGCAACTAATACAAGAACTTCGTTCGAAGGCAGGGTTGTCAAGCTTCTCTCTTCCGTCCTGACAATTGACATCTGTGCCCGCCAGCTCTTGTATCTTAATTAGCCAGTTTGAGCGGAAGCCATCAAGTGTTAGAAGTTGGTAACATGTCAAAAAGTGATCAAGAACTTTGTCAAGTACATGTAGAGTGACACGGCAATCTTCAATATAACGATTTTTGGATAATTTCATGTATTTACTCTCCAGGCTCCGGTTTTATTTGTTTTTGAAAGTTATTTTATCTTGTCTGGTTGGCGTGAATTGAGCTGCCGTGGTATCGCAGCGGGCAAATAATTATTGTTACAACATGGAATGTTTTGCATGCGAAAGTGAATTATTTCGTTAGGAAGTAGTTAAGTCCGCCACGAAGCCAGATTATTTTATTGGTTATATAAGTTATCGACCTAGTGTAAACGGGACTATCCCATGCATCTGTTGGAAGGCCTTAATTAAGTGTCATATAATTAGGGTGTGATGAATACAATGGCTTTTACATGAACGAGTAATAAAAGTTAAATACAACTGTGCTTTGAATTGTGTATCAAGTATGCTAAGTATTCTGTGTAGATCTTGTAACCCAGTGGATATTGTGGCGACAAAGACACTGCGCTTTTTTTTTCACGAACATATTCTGGAAGGTAACTTGATTAGTGGCTCGTTCCAGGCTCTTGGTGCCAGGCGCCGCGCGTCGCCCATCGTCGATCGTCCTGACTGACCTAGAGCCTGGAACAGGTTACTTAACTAGACCCTGTTGTCTAATGAACATCTTTGGGTCTGCATTCCTCCAACGCGAATTGTTAGTTATGGCAGGCGAGGAAGGGGTCATCTCGGGAGAAAGATTGAGCATCTGTTGGGATCCTGGTCTATTACTGCTGAAACGTTTTACGTCAAAGGCCAAATTTCAAAATGATGAAGGCCTAGCATACTAGTATTGAGACTACCCCGTCCCCTCCCTCGACTAAGCTTTAAAAGTTTAATACCCTAGTATCTCTGAAGTGAAAGTGTCCAAACTGCAAACAGTGGACTTCGTTAAATTCTCAATTGCATGATGATTCCGAGTTACATGTACGTTGGGCTCGATCACCAGCCGCTGTTCGGGGACGCAGACCAGACACGAGAGAGCGGCGGAAATACAGCCTCCGTGTATCTCGAATCTAGTCGCAAACTAACTCTGCGCGAAAGTATACAACTGTTCGCATTTTCCTAAAAAGCGACAAGCTCTATTAAAGTGTTCTTTGCAATTGAAGGAGCTCAGTAACGATATTTTCAAGTACAAAATTACCTTTAAATTGAACGCAACGTGAAAAAAGTAATTTAATAACATGGCAAAACACAAAACAAGGATGGAAAAGATTGACACAAGTTACAAACAATGATCTTCAATAATCTTGGCTAAACTTTGCAAGATGCTCAAACCGTGACTTGTCCTTAAGTCCTTGTCTCCTAGGCAAATCTTATCCACAGTGCAATCAAAGACATGATCAACACCACAGTCATTATTCGTAAAAGCCATTTCAGCCAGGGCTCTTCAACCGGAAACTGAACTACAGGAAGGAAGATCTTCTCTGTTTGCTCCTCATGGTGAAACACCGCCATAGAAGCAGACGGTGTATCAGGCAGATTAGATTCAGTAAGGCCTGCATATGAAAAAGAAATAACAGAATCACTTGAAAATTGTTTGGAAAACTTGGTTCGCAGTTTTGTTGTGGCGCAGAATGATATAGGACCATCTTTCCTCTAACACAGACGATCTTTGGGATCGTCACGCAATCTTTATAACTATGACGAGCCCAGATTCTGCAATTAGCGGCTAAAATCGTGGACAAAATAAATGGAACATCTGGACCACCCTTCCCCCCCATTTCAATGATTCCAACATGGCGCGTTTCTGCTGAGAGAAGGGGGTTAATTGTTTTTTTGTTATTCTGTCCAAGGTTTTAGCTATGATCTGAATTGTCACTCCAATTCTGGCCCTCTGTCTATCACGCAAAGCTACGCCGCTCAGCTACGCCACGCAGAATCGGACCAAGTTGTTTCTTGCTACTTCTGTTATTTTTCTATTGAACTCACATGGTCAGTTTATATTTGATTTATTTGCATGTGCGGAACCGAATAATATCAAAATTGCACCTCACCTCATAGATTCAAACTCATTTTCACGTGAAAAAGCTTAGCGCCAGGAACTTTGCATATTTTGACTCCTATTCAAACGTCAGTCCAGAAGACAAATAAAATCATTGCCCCCTATGGAAGTCCATAAGTAGTGGTTGTGGACCTCTGATAAGATCAATATTCGTTTTCCATTCTTACCCTTCATCTTCACTTTCCCGTTGTCTGTTTTCTCGTCGTTTCCTCTCTCAACGTTCTCTCCAATCGCTCCATGTGAGAGGGGAGGGTCGTTGATGGTGGGCCAAGTCAAGCCACCTAGCTCGTCTCGTGGGATTTCTTTGGTGAATAAGCTAACCACTACCATTGTTAATACGCTGATGGCGAACAGAATATTCGCTGAAATATAGAGAAAAATAATATTAACATAGTTATTTTAGTGATGGAGCCGCCTTATATCTGTGAAGTGACAGAGTTAACTCTCCAAACAAGATTGGACATGTCTTCAACCCAGTCCAGTATCTTGAATACTCGTGCGAGGCTGGTGGAGAGAAGGACTAGGGGACGACACCTACAAACTGCTATCATCTCTTTTCTAAAGCTGCTGCGCACGTCTGTCCGAAGTGGAGTCACTGAAAGGATCTAACGCTACTAAAATCAGAAACAAAAACAGAAACAAAAAGAACATTTCTTAACAGCAAGCGTTTTGGACCAGGTTAGCTTTAATATTTTTCAATTCAGTTTTAAGGACGTTCTGAAATTACTTACAATAATACATAAAATGAAACTTGGCAAACCCTGGGCGCGTGTCCTCCTCGCCACAGTGTGGCCGTGTATACACGTTCTCCACAAGAAACTTAATAATGCCCATGGTAAATCCGACCAAGAGACCGGCGACTGCTCCATATTCCGTGAGTCCAGTCCACAGGATTCCCAAGAGGAACATGGAGGAGATCGACGGAGCCAGGTAAGACTGGATATTCTGGAGATACACAAACAGCTGGCTTCCAGCAAAACCTGGAAAACAGGTTTTAAGCAGGTCACATTTATGCTGTAACGCTACGGTGACTGTTAGTAATCTACAGTACTTGGGTTTCAATCGGATCAAAATTGTCACCCTGGAATAGTTCATACGAAAAGAAAATTATCAAGTGAATCCAGTCCCTGGTGAATGGAAGGCGAACTATAGTCATATTTTTGACAAACCCGGCAGGTCACCATAGCAACAGAATAACCTGTCAAAAGGAGCCTAATTTGGTCTTATACTCCAAAATAAGCTCGATGACTGAAGTTTTAATTACTGAATAAAGACGAGCCACTTAAGTCAAGATACAACATTTTGCCGGGTTTAGAGATTTAGATCTCAAAGGAGCTCAGTCAGAATAGTTTGAGTTATTTTGGCCAGGTACAAAATAACTTTTGAATTGAAGGAATCCTGAGAATAATAGTTTACTAACATGGAGCAACAAAAAAGCTAAAAATAAACCATAAAGGAACAAGGAAGGGTAAGGAAACTAACACAGATTACAAACGATCGACAAACTTGAAACATATAGGCAAAACGTTTCAAAATTCTTTTAATGTTTGGAATTTTAGACCGGCTAAGACTTGGAAATTAATTAAGTCGTTTTATAACTGAATGATGCCGAATCTCAAAAGAGGGTGGAGATGTTTAATGCTGAGATCCACCTTTAACGACGGGCAGCCATAACAAACTGATGCCAACAAGAATAGCCACGACTATTCGACCCACTATGATTCTTTCTCTATCTCGGGCCTGTTTTGGAAAGAACAGAATGATGAACATGAGAAAAAAAAGCAAATCTGGCTTGCTGGAGATTCAATTGTGTTCACGGTTGGTGCCGGAGCACTGTGCATGGGTACGCTTCCCGCTATTTACTAATGTGAACACCGCCTGCGTAGCAGTCTTTTCCGTTTCCTTTCAGGGAAGCGGGAGTAGTACGAGGGCTCGGGGACAGAGGTGACAAAAAATTAGTGGCAGTGGGGGAGGGTCAGCCTCCCCACCCCCTCTCCCCCGTTCCTCTTTTTGCTCTCGCCCCATGCGTTCGCGCAACTTCCCTTTCGCTCCTGCTTTCTCCTGCTAAGAGGAACAGAAAAGACTGCTACGCAGGCTAATGTGAACACAACTTTTTTCCAAGTTTTGGCACCAATGCACAATATTTTACCCCTAATTGATACCGTTCTCGGTTACACGGATCTAATCCTTTATCTGAGTGAACCTGAGTTGATGTTCACCGTTGATCAGACAAAACTGGGATATAAACCTTTTTCCAAGCGTACACGGTTTAATAATGATAAACTGATATATACTGCGGACATATTTACCTGCGGTCTAAGTCGAAGCCAGACATCAACAGTGAATATGGTGGCACTGCTGTTAAATGCTGAAGACAAAGATGACATGACTGCGGCCATCATAACAGCCATCATCAGACCGACCATGCCAGTAGGCAGAATGTTTAACACCAGTCTGCAGCCAGATTTATAATTAAGGTCAGTACTAGTATAACGAGATGTGAGTTGCGGTGAAGCCGTTTTAAATGAGGTTGTGTAGACATTGTTGTAATCCCATCGCGACTTAAATTACTATACTGTGGCATTCATTTGTAAATGCCATAGAGAATCGAAACTCGCGCAAAGACTAGAGAACGTTAACAAAAGAATTGGCTGAAAATTTAACGGAAATCTGCGAAAACGCCCAAACTTTAACACTGAATTAAGACCTGGTTCGCACCAGTCGCTGTTCGGGAATGGAGCCCGTGCTCCTACTCGAAGAAATATAGATCGGACACGAGAGAGCAGCGGAAATCAAGTCTATGAAATAAGCTAAAATGTAAAAACGAAGACTTACTTAGGATAGGCATTGTTGGTGCAGCCCCATTTGTTATCACAGGCAAGCTTACAGCTCTCAGGGTCCGGACAGGCAATGGAGTTAGGAAACAGGACACGGCTGATCATGCCAGGCATCACCATAACAAACATGGGAAGGATTTTCAGAAATCCTGCAAATATTGTCCCGGCTCTGGCTTGAATGTGGTTCTTAGCTCCCAGGGCACGCTGGACAAGAACCTGAATTGCAACGAAATGATGCTAGACAAAGCTAGGCAAAATACCTCGTTATATAAAACTTATCAGCTACCACCACATAACACAAATTCAGTTAGAATTCATGAGTTGAAATTCAGCTTAACTCCCACATGTTCAGCAGGATACTTAAGACAACCCAGAGTAGTTTGGGATGCCAGAGGTTCGGTCGTTTTATGTCTTTAGAAACATATGCAAGAAAAAAATGATTTCACATCAAAATATCGGGGAGTTCAAAATAACCGAGCTAATTTCAACTGCTCCTCTTAATCTCCCATACTGACCAACCTAGTTCACTGACTGTGTTATTCCTCTTTTTCTACCCGCTCGTTCCCCTCAATTTGACGGCAATTCTGTGCATCGTTAAAATGTCTTGATTCTGACATAGCTCGGTGTCTTTGGCCTTCAGTAAGCCATCATAACGGCAAAAAATTGAAACATTACAGTTCAAGGCAATGAGAAATATTAGCCTGCAGTGCAGGCGTTTTCCGTGTGTTCACGAATGTAGCGCGATCGAGTAGATTCGCCGCCATGTTGGTTTCCCCTTTCAACCTAACTTCTTTCGTCTCTTCCCAGGCCTCTTCCGAGTTTGAACCTAAGATGGCGCTCGCTTGATCATGATGCGTTCGCTCGCCTGCATTGCAGGGTACAGAAAAATAAAATAAACAACTGAAAGATTTCCGTTTAGATATACAAAAATACACCTTTCTCATCCCTTCGACCCATCACTGAGAATAAATTCGAACACCTTTCTTAAACAAAAACATAGGAACTTTACTTCAAGGTCTCTGTACAAATACAGCTCCCCCCATTTCCCTACCAAGAGACTCATCATCTGTTATCCAGAGATCATCATCTGTTATCCATAATGATTCAAAGTCATAGGGTGCAGGTATTGCAATTCATAAGTCAGCAAACAAAATAAGATAAAAGTTAAAAAATTACATTTTACCTGATCAGTGCAAAAGTACCACACTGATGTAATGAACAGAGACGTCCACAATCCCAGCCAGGGGTAGTCTGGGTCATCCAATGGTCGCACCAGGTTTCCCCAGTAAGGGGTCAGCTTGAAGCAGCTATCAACAGTTTGGTTACTGCTGTGGTTCGAAGCTGTCGACGTCACGGTGCTTAAAGAGGCAGCTACTGTTGTGAAATTGCTGACTGCCGCTGTTGGTGCAGCAGTAGTGGTTGTAATGGATTGACCTATAGCAGTACCATATTTCTCCCATAAACCATCCATGCCGCCAACTTTCGAAAAGCCTTTGTGAAAAAAAGATCATTGAAGGACCATGATTACTAATGCTTCTAAAAATTGAAAGCCTTTAGGGTCAGTCTCTCAGTGTCCAGAATATTGCTTTCTGAGTTCATTATTAGTATAATCATAGACTGCTCTTTCCAGTTAAGGTAGACGTGTTGTGAATATCTACATGGAATAATGTATAACATCTCGATTTCGCCGCTTGTTAACGGCTACTGTTCAAAAAAGCTGGCTCTGTCGCTTCTCTGAAACGCTCCGGGCTGGGATCTAAAACGTACATATACACATATACATTTAGAAAGGTTAGCCTAAGTTAGGAAGCCTTCTATAGAATGATTGCGAGTTGCCAAGTTCAATAGTAAAAGCAAATGATGGAATTTGAACTAAATTCCGGAATGACTTTTCTTCGGGAATGCCCAAATATAAAGTCTTCGACGGACATTTAATTAAATGGAAACAGTAAGTCCACTTCTTAAAGCAAAAAGTAAAAACAAATGATAGAATTTGAACTAAATTCCGGAATGACTTTTCTTCGGGAATGCCCAAATGTAAAGTCTTCGACGGACATTTAATTAAATGGAAACAATAAGTCCACTTCTTAAAGTGCGCATGCTTAAGGCATGACTGCTGTCCCTAAACCCCCAAGCTAACACCAACTATAATGAAAAGGCGCTTTCTTATTTCACGTAACGTAGCTACTTACTCATTATAGCGACAACAATGGCACCAATGATCATTATGGTGCACTGCAACACGTCTGTGAAGAATACAGCAGTTAAACCACCTACAAGGGTAAAATGAAAGAATTTTGATCCACACGAGGCTTAACTGACCGTTATACTAATGCTTGGTGAAGTCAAGAGAGAATATTAACTAAGTAAGTACCTTGATCTTCTCTTAGTGAAATACAATGTTCAGTTCACTCGAGTCTCTAAGTAATATATATAAATTAATATTTGCAGTATCATCAAACATATCAGAGGTATTCGAACAGTGGTAGGAATTTTTGCTTTTAATTAATTTTGTGCGTTTTAGCCAGAGTAGACAAACACGCCTTTTTAAGCCCTCGATCAGTTTTCCCGCTCAAAAAACGTCTGACCCTCGACCCAATACAGAATTCCATTGTGTTAACTAAGCTCTAAAGAGACAGCTGTAGTGCTCTGATTCACTCCGCCTTTGGTCGGTTTTGAATTTTCGCGTGAAGAAGTGACAAGCAATCAGAGACGACGCGGATCTCCTCTCTGCAGAGCTACGTCATAGAATGGAATG
>OMLO01003282.1_pt1 | contig 13344 bp, 15 predicted proteins | sample 1674811 | NCBI WGS metagenome assembly OMLO01 (sample SAMN06265003, study PRJEB25207) | coral metagenome | isolation source: Coral host | place: Mexico:La Bocana,Puerto Morelos, Mexico | collected 2008-11-13
AAGTATATGTACATGTAGTACACACGTTGTAAATAGTCAATTTGTCTTGTAGCCGTACTGTAACCGAATTTTTTTTTTTTGTATATGTAATTAATAAAGCATCATTAAATAAAAAAAAATAAATAAATAAATAAATTCATCTGGTACTGTTGTTCTAATGCTGTTGACTTCATTTACAGTACTGTTGTCACAATTGTCTGAAAATCAGAACCAAATCAGAATGTCCAATTCTCATATTCACCTCTGGAAATTATAATGAAATGGATTTGAGCTGTATTTGTTAAAGTTTAGAGTGTTGCCTATTGTGGTCATGGCTTTGTAGTTCTATCATAGCTATTAGGGAGTTTAAGCAAACAATGATGACGACGGCAACGAGAAAGGCACAAAACAAAAGTTTTAATCAGCAAAACAATGGCTGTGCATGTGCAATATTATCTTTGTACATTTCCACGCTGTCCTCAGCATAACAACAACATGAAATGACCAAGTTATGCGTCGTCTACGGAACGTGGACCACCACAACTAATTTTTCGTATTTCAATTTGGAATTGAACGCCATTGTTGAATATTTGGCTTAAACACATTTTTAGAGCCATTTGTGTACCGAGCAGATCTAAACAATCATGAATTTCGCTTGTAAAACAAATTCATTTTTTACTAGGCATCATCCTCAGCGTCGTTGTAGTCATTGCTTAAGCTCCGTATTGTACACGGAGTGCTGGTATGTCTTCATTGACTGTCATCTGACATTTTCCCCTCTACCCTCCCTTAGATAAGATTGTATCTTGTAACAGTGATAGCTGGAGTGGACAATGTGCTTCAAAGCATTTTTAGTTCCTTTAGCTTGTGATCATTTCATTATATTTTGTTTCTGTGTTTAAAAGAAACTGTAAGTATAAAATATAAAGTAAAGATTTTGTGGAGTCCACGCTATGGAGAAAACACAACTTACTTGGAGTATATGCGATAGAAAAAATTATGATGTCATGTAGTATTGTAAACAGCATTCCAAACAAAAACTGCATAATATAAGAAGAATAATCAGTATAAATAAATATCAAAATAATAATATATTGCACGGCATCATTCTAGAAGATATCCATACTTCCAGTGGAGGTTTTTTATCTGAGTTTGAGCCCCTCCAAAAATTTCAGTTTAGCGACATCATACTTTCCTGAATTAATAATTTTGGCCGTAGAACCCCTCCCACGCAGAATTGAAACCTTTTATTAGGTGAGTATGGACATTTGCCAACACTGCACATAACCAAGTTTGAGACCTTAAAAAAGAGAAATAACAGTTATTGGATGGGGTTGAGCAAAATATCCTGATTTGTTTGCAAAAGCCAAACAATTTGCCGAGGTAAATAATCAAAGTGTGAGACACTGACAAATCACAATATTTTTCGATAACCAAGTTTACAAATAATGTTGTTTTATTTTTCAGTCACCAAGTTTGTTTTCATATTTAAATGACTCTCTGCCAACTCAGGGAAGCAATCTGCCATTTTTATTCCACAAACATGGTGTTGATTATCATCTGTGAGCAGAATATTATTTGCAGCAAAACACATTTAGCTGGTAGTATGCAATTATTTGCAGGTCACATGGTGGGCTCTCGGTCAATGAAAAGGAAGAAAAATGCATCACATGATAATAATAACTATTAACAGTAGCACATAATATTATACTGTTTCTGTGAGTAGTGTGACCCTGTTTATTTGTTTCTTTGGCTGGGGTTTGTATCTATGCAGTAGTTCAAACTGATTGATATTGTGTGTACATGTACATACCAGCTGTGAGGCATCTTGATTCTCTGTTGACGCTATTGCCCAAACTCCTACAGCTAGTACCAACAAGTTGCAAAAGAGATATGTGGGAGGTAACCAATTAATCTGATCACCCCTAGAGTACAAAGAAATTAGATTGAATAATAGTGAGCTGCCTGACATATACAGACTTGAATAAAGTCAATTCCACATATCACATTACTCTGCAATACTTTATACAATTACTTCATAGTCTGAATCTTGTTTGCTTTTAGAAATGCTGTATTTCTAACAATCCCCTTTAGGTTTATAGTAGCAGTCAAATGGGCGATGTCTGCCACAGAACATTATTGTGGCTTCATTAAACTGACACAGAGTTCACTGGTGGTTTGAATTTCTATACTTAAATTTCACTTTCTGTACTTTCCTTAGACTTTCCGAGACCAATATCCAACCACATTGACCAAACAAATATTTACTATATGGAATAAAGAACATCAGGTCCATTTTCTTGCATAGATTACAGCAGGTATTCCCAAGGGGGCAAGATATGCCGCTCTGGGATCTACAATACTACAATGCCAAATCGGGTTCATCCTAACTCAAGGGGAAAGGGACTCCCATATAAGAGGTACGGAGGTGCTCTTTCTACCTTTCAGGAGTCAAAAAGCTGTTTTTGTACTTCGGGTATTCAACTTTGAAAGGTAGATTTTAGGGTATGATACTTTTACCCTGTCTCTTTTGTGGGAGTCTTCCCAGGCATTCTTGCCAATGTCCAGAACTTACCATTAATATTGACTTTGTTTTTCTTCATGGGGGAGGAACTCACCGTACCTTTCAGGGGTTAATAAGTGGGTTTAATCTCTTAGTCAGCCTCAAAAGCTCCACAGCAGAAGTTGTTATGGTAACTTTTAGTGTATTAAGCTGAACAAATATTACTGCAGAGTAATTGGTGTTTTGGAATTGGTACCTATAGGGGTGACAGAAATTTTAAGCCATTCCCACAAAGCAGGATCTTAAAATTTCTGAGGAGCAGCCCCGTCTGGGACCCACCCTGCAGTTCCTACATGAGCGTAACCATAAACTTCATTTCAGAACATATAACTTAAATACAAGCACATAAGTGGCCAGGATATTAATCATGTTAGCGTTGATCTACACATCTTGCATTAAATTCTACAAGTTTACTAGCTAATTACCATAAAAGTGATTGTATTTTAATTAAAAGTACTCGCTGCAATTCTGCTGGGTACAGCAATTGTTTTCTCAAAGGGTGTTGTACTTACCATATCGTTAAAATAAAATGAACTGACACAACAATCTGCAAATGTTGACAAAAAAGCAACAGGGTTGACAAATCCAATTCCCAGAGCAAAGAAACGCAAAAACGACAATCAAATCAGCACGTAAAGATATGCGATTTTAAAGTACTAATCACCTTTAATGAAACTGGCGGCAGAGAAACCTTAATAGTTCCGTCCATTATATCAACCCTTGCAAGACACAACCACGAACTTTGCTTTAGTCACGAGAAAAGAGCATTAGAACCCCCGCCAGGTTCCGCCAGGCTTGGGTAAACTGAAAACGGAAGTTCCTGTAACCTGGCCTCGAGACCTTATTGACCATAACAAAAGCGAAAAAATCAAACGAAACAAAAAGCAAATCATTGCGAAATTATAGCAAGTTAATGTTTTAACGGATCTTTATCGGCACGACCAGAGCATTTGAGAAGAAACGCTTTTACTATAGAGATTCTAACCATCGCGTTACAAGATACAAGTGACCGCGAACGCACAAACTAGGACACACCTACACATGCTATCACCCGCTCATGCACATTCCTGCAGTGGAACTCCCGTGCACTGCATATGTAAATTAGCACATTATCACAGCATCAACCATGTGCTTTACAGTTTTCAAGTTAACACTTTTTAGAAAGGAGCATCGTAAATCCGATCAAATATTTGAAGAAGTTATTCAAAGCAATGCTCATATAATGCCTATATTTATGTAGTTCAAATGTAGTTCGTTCAATTGTTCAAAAACAGTTAACACCTTGATCCAGTATTTTCCTTGGCCAAACATAACTAGATGTGGTAAATATCCTTGTGCTTGTGTATTTACTGAGCAGTCTTTTGTTTTCACTTGTTGCAGTGCAACAACAAGCACGAATAAAAGCGCAAACAAGAAAAAAGAAAAATTGTGATCCTCAAGCTCGTGGTTAAGCCTTCGTCAAGGCTGTTTTCGTGACAATAAAATAAGAATTATTGTGCCTGCGCTTGTGCTTGCACTTGTGTCACTAGAGAAAACTATGCTTTAAAATCCACATGGTAAAATGTGATAATCTAAAGGACACTAATCTTACTTTATTAATTTCTTTATTTGATTGATAATTAACGAGAACTTCCGTGTAGTTTATAGTGAAACAGAAGCACACAATTTAAAATTTTAAGTATTTTTATTATTGCCTGTGTTGCTAAACTATTTTCCATAAAACAAGGTGCAATTTAGTTACTTTTGTTAACATAACTGGAACTAGCATACTCCTCTATTTGTATAGGTAATCGAATGATTTTGAGTGCAATTTGGAATAAATAAGCACAAGTAAATTTTTCAAAGACTACAACAAATTGCATAAGCTCGTAGGGCAATTTGGAGTCTTTGAAAAATTTATGAGTGCTTATTTATTCCAAATTGCACAAGAAAAATCATTTGATTACTTGTTGAAGTGCACCTAACCCCTAATTTTTCTATGTATTTTACAAAAATATGAATCACTTGGAAAAGATTAAAAAAAGAATTAAGAAATTTCATTAAATCCCCACAAATTTATGAAGGTTTAAAGTCGCGTTGCGCTGGTTCACGGCCGCGCATTTGGAGGTCTGGGTCAAAATCTACTTATGACGTCAACTGGGGAAGCCATTTGTTTGGCCTTCTAGAAGATCGTGCGAAACTGCTGCATGTGTCGGAAACTTTCTTGCTTAAATCTGTATTGTATGACCCTGAGCCATCGCAGCGATTTGTATACACAAAACTGTAATCAGAAAATCTAGTTTCCGAGTGTTCCATCAATTCAGAGCAATCTGAATTCTTTTTTTTTATCCTGGACTACGAGGATGAAGATGTCAGGGAGTCGCCATATTGATCGCCGCTCAAGCATAAAATATGAACCTCTAGCCGACGAGAAGTGGACACGGTTCTATGAAAAAGAAGTGAAGGAAAACGAGGAACTAGAGCGAATTGCTGGACAAAAGAAACGGCACGAAAAGAGTGGACTCTTGGTAAGTCGCTCGTTCAAATACAAGGAAGTCTAGAGTGTGATATCGACTTGTTTGTGCTCGGAAAATTATTCAACCTCTGTACTGTATTTTCCTTTTTCCAAGGTGTTTATGTAGAAATTGCAACCGAACGCTTCTGCAAAATAAAAGCGAGTGTAAGTGCTGTACTGAGCTAGAGGGATGTAAAGAGCCTTGAAAAGCGAGCTTGTTTTGCAAGGTATACAGCCTTTTGCAAAAGTCCACTGTTAAACCCGTATGTCTGAAGAAAGAGTCTTCGTATGCGCTGATACCAAGAGTTACGCACAAAATCCAACGAAAGATATAAACAAACTGGTTCGGAAGAAAGGTAAGCTAAAACTTTATAGTTTCACTGTAATTGAACTGTTTGTTATGATTGCCTCCCTTCTATAATACTGTTGACAAAGGACTGTACTCGAAGGAAGAACTGTTTCCAAAGGACTAAAACTAAACTTGCAAGTTTCTTTGTACAACTTTAAATCAGTTTTATTAAATGGAGCTAAAAACTCCTTTTCTTAGTGACAATGAAGTGACATTCATTCTACCATGTTTGTGCTGGTTCTTACTTTTCTTTAAATGCCAGATATCAAAGTAGTGGGTTATTCCAGTCAAGACTTTTTTCATGTGACTAGCAATACTGACGTGTCGGTCTGAAATAAAACTTGTTATGACTATTCCATAGCCAATGAGGAAGTTCATGCACTCCTTGAAACCCATAAATTCCATGGCAGTGATGCTTCCTGCTTGGTTTCTCTGTAAGATAAAAGAAAATAATTTAAATGTAAATTGTTATCCTGCATACCAAGGACCAAAACAGAAGCATAATTAAAGCTCAGTGAAAAGATCCATGATGCATTCCAAAGAGAGTAGACATTTTTACTAAATGTACTGTACCTGGATAAGAACAAAGTGTATTATCATGGGGATAGTGCAACAGAACATTGTGTATGCTCCAAACTTTGCACTATGCCCCATGCTGTCATGTCTCCCATCACCAGGAATGGAAACTCCCTCACAGATAGCTTTCACTTTTGCCAACAACTTGGCTTGATATCTTTGCCAGTAGATCTGGATCACTGGAAACAATTTGCTCTGAGACACATCAAGTACAAAAGGTACTTTTAGCATTATAGAAAGAGGAAGCAGGGTAATATATAGCTGCCCAATGGCTATCATATGGGCTTCTTCCATAGTATTATTACTGCATCTTATTACTGAGTTTGCATATTATTAAGAGGCACAATAACCCTTTAAGCCCAGTATCCACATACAAATTCTCCCGACTGACCTTCATACATTTTCTTATAGCACTGTTGGGAGAAAAGTTCAAAGCAATCATTTCCCTTTGCTGACCATTTTTTAAATTCCCATGACCTCGTCTCTTTATTTGGTATTGATAGTGTGAAGGGAAATTTTATGTCATTGCTTTTGGTTTTTGAAAAAAATATACGTGTGTTCGGTTACGTTTTGAGGGCAGGGAGCCAGTAAGAAGTGAGAATTGCTTGCTGACTCCCTGACCTGTTAGAGATCAAGTTAGGTAAATTTCAAGTCATCTCTCATAAATTGGGACACAACAAAAGATTCAGCAACTTGAAAATTGAAAGAAACTTACCCATTGGCATTTAAAGTAAGTGTTAAGAGATACACACGAAAGACCCATATGTTTGAAAACCTGGAAGACTTTCGTAGCAGAACATCCAGCCAAAAGGACAGCCATACAGAGCAGAAAATTCCCAGCTGGTATTTGGGAGTTGGGCATGACAGTCTGACTGCACCATGTGTTCACTTGCTTTGGGCACTTAGGGTTGGAACAACTAGTAGTTACCACAGCCTCTGTTCCAACCTGCTTGGCCTCCAGTTCTGGATTTTCTGTTTTACATACATGGCAGAATTTGAAGAGCAGTAGAAGTTGGTTCAGGAACACAATACGTTTCGGCTCTGTCCTTAAATTCATTCCATTCACTGACAACCTGTGGGTTAAAAAAAAAACACAAATGCATAGTAGATGTAGGCAATGATTTCTTTAGTTGTAATATTCTCCACAGGGCCGTTCTGAAAACCACTTTATGTGAGGTCACCTCCTGTTTAAATATTATTATTATTATTATTATTATTAAAAGCTTACCCACTAAAATAAATGTTGAATCACACTGACAAGTCACACTAAGTCACATTAAGCAGAGTGCTTGTTACAAAAGCTTAGAAGTGCAAAACAACAAGAATACTGCACAGTCTTACCAGCTACCTAAATACCTTATCAACAGATTGCACATTATAACATCAACTATCAATATTTTTTGCAGATTATGGCATACAGGCACCAATTCATGTCAGTAGGCTAAAGCTCACCAATTAGTTTTTCAAGTACCACAAGAAGCTCATTAATAAAGAGTAATGAAATGAGTTAGGAAAAACAAACACTCACAAAATTGTATTACAGTACAAACACCTGTCCTAGTATAATCTGTGCATGCAGCCAGCTTTTGTGGGACAACTGTATGTCATTTGCATGTTATGCTTGACACAGCAAAAAATATTTCAATCTGAAAACAAACATGTATTCACCTTGACCTTGAGTCTTTCTCAGAATCTTCCTTTTATCTTGCAATTTTCTCTGTAAGGACTTTATTTGATTCCTCAACTGCCTGTTTTCATCTTTGAGGGCATCGCAGTTGGCGCAACTGGATGCATTGTCGTTTGTGCCTTTATCGATTGCCTGCTCTTCTTGTCCTATCACCTCTATCTCCTCGTGCTGCATTGCCTCTGTCTGTCTCTGTGTTGTTTCCACATTTGCTTGCGTTTCACACATGTCCTCGTTGGATGCCACTTCTTGTGTGAGCTCGCCTTCTTTGTTGTCTGCTTTTAATAAGTCTCGTACAACCTAACAAGAATAAGCCATTAGAACTTTAAATGAAAAAATAGCATGCTCGAGAGGTTGTTTACTTATAACGAAGAAACTAGAATACTGGACAATATAAGAAGTATTCACACCTTTCTCGTTGTTTGACTGCACTGAGGCAGAGCTTTGCTCAATGTTTTAGATGAGTGAATCGTCGGCAAGACGAGAGCTCCGACTCAGAAAGGCGAATTGATATAAAAATTATGTAATCATCTGGCTTGAAGTGTTGAGAACACAATACAGAATGCTTAGTGGGCTCAAAATTTGCTTGCTTAGTTCTGACAAAGTTGATCCACTTTTTCCTTTGTTTCATCGCCTCTGGCCGGGAATCGCCATGAAAAGGTATCGTGTGCACAAAAATGCCTCTTTTTGGATCTGCAGTGTTGCTGCAATTTGCAGCAACACGATGGTCTGGCATTCTCAAACAGGAAACCACACTCTCTGTTTCTCTTTGCTGCAAAAAGCCTTCCCCGGTTGACGTCACAGACCTAACTCGGGCCCATTCTTCCTAAACTCGGCGGTGAACCAAAATGGCGCGAATTTTGCTAACTTTAAAAATTCACAGAAAATTAAGTATAAATCCTAAGACAATAATTTTTGAACAGGAACAGGAACAAAAGGACATTTAAGAGAGCTAGAAAAATTAGGGGTTAGGTGCACTTTAATAATATGGAAAAATTTGAGTCTGGTTTTCTTTGATCGTGTTTATTTCATGTCATGGCTCACTGGTCCCACCTACATTAACATTATTGGTTGAAAAATGACAGCCTTGATTGACATGCCAACACCTGTAAAGAAAGTACAGACAAAATATCGTTTCAATTGACAAACATCAAATTCTGGAAGCATGAAGATACTATTCTAAAAGCGTCTTCGATTTAAGAACCTCAAAAAAAAAGGACTGAAAAGACGTCAAGAGCTTGTTCAATGATAATGTTTGCAGTCAGTTCCAAATGAGATCAATCTGTTCAACAATTGAAGTCTTTCGAAATTTGGACTGATCAGTTGGAAATATTGTCCTGACCTTGCGGTACAGCTGACTGTGGCTTTTCAGGAGCTGCTGTGCTTCCAATATTGAAAGTGACTTGACACTGGTGGAAATGGTTCATGTTCATAAAAGACTGACGCTGATCATTCTGACCAGAGATGTAACTTGGCATCTGAAAGGCAAAACCAGCTGTTTGGTTGAAGTTGTTGCCGCATTGAGTGTCGAGCAAGGACGGGTTAAAAATACTCCTGGAACTGTTGGTGCTACTCTGAATCAAAGTGGAGCTGTTTCCTTGAGCTAACTTGCTGTTGACGTTTGTGCTGTGGATGATAGTGTGGGAAAGCTGACGCTGCTCGTTTTCGTCTCCTTCGTCATATTCATCCAGTGACTTCTCGTTTCGGTTGCCTGTTACTTTTATGATAGAACTTCGCTCCAGGCCTGCTGTTTTCAGCTTCTTTACCACTGTTTTTTCTGGCGCGGTGGTTGGAAAGGGTTTTCCATGAGTCTTCCAGGGTTGTTCCTTCGATTATGGTCTTCATGTCATTGAGCTTATTCACTCCCATTGGCTGTTGCTTGTAACAAACTTGTGAGGATGGTTTTGGCACACTAGACAGTTAAAGCAGACCGGTTGTACGTATTTCGGGAGGACGACACGACAGAAACTCTTTGAAGATTGTAACAGGACATTTATCACCTCCAGTAGCAAAAATTTTTGGAAGAAAGCTTCTTGGCTTTGCGGATAGTCTGGACTGGCCTGTTTGGTTGGGTTCTTGATGAATTCAACGTACTCCTAGTTGTTTTCATCCAGTCCAATGTAAAAATCTTCGACTGTCATGCTGTGGTGTTCCTGGCGACCTTGAAGGCCAAAATCCTGGATCAGGAGCCACCAAACTGTTTGGACGAGAACTTGCGGACTTCCCCTTCCCAGCTTTTTTTCCCACAGCTCATTTTCTTTGGTTGTTGTCTTGCCTTGTTCGGCCGCTTGCCTTTTCCTTCTTGTTGCAATAGCCTGGCTTTTCCCTCAAGATCTTGCCTCGAGCTTTAAAACTGTCTGTTGCAAAAGATGGAGTATTTGTACTCTTTCTCTGTTAGTAATCGGTCAATAGCAGTGACCATCACACGAAGGCTATCAGGTTCGTAATCGTCCCCATCCTTCTTATGAACTGTTGCGTAAAACTGCTCAATGATTTTGTTTAGGGCCTCCAGTTCGTACTTTTCAATACTATAGTTGTATCCCTTGCGAGAAGCCCAAGACTTCGAGACTTTTACCCGGTTATTTGTGCTTTGTAAGGGAAGGAAGGAGGGGAAGGAAGGAAGAAAAGCTTCCTGCACTTCCCTTCTGTTCCCCTCTCCTGTGTGATACTCAGATTAATTATATTTTTGCTTTTTTTTCATTAAGGCTACAATGCAAAGACTAGGTCCCTTGCGTTTAATGACATCACATACCACCTGTATGCAAAATTGGATGAGTTCGGAAAAGATTTCAATGCAGCAATAAAGAAGCGGGTCATTGATGAGTTCCAGTACCTGAATATGCATCATCAACCTCCCCTTACCACTTGTACTTCTTTGGAACTGGTGAACCCCCAGGCTTCCTCTACTACTGATGGACTATTGAACCCCCAGCATGCCACCTCTTTGTTGGGACAGAGGATCCCCCTGCAGGCCACTTCCACTACTCCTGGACTTGTGAACCTAGAGCAGGCACCTTCCTCTTTGCAACAGATGCAAACGCAGGTTGCTACTAACACAACTTTGGGTCGGGTGCACCCCCAGCCAGCTCTTACTGGCACCATGATACAGCCTGTTATTGGTGCAGAGCAGCCAGGACATAATGATCAAGTGACACTCCAGCCAGATCATGGCCGAAAAATCACATTTGATAATTTTAATCTATCAGGAAGTACACCACATGACAGAACAACATCAAAACAAAGACAAACATTATGTAACTGTCATACGCACAGAGAACAGAATAGGTGGATCACATCTCAGACGAAATGAGCCTGTTTGTGACATAGCAACACTAGAGAATGGGAAATGTGTACCCAACCAAACTGACCACCAGAAGCAGAAGGAAAATTATGCAGTCTTGGTGTCCCGAATTCTTACTGCCAACATTCCATGCCTCAAACATCTTGAAGAAGCTGTAACCAAGCACATTCCTCACAGATACCAAATGGAAACAGCTCAAGCTACTAACACTGTGAGTAATGACTATCACGTGACAGAGAAACCCAATTATACAGCTGTAAATCAGCTAGAACTGAAGGGGTTTTGAAATAAGCAAACAACTGACAGATATATAAAACTTGGACTTTAAATGTTACATTCACCAGAAGTTCAAGTAACATGTGGACAAAAACCTAGTACCAAAGTTATATAGATCACATTGCAAATTTCTGAAAGACTGTTTTATCTTCCCCCAAAAATTGATTTCAGTAATACCAAACGGTGAAAACTAATGTTGAACTTCGGATGAAACAATTGAAAGTACTGGTGAAATGAAACTGATGGTGAAATTTTACCTGTGTTTTCACATTTTTTGAACTTTGAAATTTATCTTCTCATGTTCCCACGGGAGATTGATTCCGGTGTTAAGGCAACTATTTGTATCTTTGGCTTTAAGAAAATTTTAAATATTAAAACTTATTCTGGTATTAAAACTTATTCTGGTACAATATTTATATTCTGGTACAATTATATTTTGTCTTGCTTTGATGTGAATGTTTTGTTTGGTAAATTTTTTTAGACTTTCCTTGGTTTTCTTTATCACAATGAAAATAGTGCTGATGGGATTCTGGAAATCCTTAAAGAACTTCACAAGTATGTACCCTTTTCTAGTGAAGGTGAGGAGAAAAGGTATGCTGATCAAGGAGTGGTTGGTGATCAGCCGACAGTGGAGCGAGCTGTCAATGGTCATGTATCTCTAAGTAATGGCTTTACGCTTGAACGCTTGGATGGGCTTGACTTTCAAATTGCTGATTGGCATGCGGGCAATAAATTTTTGCAGGTAAATATGTATGGGTAATTGACCAAGAGTGAGGTCAAGATGGCTGAATATTGGCCAAGTTCTTTTCTTTTTTGCGTGTTTATGGACGGAGGCAGAGTTGAGGTTCATAAACACGCCAAAAAAAAAAAAAGAGGCCAAAATCAAGCCATCTTGACAGAACAAACTAGGTCAATAAGGAAGTTATCATATGTCTTTCAGGGAAATTTTTGTTGCGGGACACGGCGAGTAGTCCCGAGCGGGCAAGATAGCTCCATCTTGCCCACTCGGGTAGCCAATCACAGCACAGGATTAGATTCATCTTGTCCACTCACAGAGTTAGCCATATAAGAAATGTACAGGTTGTATCATTCAATTCATATTATGTAACTATGTTCCTCAGCAGTGACATTTTGTGACATTTAATAACAAAAATTACTATTTAAAATTGCCACAGTTAAACATGTAAGTCTTGTTTTTCTTCTCAGCTTGCATTTGATCGCCTGTACTCTCAAGCCTCTTCAAGAGACAAATGTACACTATACAGTGACCGAAATCTTATCAATAGACGAAATGTGAAGGCACGTGTTGATTCTGCTGTTAAACCAGCCCACAGTTTCTTTGACCTCTGCGTAGGAGCAAGAGTGGTTGCTGCAGCTCTGGCGATTATGAAGCTTAATTCAATTGATGGCATTTTTGTCGACTTACCACTGGCAGATGCTTCCAAGGCTTCCAAGGCTTCCAAAAGGAAATACCTACAGGAACTAGCAAGTCAGGTTGTTGATGGTTATGTTTTGAACATTGATCAAAATAAAGAACTGGCAAATAGAATTATGGGAGACCAAGGGCAAACCCAGGGTGGAGAGGATTCCAATGAGTGTGATGACATGCTGGCCAACCAGAAAGCTCTTATGGAATATGGTCTTCTGTTGAATTTCAAAGATGCCATAAGTGAAGGTGACGGTGACAGAAATCTTTGCTGTTGGAAATTTTTCTTACTGCATCTTAGAAATGATAAGCACAATACTAAGTACGCTCTTGAAGCGTTGTACCTGATGTTTCAAGTAAACTTACTGTTAACTCCCAAAGCAGCCCATGAATTGATATGGAATCGCTTGGCGAAGTTGAGAAATTGCCTAGTTGGAAACATTCCTCTAGATTTGCTTTTAGAGTTTTACAACAGGCTTTTGAAAGATGCAGTGAAGAAACTTGGACCAAATGCTTCCCAGAAGTCCATAGACAGGATCTGCAAGTCTATTACCGTATTTACCCGTGTATAATGCGCGCCCGTGTATAATACGCACCCTAATTTTTGACCATTAAATGGCAAAAAAAAAAATTCAAAAGGAAAACCAAACGTTAAATCATTTTAAAATTATTTATTCAACTGGAAATCAACTAGGG
>OMLO01003283.1_pt1 | contig 13344 bp, 4 predicted proteins | sample 1674811 | NCBI WGS metagenome assembly OMLO01 (sample SAMN06265003, study PRJEB25207) | coral metagenome | isolation source: Coral host | place: Mexico:La Bocana,Puerto Morelos, Mexico | collected 2008-11-13
TAAGATTCTGATTGGCTCATTATTGCGAAATTTGCAGGGAAACGTTCGCGCTTACCAACCCATGTGCTCAGTCGATGTTCAGGTTTGATGGCAACCTCGTTCCCAGGGTCTTGTGGGTAATTTCCAAGATGGCGGGTCGACCCGTGGTTTGATGGGTATGGTCTGCCATCCACCCCCCCTTTTGAAATCCTGGATCCGCCCCTGAACAGCAGGCACATTGTTATCTGATATAGTTTAAGATTGCGACAGCTGTGAAACCACGTCTGGAAAAAAGTCCCAAGAAAAAGAAAGACATATCATCATGCTTATAATAAGTTTCCATCACGAGGCAAAAAATTGACCAATCAGATTCGCAGGACCTAACGATATAACATCTGCTGGGAGCTGTGGGAGTGTTCAATCTGACGAGAAACAACGCTAGATAAAATTAGTTGTACTACGCTGTCTCCGAAGGAAAAATCAAGTAAAAACGAAGTAAGTGAGTTTCCATCTCTTACTTTGTGTGGCTTCTATCAACTTTTGAGCAAAACACTGGGTGAATACTGCATTTCATATTTATTTGGTCGATCTATCTAACAAACACGATTTGAACCCATGACCATCCTTGACCTTCTACGAGTATATTACGAACTCACAAAGTGACCAGCTCCACTGAGATGGCTTGATAGCTCAGTAAGCGGAGCACTGCTCCCGTATCGCAGAGGTTATGGGTTCAAATCCCGTTCAGGCCTGAATTTTTTCAGGCTATAATTTCACAACTGCTTAACTTGTGTGTGTAACTGCGATGATCAATCACAAATTCATAGAATAAATTTCATATGTTCATTTGCAAACACGATTTATTTCGTAGATGGAAGCTATCAAGGCTGTTCCCGAGAAACACGAAGCCCCAAAGGAAAAACCCTCAGGTATTAGAAAATCTCATAACTGTGTCTTAATTCTTCTAACACACAAAACTAAATGCAGTTTTCCAGGACAGATTTCAGTCCAGGATGATCAAACCAAAGTAGTGCCTTTTAAACCTTGTATTAAAATTTATCTTATGACGTTATGCTTTTCCCAGACATGAACAAGCCAATTCTGTGAATAGAAACTATATTGCGTTTGCAGCTGATGTGAGTTTGAAACTCACTGATGAACCTATCTTATCTTATCTTTCTAATGTCTCTTTCAACGTTTGAAATCTTTTCTTTTCGGTTCAGTTTTGATTTTCTTTTAAAGATGCGTTAGTAAGCAGACTCTCTTCCTAGAAGATTTAACGTACAAAATTTTTTTTCCGAAATCAGAAATAGCATGCATTTCAACAGCAAGTGTTATTTCCTCAGCCAGGCTTTTGCTTTTAGAGATAATTGTCTGTCCTGATAAATGTTTCCTAACTGAAAATTCATTTTAATTACGCTGTGTGTTCATGGGTCGGTAAGTTTCGTTTTTTCCAACGAAGCCATTTGGCTTAGTATAGTTGTTATTACAGTATTTCTTCCATTCAGCTCTTTATGTATGGAAGTTTGGGAACAAAATTTCTATTTGGATTTTCAGTAAAAATTTTCTGTCCTCTACAGAGGCCTCTTTAGTGCTGCTGGCCTCTTACGTGCTGTTCGGAGACTGGAGAGTGGGAATAATGGAAGCGTACGGGGAACGCTGGGAAGGGAGTAAAGAAAAGGGACCTCCCAATTCACTTTTCCCTCCCCTATAGGAAGTTCCTGTGGAGGAGAGTGGATAAAATCCATTACTTCATGATCAACGCATTGTTTGTTTGCAGTTCCGCTGTCCTGTACAGCAGAGATGCGGGCCTTACCAGCTGCCTTCACATTGGCTGAGCCGATGAAGGACCCCGGCAAACAGATGCCAACAGCCACTTACACTTTTGGGCTGGATGTAAATTCCTACAGTGATTGGGACGCGTAACTGGACCAGTCTAACAGTGAAATGTCAGCATCGCCATAGCTTGACAAGCTGAAAAGATTCAACTGTGATTTGATACGATGTAAACGAGGTCATAACCAATAAAATAACATTGTTAAAACGTAGACCTGAGTGCTAAATTTGGCTTAGAAGGCTGGTTTTAATTGATCCGTCGCTTGAAAAGATGGATTGTACCTGGTGGTTAAGAATGACGATTAAGAATGCCTAGTTCATGATGAACTCAACTCCTAATTTACTTTTCATAAGTACAGAAAGAAGGTACTAGGCAAGCGTAGAACAAGGTAAATCAGAGAATGATGTTCTGGATTTTAAACCCAGCAACGAATTATGATATCAGGATGATGAGGTCTACAGTAATAGTGATTTAAAACTCAATACAATCTACCGTTTATCGAAGCCTTGCCTTAACAAACGCAAAGAAGCTAAAGACAACCTCAAAACAAAGTTAAAACAAAGTCAATCATAAGAATACTGATTGTGAGAATTTACATATTTAACTTTGACACAAATAATGGTCTCTTTCGCAGTAATAGTCACGAGTGAAGAAAATTACGGATACGAAAATCAAAACCGGGAATTCTACCAACCACATTTCAGAATCCCTATCCATAAATGTGAAATATAACTTGGCAATGGTCGAAAATTCGAAAACAATGAAATCCAGTTTTAAACTCTGGAGGAACCTGTCTAATCTCTTCCCATTAGGTATAGCGCCACGTGCTCGGACACGTTAAGACCAAGGCTGTATTCTAACCACAGCCAGGATCCTCCCGAATTACATTCCAGGAATATGATGTCATTTCCGCGCTCTAAGAAGTCGTAAGCGCCAATTCAAGCAAAAACCAAACCTGCTTTGTCGTGGAACTCTAGCAAACGCTCTTTAAATGACCCAGATACCTGTTTAGGAAAAAAATCAAATTCGACAGAACAAGTCAATTTCCGTGATGAAGAAGCACCAGAAAGATACGATGAAATAGTATAAAAAAGTTAGAAAAGCTACCTGCCCGGACCCACATGCCATGTGGAAAAAAAACAGATACCGTTCTTTTCTGTACCAAATAAACACCGCTTCTCTGAGATTGGGTTAAGCACTTATTCGTTAATAAGCTTTAGGAAAAACAGCAAAAAATATGGCTTTCAAAACTAAACAAAATCCCTTGCTTAATAAACACGGGACTTCATTGATTAAACTTTACAATTGTTTGAAAAATTATACCTGTGCTACACTGTAAAGTTCATCCTTCTCCTGGCATTGTCTCCAAACCAAGCGATCTTTTTCCTCATTATTAGTATCTGCGAACCAATGCGCGTGACAAACACCGCTCTACAAACCACGGTGATTCGTAAATCAGACTTCCTTTCAACCAGCTCCTGATAGATGGCTGGACATCGAGTGATGCTCGCTCGGGATAGCGATGGAAATTCTTTAGTATGCGGCCGAGAAAAAAACTACAGCAAGGTTTAATTTGTTGAGTTAAAAATTAAGTTACACATGTGCAGACTCTGTTTGACCTTTGGAGAATATCATGGCTCCCATCCAATTCAAAATCTATCATTCTATTTTTTTCATTTGATTTTTCAGTTGAAATTTCTATCATTAAGATTCTAATTTTAAGCTTTTAAAAAATCGAAAACAACGCAATTTATTAAATTTACTTTGCTACTGTCTGAATGGAAAAACTATTATGGAACGTTTGATGTATTCTAAAAAATAAGTTCTGTCAACAGAATAACTTACAAATGTGCATTTCATAAACTTGATTTCAGTCAGAATATCAAAGTGACTTAATATAAATCACATCTTTGTCACAGCTCCTTTTTAAGTGAATGCTAAGCCAAAGTATCAGCAAATTATGAATGTTTTCAAAATGTATTTAAGAAATCATGTTTAAAATCCAACACTTTTCTAAATCTATTTGACCTATTTGAGGGATGATTAGAGTTAAATGAGAAAGCAAAAAAAAAACTAGATTGGACGTAGACACTTAATAACATTTTTCTCCCTCTCTAGGGCACAAGCTCAGAACTGGCTGATATTCATATATCCATTGGCTTCACTAATGACTGCATATATCTTGATTTCAGTTCTTGTTGGTTTGTCGAGAACAAGACTTTTCCAGAAATTTTATTGCAAATACACCACATGTTTTAAATAACTTTTTTTAAAATTACTTATTTTAATGTGGTATTATTTTGATGTTTGAAATAGTATCACTGGTGCAACTTAATTCTGATTCAACCATAAAATGGAATCTGTTGTTGTTGTTGTTGCTGGCAACTAAAAGGATATCTTAGTAATAAGGAACTTGTGTTTCACAATTGAGAGAACTACTAACTGTGTTGGTGTTACATGAAATTGATAACTAATTTTGTATCATTGTACTTGTATATTTGGAGGGGTAGTTATTCAGCAATCTATTTTTCGCCAAATACAGCTCACTTTTTTGATTGGAAACAGAATGTAGTCTTTTTAGTGTGCGTAAATGCTTAATAACTGAAATTGAAATGCGTTGTAACATTATCAGACAAGCAGTTTTAGTACAACAACCTGAGATGTAGAACTCTATAGTAACGTGTCCTGTGATTAAAATTGTTTTTTTTTTAGTATTTTCAAGTCGGGTTTTCTACAGCGCAGCTGAGAAAAATCACTACACGTACGGCCACCCTCATGAAAATGGACTGTAACCTCGTAAAAAAGGGTTGGCCGCTTGATGGTGGTAGGAACAATAGAAAAGCCATCATTGGGACTTTGATTACTGGCCGCTTAATAGGGGTGGCCGTTTTAATAGGGGCTCGACTCTATTTGATTTCATTGAGGGGAAAACAAAGAAGTGAAAACTAGAAAAACCTTTATCAAGGCACAATATAGATGATCTAATTAAGTGTTATACAATTTACATTGTAAATGAAACGTTGGATATTGGTTTCGATGTGAAGTCTCAAGCTGAGAATACTAACTGTTTGATCTAAAGAAAAGATAACTCAAAAGACTGAACATAAAAATAAATATCGAGTGACATGAAACGCACTCAAAATTTCAGCGCAATACTGGTGCACACTCTCGGCACACGTTCGGTGACCCTGTTACATCTGACATACAACATGTAACAGCGTATTGCCACAAGATGGTTACACAAGTGCAAGATGTGTGCAACAATATTGCAACATTTTTGCTTGCAAACTTTGAGTGCGTTTTGGCTGATAACTAAAAGAACCATTCATTAGGACTGATACAATTTCCATGATAAACAATAGCAACGCTTTAATCCAGAACTTACGAAACGTATCTTAGATTTAACTCTGATAAAATACGTATGATTAATACTTAGCACTATTCAATTTGAACTCAACCTTTAATGAACTTTTCATACGCGGTGGCCTCATGGTTAGTGAGCTCGACTCCGGATCGAGCGGTCCAGGTTCGAGCCCTGGCTGGGGACATTGTGTTGTGTTCTTGGTTCTTGGGCAAGACACTCAACTCTCACAGCGCCTCTCTCCACCCAGGTGTATAAATGGGTACCGGCAAATTTAATGCTGGGGGTAACCCCGCGATGCACTATTATCCCATCCAGGGGGGAGTAACAATATTCCTAATCACTTACTGCTACAGAAACCGGGATAAGCTCCGGCTTGATGGGCCACTTAGGCTCGTATGCAGGCTTTACTTTACCTTTCACCAGAAGGTACAAAACAACCTTACACAAAAGATAAATCAGTCAGAAGAGGAGATACTGATCCTCTGGATCTGTTTCTTAGCAACGAATCGCGGAATCTTCAAATGAAACAGTATATTGAGTCTAGGATAGTTTCAAGCATCAAGAACTAAGAGGTTCATGATAGCAAATAAAAACTTAATACAATCTTTCTTTTAACACACAAAAAATTCCAAAGAAAGTTAACACAAATTCAATCATAGGAATACTGATTTCAATAATTTACATTTAATTTTGCAAACACACACTATACACTGTCTAAAAGAAACGGTTACAATGAGAAAGTTACGGATACGAAGTCAAAATCTGGAATTTGGTTAACAACATTAGACAAGTTCAGCTTATCCTTGCGTGCCAGCAATAAAATCCTGCGTACGTTTCCACACTTCTAGTTTTTGAATTAATCCGTCCACAAGCCCAAGATTGGGTCTGAAAATGTCCACAATCAACACAATGCGATCTTCGTCCGCCCCATTGCGAGCAGAATGCTCAAACGTATCGTCGAACAAGATGCCTTTCCCTTCTCCCCACGGTATCTTGGCTCCGGCTACTGTAAGACATGAGTGCTTGCCATTATCCGGGACAATCAGCGCCAGGTGGTAGCGAAGAATTGAAGCTGTTGACCCACAATGAGGGGGAATGGATCCACCTGCTTTCAGAAGCGAGAAGGCAGCGTTCTGAACTTCGGGAAGCTTCTCTAAAATGGACAGAGTCAAGGGAAAGTAGTCCTTGACTTCGTCCATTGGTTTGCCATAGCCGAAAATCATCGCCAGTTTCCATTTGCCTTCTTTGTTGAGCTCATCTCCGCCGGTAGTACGAACGTCGCACATCCCTGTGCCTTTTTCCACGAAAGACAACAACTCATCTCGAATCGCTTCCCAGTTAGCTTCCAGCTGGCTCAACCACGGAAACGTTTGGAGATGATCCTTGAATATCGCTGAAAAATGTAGTCAAAGTTAAACAGAGAAAAGCACAGCATTAAATAAAAAAGGTCTACAAAAAGCAGAACGTGAAAATTCACAACGTCGAAACTTACCAGGTCGATCCTCGGCGGCGGTTATTCGGCAATAGAAAAAGTCAATTAACATGTTTAGCGGCGAGCGAGGGAGTATTCTCCATGCTTTTGTGTAGACGATGACCACTAAAATACACAGTACAGACAAATAAAAGAAAGATGAAACCATCGTAGCTACGTTTTCAGGTCACGTCAAAGCTGTGCTGTGTCCGGCGAAGCTTTTAAACGCGAGCTACGAAATTACGTCAATTGTAGATCGAAACTTAAAACTTGCCTCTCGTTTAAAATCTTAATATTAGGAGTGTTTATCAAGAGATCACGAGTTGAATCATAATTATGTAACATTTTCCTTTTTTCTTGGAAGAAAAAAAATAATGAATTCCGGTTTCATTATATGTTTCCAATCTGGTTTAAAATCTCGATATTAGAGTGTCTATCAAGAAGTCACGAGTTGAATGATAATTATCTAAAATTTCCCTTTTTACTGGAAGAAAAAATAATGAATTCCGATGTATATGTTTCCAAGAGTGTTTAGAAATTAGATCTTACAAGCTTAAGACCTGAAGAAAGGAAACATTACAAATTAGCTCGCTGACTATCAGAAAGCAATCTGTATAGTGCACAACTCCACTACCACGCTTATCCCTGTATTCTTATCGTAACCGATCGACACAAACAAGGCCGAAATAACAAGGTAATTCTTACAATTTAGACTATCCAAAAGGTTCTGATAATATTAAGCTGCAAAACACATATCTTTTCGTCATTGTATCTTAATGAGTTATTTAGCTATCTTCATCAGTTGAACCGAAGAAAAGCCGGCAAAATCAATAAGATATTTGATTTCTTATTTATGATACTGAAGGTGTAGTTTATTCTAGTTCCCTGACATGCTGTTGTCACAAGTATTTCCAAGAATGTCTGACCTTAGCGTTCAGTCTGCAACGAACTTGTTTCCATCCTGAAACGACCACGTGGTCTACTGATCTAAAAAGAGCGATGATTCGTTGAATCAGAAAGTTGTCAACCGCATTGTTATCTGATGGTTGAAGATTGCGATAGCTGTGAAACCACGTCTGCGGGAAAGTCCCAAGAAAAAGAAAGACATTTCATGCTTATAACAAGTTCCTGTCACGAGGCAAAGACCTAACGATATAACACCTGCTGGGGCTGTGGGAGTGTTCAATCTGACGAGAAACAAGAATTACAAGAAGTGTTATTTCCTCAGCTAGGCGTCCGCTTTTAGAGATAATTGTCCGTCCTGATAAATGTTTTCTAACTGAAAATTCATTTTAATTACGCTGTGTGTTCATGGGTCGGTAAGTTTCGTTTTTTACAACGAAGCCATTTGGCTTAGTTTAGTTGTTATTACAGTACATGTATTCAGCTCTTTATGTACAGATGTTTGGGAACAAAAATTTCTGTTTGGATTTAAAAAATCTTCTGTGCTCTACAGAAGCCTCTTTCGTGCTTCTGGCCTCTTACGTGCTGTTCGGAGACTGGAGAGTGGGAGTAATGGAGCGTACGGGAAACGCCGGGAAGGGAATAAAGAAAAGGGACCTCCCAATTCACTTTTCCCTCCCCTATAGGAAGTTCCTGTGGAGGAGAGTGGATAAAATCCATTACTTCATGATCAACGCATTGTTTGTTTGCAGTTCCGCTGTCCTGTACAGCAGAGATGCGGGCCTTACCAGCTGCCTTCACATTGGCTGAGCCGATGAAGGACCCCGGCAAACAGATGCCAACAGCCTCTTACACTTTTGGGAAGGATGTAAATTCCTACAGTGATTGGGACTGGTAACTGGACCAGCCTAACAGTGAGATGTCAGCATCGCCATAGCTGGACACGTTGAAAAGATTCAACTGTGATTCAATATGATGTAAACGAGGTCATAATCAATAAAATAACATTGTTAAAACGTAAACCTGAGTGCTGAAATTCGGCTTAGAAGGCTGTTTTTAATTGATCCGTTGTTTAAAAAGATGGATTCCACCTGCTTGAACTCAACTCCTAATTTACTTTTCATAAGTACTGAAAGAATGTACTAGGCAAGCGTAGAACAAGGTAAACTCAGACAGACAAACAGAGAATGATGTATATAAGTATGATGAGTCAAGAAATCAGGAGGTCTACAGTAACAGTGATTTAAAACTCAATACAATCTACCGTTTATCAAAGCCTTGCCTTAACAAACGCAAAGAAGTCAAAGAGAACCTCAAAACAAAGATAAACAAAGTCAAAACAAAGTCAATCATAAGAATACTGATTGTGAGAATTTTCATATTTCACTTACTTTGAAAAAACTTACGCAAGTACTAGTCCCTTACGCATTCCAGAGTCCTTGTTCATAAATATGAAATATAACTTGGTACAAGGATCGAAAATTCGAAAACGAAATCCAGTTTTTAACTCTAAATCTGTCTAATCTCTTCCCAGAAGGTATCGCGCCACGTGCTCCGACACGTTAAGACCAAGGCTGTGTTCTAACCAGAGCCAGGATCCTCCCGGATTACATTCCAGGAATATGATGTCATCTTCGCGCTCTAAGAAGTCGTATGCGCCAAAAACCAAACCTGCTTTCTCGTGGAACTCTAGCAAACGGTCTTTAAATGACTCGGATACCTATTTAGGAAAAAAAAATCAAATTCGACTGAACAAGTCAATTTCTGTGATGAAGTAGCACCAGAAAATTACTATGAATTAGCTAAGTTAGAAAAGCTACATGCCCGCGCCCACATGCCATGTGAGTTTTCCTGCACCTAGCAAACACCGCTTTTCTAAGATTGGATTAAGCATTTATTCGTTGATAAGCTTTAGGAAGAACGGCAAAAATATATGGCTTTTAAAACTAATGAACAAAAACCTTTGCTAATATACACAGGATTTCATTGATATAACTTAACAATCGTTTTAAATATTATACCTGTGCTACACTTTAAAGTTCATCCTTCTCCTGGCATCGTCTCCAATCCAAGCGATCTTTTTCCTCGTCAAGTATCTGCGAAGCAATGCGTGTGACAAACACCGCTCGACCAACCACGGTGATTCGTAAATCAGACTTCCTTTCAACCAGCTCCTGATAGATGGCTGGACACCGAGTGATGCTCTCTCGGGATAGGGACGGAAATTCTTTAGTGATTTCTGTGGTGTAGAGCAGCTTGTCGGGCGGTACGAAAAGAGGTGTCAGGCTTTTGAATATCACTCGTCCGTGATTTACTTGCTCAAAAAGCTTTCCAACGGCTGTTGGGTTGTTTGTGATGGAGGTCTGTGGCACAGTCAGCCCAACTTGCTGTGCGAGTCTCAGCTGATGTGGCTTGCAGTTCAAGAGCTCCGAGGCGGCCAGTGGGTTCAACCATCTGGCTTTAGGAAGGTATGACGCAAGGGAACGAATCACTGACTTCCACTCCTTCAAGGCGAAGTCTTTAGCGATTAGTCCTTGGAGATCTTCATTCGCTAAAAGAACGGCCGGCTTCCAGCGATACCAGACCGATCTGATTGCATCAGCAGCGATTCGTTCGCCATCAACAACTACAGTGCAGTTAGAGCATAGCTCAGAGTGATTTCCAACAGTGATTTCGATGAAATGGCTTCCACATAGAGGGTTGAACAACACAATTTTGCCTTGTTGTCCATTGCTTTCACATGTTTATCGACCTCTTGTATGTGTGGATCTTCCGCACTACCAATGCATAGAATTGTGTTCGCCATCGCAGATGCAAGGTACACGACGCTTTCTAGTCAAGTAAAAGCTGTGAAATCAGTGTCACGCAAGCAAAAGTAAAACTGACTGTTCTGCTAGTAGAATTTCTTGAAAACTGACCTAGGTGACAAGTACCAGCTGTCATATATACTCGAAAACGAGTCAAGGGTTCGCTTCCGTACAACTTCCTGATGCGAAAAAAAAAAAGATTCCCCTACTTGATAAGGAAAATTCTAGGTTTATGTAAATAGAAAGGTAATACTTATCTTTCATTATCTCAGAAGGAAACAATATCGACCTGATTATTCTTTAGTCTTTAGAGAAGTATTAGACGAATATGGAAATAAAAGTCAGATAAAGAAATCGAATTTAATGTCATTTAAACAAAGAAGCTTATTTTCAAAAACGAAAAATATCCCCCTAAGAAATATAAAATATATATCCTGAATTTCTGAGAAATGTGCATTAAAAAAACATCAACACAGGTTCTTTCCTGTTTTAGTGAAAAAAATATCAGGGAACATATTTCCCGGAAAATGAAATCCTATGCCACCATCAATCTCATTGTCTCAGAAGTAACGCATGAAAGACAGGTGCTTTCTTTGAAAAGCTGGTATTGAAACCTACTGATGTTATCTCGAAAATGAAAGTCCTAAGGGTTATAAATATTGACTTTTTGTAAAACAAAGAGCTAGAACGATTTAGAGCCACGGTGCAAATGTTTTGCTGTGTTCATCACCGTTTGTTGATTTGCGTTACAGTTTAAACACGTTGAGGTAAGAAATTGTTATAAAAGTGTATGACGACATTTTATTTACAAATTAATATATGAAAGATCGTATATTTGAACTGCGGAGAAACATATTAATTATTGTTTGATCATCGCAGTTATACACACAACTTAACAACTTATGCAGTTGTGAAATTAAAGCCTGAAAAAACATTTAGGCATGAGCCGGATTCGAACCCATGACTTCTGCGATACCGGTGCGGGAGCTTTTTCACTTTATGAGTTCGTAATATACCCGTAGGAGGTGAAGGATGCAAATGAATATATGAAAGATCATAAATTTGAACTGCGGAGAAAAATATGAATTTATGATTGATCATCGCAGTTCAGTACACACAACTTAAGCCGTTGTGAAATTGAAGCCTGAAAAAAATTCAGGACTGAACGGAATTTGTTTCAGGCTTTAATTTCACAACGGCTTAAGTTGTGTGTACTGAACTGCGATGATCAATCAATAATTAACATTTCATTTGTGAGAGAGCGTTCGAGCAGTTACCCGTTGCTTCTCAACGGGCCAGCAGAAAGGACTATGAAAGAGCATTTTTGCATGAAGTGCAAAGTGAATGGGGTAAAAGACCCCCACCACTCCCCGAACCCTTAAAATCTGTCACTTACGTAGTAATAATCTGATCGATCTCAACGTAACAACCTAAAGTAATTAAAAATACACACTGAATGGAGTTCTAAACCTTAAGATAAACCCCATAAAAGTTATCCACTTCCAAGCAACAATCTCGTTAATGCCTGAATGTGTACTAGTTTTGGGTGATTCCTCAGAAATTGAGTGCATTGGGCACGATTTTCGCGTCATTAATGCATGCTTTGATTTCAAGACATTTTCTCAAGTCTGTATTTCGATTCATCTCTCCGTCCCATGTCGTAAACTTTCTTCTGCCGCTAAATGGCCTACGCATAACAATACTGGTCTTTAAAAGATTCTTGCATGTGTTTTCTTTTGCAGAGCATTTTATGTATTTCAAGCATGAGCAGTCCTGAAGAAACCAGTGGTAATCGAGTCATCAACGCCCTGTGCGAAAACTCGAGCCTGGTAGCTTTTAAAGAAGGACAGGAAGGGTATGAACAATCTATGGAAAGAGTTTTCAATAGAAGTCCTTCCAACAAACCTAACGCATTCATCAAACCGAGGACTGCAGACGAAGTACATCAAGTTCTGCAGTACGCCTCAACCAATCATCTTCAAGTATCAGTCCTTGGTGGAGGGCACGACCCCAAAGGTAAGCTGCGTAGTGGCTTTCGCGTTTTCCCACCGGGCACGACGTGTGCGAGGGATTCTAACCAATCAGGTTGAGACTGATTTCTTTCAGCCAATCGATTTAGCCCATATGACATTTCCTGCGCTTTCTGGCCGTTTTCAATCTCGTTACCACATCTCTTAAGAGCAAAGCGAAGATAAGCTAGTTTGTTTTCTGTTCATTTACTACGAATTTTAATTGATTTTCGGCATCATTTGCCATAAGTCAGAGATTCTCCGGGTCCTTACGACAACGAGTTAAGGTGGCTCGAACCAGTTTCCAGCACTCCAGGACGTAGATTTTGAAGTGTCATTATAACCACTGTATATTGGTTTATTGCAAACTCAAAAGTTGCGGTCAATTTTATGGTACAATAGGTTACCAAAGCAACAATATGATCTGCTAAAAACTTCCTTAATTTTAGCTTTAAGCTCTTATAACTCAAAAACAATGATAAGCATGGTACGATGGAACTTTTTTTGCAAAGTTTTTAAACAATTATACGGAGTGAGTTCAGAGCCACCTTAAAGTTTTTTAATTCACTGATTGGGCAGATTTTTGATACCATGAGTTTGGCATCAACCAATCTGATACAGTGTTATAATGACCCCCCAAAATGTACGTCTCGAAAAGTGCTGGAAACTGGTTCGAGCCACCTTAAATTGATAGATGTATCTACTGAAATCAATGTGCAAAGTCCACACAGGATGGTCAGTAAAAAACATAAGAAGGAAAATCCTCAGTAGGCTTTTCCGGTGGCTGTTGACACAATAGTTTTTGGCCCCGCTGGGTTTTGGCCCAGAGGCCAAAACCCGAGGAGGTACCCGAGGAGTCCCCGGGTGTATACATACAAGGACAAAGAATATCTGTTGAAAAAGTAAGAAACGTGTTTGTAATGGGCGAAGCATTCTCGATTTGACGAAACTAGGCGCGCACGGTCGTCTCGGGT
>OMLO01003284.1_pt1 | contig 13344 bp, 4 predicted proteins | sample 1674811 | NCBI WGS metagenome assembly OMLO01 (sample SAMN06265003, study PRJEB25207) | coral metagenome | isolation source: Coral host | place: Mexico:La Bocana,Puerto Morelos, Mexico | collected 2008-11-13
CAAAATTCTTTTTTATCATCATGGAAACTTTATAATATTATTAGGAGGACTTATATGTACAGGACTCCATCACAGGCATGTCTCATTATAAATGAAACCCCTGCCAAGGCACAAGTCCAAAAATTGGCCCTCTTTGTACTGGAGATCTCTGCAAAATTAATCAAATGTTCTTTGATCGCCCTCAGGTTGCTTGCAGCCTTGGCGTTGCTGATGGCATTGGTAAGTAATGTTCAGGTGTCCAAACTTTTCTTTTACTCACAACGTTAAACCATGCCAAGCATTATAATTGGAGGTTTAAATAAGTTAATTCATTTAAAAACAAAAAACAAAACACTAAGGGTGAAGGGTAGGAAGGCCTGTCTAAACCCTTGAGAAGGTCAACTGAGAAAGAACTGAAAATAGCAAGCATTGCCTGAAACACTGTAGAGTAACAGCAGGAGACAGGGTTTACTGGTGCACCATTGTTGATGTCCTTGCTTCATGACGAGCCTAAAGGAATAACTGGACCTAGGCCAGGTGTCCAGTCATAACAAATCAGCTGAACTTTGAACCAAGCTGTGTGACCTTAGATTTCTTGCACACTAGAACCCTAATTTCTCCCAGTCCTTCACTAGAGGAAAATCTCGCTTTCCCAAATAATTATTTTGGTCCTGTTTAATGTTTTGATCCCAATAATTAACACTGGTTCCAAGTGGACCTTTTTTGCCATTGTAAGAAATTTTTTTCATAAGGAAAAATTATATATATTTAAAGTGTGGCTTAATGTTCAATGTATTTTCTTAACCTGCCCCAGTTGAGGAATTGATTGGGTTTTTTTCTTCAGTTGATCTTGTTGAAACAGGGGACACTATGCGAGCAGCAGGTTTAGAAGTGGTAGCTGACATTTTGACAACAGAGGTACGGTTATTTAAGGATTTGCAAGGAGATCATCAGCAGTGAGCATGACTATATGTCTAGGCTTAATCTTCCATATAAATCCTTCCAATTTCAAATTTCAGAAGCACATGAATTGTAATTAACTCCTCTTTGCTAATTCATATGTTTTGTTTACAGGCTGTCCTCATTGCAAACCCTAACACTCACTTCCAGGTACGTGTGTTCCAACTTAAGGACAATTATTTGCCCTAATTGTTTCTGTGCATCTAATTTACATGCCACGTCATGCACTTAACACGCGCTGAGCAATAAAATGAACACTTATAGGGCAGATGACCATTGCTATAGTTTTTTTTTCTGGATTTAACAATCTTGGATATTTGGTGACCTCTTTCTTTTGATGGACTATTTTCTCTATGTAACTTAACGAAAAAATGAAGAAAATCTAATGGATGTTCATGTTCAAGTCCAGACTCTTGCTCAGTGATTGCAGTCATGGACACAAGAGGCTCATATGATCCGGCCAATTTATGGACGCTTATAGTACTAAAACTGATGATATCGCTTGTGATGCTGATTTTCTTTTATGTTAATTTTTGTTCAAAAACAATGATCTTGTCTCTCAGAATTTAAAAAGGAGGTTTCCAATAGCTTTTTCCTCTTGAAATAGTAACCATTTTCATAACCCAAAAGGGGGGGTTCCAAAACCCCTGAAACCCTTCCCTGGCTACGCCCATTTATTGTATTTAAATGAAAATAAATTAAATACTGAATGGGAGGTCCTATTTCCTACACTGTATTTTGGAAATTGAAATTCATGGTGATGATGAAATTAAGTCCTTTAGGTAGATAAAGACTAATCTACAACACTAGTCCATTTGCCAGGACTAGTAATCTATCTATGGGGAGAAGAAATATTTCTACTTTTTCATACTATGGAAAGGAGGGAGAAAACAAGCCTTGACCTGATGGGCCACTGTAGGTTTGAATTCAGAGTTTACTTTACCATATGGCTTGTTATCAAAATTTGCCGCATATACACATGCATTGGGTTGTGTGATGAATAAAAAATTACATAAAAATTATTATTAATCTTAAATACATCCATCATTGCAAAGGAAACAGAATAGTGGGATTCCATAAGTATTTGATGAAACAAGGTATTTTTTGATTGACTGATTTTTTTTAATCTGCAGGATGTCATCAAGACGGTCAAGTCAAGAATCGAAGGCATCATCAATGCAAACAAGTTTGTTCATGTCTTGGTTTTTGTTTCTGTTCACACAAATGATATATAGCAATTAAAGTACATTTATTTTTAATTAGTTTGTGCCAAAACAAGCTTTATTGAAAACACACTAGAATGATGGAAGGACCTTCAAGCATTGCTGAACCAGATAATTTTTATGGCCTAGAAGAAACTTGACGAAAGATCAATGAAAGACATGAGCTTTTCCAAAAAGGGGTGCGTCCCTAATTAGGAGATTCGACAAAGTGGAAACCACAAATCCATAGTGACCAATCAGTGATGTATATAACAATATTTTTAAATCAATGCTTGTTTACGCAAGTCTAAGTTCACTACCCCTAATACTTAGTCTAATTTTAAGTGTTAAAATCCAACCCCCATATCTTTTGTTCTTAAAGCTAGGATTTAAGTAATTATCAATTGCTATCATTCCAATATTGCATTTTAATTCAAGTACTTATTTAAACAAGAAGCCTAGAGGCCTTAACATGGATATTTCTTATTTTCAATTTGCAGTGACTATCATTCAGTGGTCTCTGTGTGCAAAGAGTGAGACCCAGAAATTAAGTGTAATAATTACACTTAATTTCTGGGCCTAATTGCTATCATTTAAATATTACATTTTAATTAAAGTGCTTTTTTCAAAAAATAAAAAAAATAGTTATTATAATTAATTTTTTGACCAGGTATGTGATGATTGAGTACAATGTGGAAAGATCAAATCTTGCAGAGGCATTGAAAGTAACTCCTGGAAAGGTAAAGAGAGGTTTCATTGATGGCTGACTGGGTACTTGGTAATACGTGACTTGGTTCATCAGTATGTTATTTAGTATTGGTGCTGTCTCATGCTATTTTATTTGTCTAACAATCTTCTAAATATTTGAGCTTATAAGTCTAAGACATGTGAATCAGTTAGGTAGGGCTAACACATTTGTATAAGTTTGGGTCAATTTTCCCAACCATCCATGGCAGTCAAACAGGACACCAAAAGTTTAAGTTTGATCGCGACTTTGAACTTTACATGTGCTATAAAATCCAATGCACAGATTATGACTGAAGATATTTTAAATTTTCAGAAATGTTTTGTCAAATTAGAATTTACCGATTTACGTTCTATGCCATTAAGTTCCACATCTCAATTAACCAAACTTAATATTTGAGTTTTCTTAAAAATGTTTCTTTAGGTTCAGAACTTGTAAATTTGTCATTTGAACTTGGTCTTAAGCTGAGTTATCATTCATGTTTTTCTTGACCTATTTATTTTCAGAGAGGTGCAACACTTTCTCCTTTGGATAACGAGGACTGGGTAGCAGTTCAAGCCATGGTTCTTCAACAAGACGAGAATCAGATACTAGACAAACTACAAGGTCTGTTCACATTATAATAATTAAAATTCTTGTAGCAATATCTGCTATTACTATCATGAATTAATCTACCGGTAGTTATCTTTTTTTCTGACATCATTTTATCAGTGATCAACACATTACAAATTGAAGTGGTTCTCCATTGAGTGCATATTAAACCACAGCTAAAAATGCCCAAAAATTGTATTTTCAACTTTTGGTTATTGAGCACAATATTTGACTGCCTAAATGTTGAATTTGCCAGTTAAGTATTGAATTTATTTGGCAGACAGACCCAATGTTCAATTTACCACATCTTGAACTTCCGATGTACTCCTGGTTAATTGCGAATTTTCCAAATAATAATTATTGAATAATTTTTCACTAATTTGATGTCTAGACATTTTTATTATTATTATTTTTTTCTTTTTTGCAGAAATTGGTGCTCATGATATTTTGACATTCAACATACAGAACTGCCGTGTTTAATGACAGGATAATTTAGCTATAATTAATAATAATAGCTTGAAACAATTAACTTTAAAACATAGGATAAAAGAATTGAATACTGGGGTTTACAATCCAAATGAAATTTAATGGGGTAATTATTATAATAAGTATCAAAAGAAGTATTACTTTGTAGTGACATTTGGTTAATTTTCCCTCGATTTAAAAATAGGAAATAGTGAAATCTAAGATAGGTAGATCCAAGATGGTGAGCGTAATGTGATCATGCGATGTCAGAGGAAGTCAATACCAACTAATGATGAAAGATAATGATCCCATCTTCTAGAGTAAGCCAAGAACTCATTAAGTATAACAACAAAAACTAAGACAGAGGTGGAGGGACTCTATCCCCTGCCTTTTAGCGTAGTGGGGATAAGAGTTTGCATGTATGTACCGTACCAGAGTTAACATTTTGATGCAAAGCATTATTTTCCTACTCTCAAGTTATAAAGCCTTAAAAGCCTAGGTGTGCTTTTAAAAAATGTAGAATTTAAACCCTTTAGTTATTTAATGTACTGGAAAGCTTTATTTATACTCACCCTCGGTTGTTACTAAATGTTTTTAAATTAATAAGTAATGTACTGAGATGTGCCAGAGTCAAAGAAACTTTTATCAAAAAGTTTTAACAAGTCTCATGTGAAAAGGAGCCTTTGCGTAGTGCTTAAGTTGAAAATGACAAATGATAAGTACTATAAAAAAAACCACCAAATTAAAGAGAACCAGTAATGACAGTATACCATACTTTTCAGTTTACTCTAAAGAGGTTCTTGTACATGTAGTGTTTAAGTATGTTCTTTCTACTGATAATTTAAGCTTTTTAGATTCTTAAAAATAAATTAAAGGTTGTTATTTTATTCAGAGGAGAAGGAGTTAGCCACTGATTCAAACAAGTGTTGTCATTTTCCAGCTTAACCTTTAGACAAGCAGCTCTCAAATTTTTCTTTTCTCTGAGCAAGTGTTTCTTTATTGTTATTTTGATTTAGTTGGCAGATGATTTGGCGAGTGAAATTGAAAAGTTATCTGCCTGGCAGGAAAATCTACTTCTCCCATACAACTGGACAGTACTTTTTTTCAAGCCCTGCATAATAAAAAACACTATCGTAGTAATATGTTGTGCACACACCCTTCTTATGCTTAATACGCTAGCTGCAAATTGTAGGCTCAATGATTAACTCTTATTTAACAAAAACGCAAGCCTTCATCTTTGTAATCACTGGATTCTTATCATTCATGGGTTGTACTGCATGTTTAGGTAATATCTTGTAGTTCTCTTTTTCCCTTGGCCTGTCTTTCTGTTGGTCACTTTGAGAATTAATAAGGGCGATATTCAAACTGCAAAAATTTGAAATTTTTACAGTTTGAATGTTGTAATGCTTTTTATTTCTCCATTCAGAGATCAATACTTATTTCACTTATATAATAGACTGCATTCTGCACACGCTGATCGGTTGAAAACCATATTTTACAGGAGCATAAATAATGTATTTACATTGTAAGAATGCTTAATTATGCCATGTACTACATATCATAACACTCCAGTTGTTCAATAACATTTAACAAACAGAAATTCTTCCCTGCAGCTCATCCTTTTTCAAATTTCTCTGACCTGTGTTCTCAAATTATTTTTCTATAACAGTAACATAATTTATATAGCTAACAGCTTTTTGTTAATCATAATAATTTAGAAGTTAGCAAAGGGAATGTGTGACAAGTGATGAGGTTTAGAAATTAGTGTGTAATGCAAGAAAAATGAAAGTGATTTGTGATTCATTAAAAAGAGATACTGTACTTGACTTGATTTTGTTACAATTCCTGCATGAAATGAAACCTTGCCCACCCTTTTTCCATCACCCCTGTCTATCCTGTAATTATGGAGAGGTAAGGTAGAAGTGTAATGATTTGAGTGGTAAAAGTAATGAACCATAAATTACTGAAAGGATTGGTCCTTCAGAAGAAGTAATAAAATTTCACATCTGTTAGCAAGCAAAGTCTGAAAATGATATTTTCTATAGCACCCTTTTAAAGTAATGACCAGCTGAAAGTAGCAGTCTCAAATGTAACTTCAAAAGAAACAAGGAAATAACAACAAACAAGCTTTTGCAAATTGGTCAGACATGATTTCTGTGGGAGGGTTTCTTTTGGAATTCCACTATAAAGTTAACGTGGGTTTGTTACTTAAAGTTGTTATCATTACGGATCGTCCTTGTTTCATCATCATGGGAAAAAGGCCTCTTTGGTTTCTGTAGTCAAAAATTAAATCTATTTGACTAGCCCTCTGCAGACTTGCCATAGCCCCAATTCGCCACCTTGATCAGAGTTCCTGTCAGGTGTTACAGCTTTCGTAGTTGTCATAATGGACTTAACCCTGAAAGGCAGTCCCATAACCCACTATTGCCCACGTCCTATAAAGAAGGACATTTGGTGATCTGTGCGGAACCAATATAAGTCAGTCAACACAAATACCAGTAATATTTATTATTTATTATCCTTGAATCATGATCTGGACCCTGTTGGTGAGCCCCTGACACCTTTTATACCCTCTGATAAAGATGTGAATACTTGATTTGATTAATCATTTAAACTGAACTTCATTTCAACTCTCTCTGTTTTTGAATTATTAACTAATTATCAAATAAATTAAATTATTACAGCTGAAAGTCCAGTCGAAGGAATTATTGAAAATAGTTAACAAGAAGACCAATAATTCTTAACAAGACTTTCAAAACAAATCAAAGCAAAAAGGGGTAGCTAGCTATGACTGGCTCAATGAGTGGGCAAGGTGGTCATTTCTTGCTCACTTGGGGTTACCTGCTGTGTGTTCCACAAGAAAAATGTCATATAAAGCCATGTAATAAATCTGTCATTGACCAAGCATGAGGTCAAGATTACTAGATATCGCCCTTGCCCTTTTTTGCACTAGTTTATAAACCTCCACTTCATCTTAATCTATAAACACATGCATAAAAAGAACTTTGACAATAAAATTCTTGGTGAATAATCCATAACATTTCACACACTGTGCATATGATAATATTTAATTTAAACCACTTAAGAGGTCTTTTGTTTTCTTGCAACAGATGTTACAGTGTATGGTAAAGTAAACTGCATGTAATTAAAATAACAGAAAAATGCTAAGAAATGGACACAGGAGTAGACTGAAATGAGCACCGGCCAGAGGTCTGGGTACCGACTGGGAGGTTGAAGAATAGCTGACCCGGCATGTAGAACCAATGCCCCCATCACTGACAGAATAAACTGAAAAAGATTGGGAACAAGACAGTAAATTATACAGAGCAATTTATTGTTTTTTCTTAAGGTTGGTGACCTGAAAACTAAAAGTTCTGAATTATGCAATAAAGGAATTCAAACAGGAGATTCCCTCTCAAAAGATCAATTCTCCTATTAAATTACTGCAAGACTGTTGTCATCAAGTTAATTCATAGAGTTGGGTGTACATCAAGAAACTATCTGCAACTGAATGTTTTTCTTTACCCTTGGAGAGTTCTCTTCTTGAAATGTAATGTATTCAATATTGTCAGAAGATGCTTGGTGTTGGCCTTTATTATCCAATTTGTCACCTTTGCTAGGTGTTAGCAAGGTGGATTTAAATTCTTTCCTACATGAGTTCAGATGAACAACAAAAGTGTGTTTGATATATTTACCAAAACTTGTTTTAGTAGCTTGGTCCTCCCCAGATCAAACACGTGATAAGCAATGGCATAGAACAACAGCATACAGGAAACATAGGGTAAAGATAGACCGTCCTTCAGTAGTAATGGCCACATGCTGCAAACGAATTAGATGAATATCATACTACGGTAAACCACAAAAAGGTACCATTAGGTATCTACCATAACCAAATTCTGCCAAGTGACCATGTTATCGTAACCACATCAGTTCAGGGACTTGATACCACAGGATATTAAGACAGTAGACAGGTCTTTTGGTTGGCCAATAGACTGCAAAACAGTTGTATTTTTTTAAACCTACACGTGTGCGAGGCTTGTGCGAGGATCACACTTAGTCTAACAACACTTTGAACATTAAGGAACAAAAAATGACTGTTTTGCAGTCTAGTTGGCCAATTGGAAATTTAAATAACAGTTAGTGTAATTCTTTTCCTGGGAAAACCTAGTAACTAAAACTTATTTTGATTAGCCTCTTGCACAGACATTATTTGACAATATTACATCACAGGGCAAAGAAAGCATAAGGGACTGGATTACTGTTAGGTTAGATAAATTGGCAGCATATTACACTGTAACAATTATTTACTTAACTTGCCACCTGTGTGCATGAAACTCTATTACATTCGAAAAATTAATTAACCAACCTGAAAGTGGAAATGACTAAGAACCAGACACACTCCAAGGGTTTGTAGTGAAGCAACAGGCAGACGGGACTAAAATGAGTAAAATCATATTCATGATCATTTTTAATCAGAAATTGCGTCAACTCTGTTATAAGCATATTATTACCCATAGGACCATACCATTATTAGAAAGTGCCATGAAAAAATATGAGTGCATGTTTTGTTTGAAAGTAAATGAAATTCTTCAAAATTTCACACAACTAGGGGATAGATCCAGCATTTTTTACAGGGGGGTGGCTGGTATCTTGGGGTGCCAGACTCTATGGACCACGGCCCCATAATGTTGTACTTTGAGAATTGGGAACTTAACTTTTACACCAGAAATACTGGTATAATGTCACAAAGTAGAAATTACTAATAAATGTGGTAACTGTCCAGAGTGTTTGCCTTTATTTCTTAATATTCAGAATTTTTTTTCATTTTTTTTTTCTGCTTCTCCAAAAGGGGGTGGCTAGCCAGCCAATCCACCTCCCTAACATTGCCCCTGTACACAGGTGATGACTATTATATTATAAGTTATGCGAGGTGTTCATTTGAAGGATGAGGAACTGAAGTTGTATGTAAAATCATATGACTTACAGTGCTGCTAGCAGGATTGACTTCTCATGAACTTGATATGAAAAGATGAAAAATGCCAGTGATGAATTCACCTTGAATAAGTTAATAAAAATGGAAGACAATTATCACCTGTTACACTGGACAAAAATGTTCAATCACTTAACTACAGTACATTTAAGGTTGTAAAAATAATGGTACCCCTATGTATTATCCAGAGTACGGTTGTACAAGTCATTCAAATAGTAATTGATAATACCATTTTTATTAATACCTCATTTTCTTTCTAGCAAATTCAAACTCCTAGTGTTCCTTTGCTAGCCCATGACAATATGATCGATTATGTAATGACTATTTCACAGATAGACTTCTGACTCTATGATTAAATAGATTGTCACGAACTTCTTGCCTCTTATTTATTAACACTACACCTGATGAGTGTTTTCACTTGTGATAAAAACTGGGTCTTGCAATCTCACTAGTCAATCCTAAATCTATTATTATAATTGAAAGTATTAACTTTAAATTACGAAAACGCTAAGTAATGTTAGTATTCTTCATGTATACAGCTGAAAAAAAACCTTACCAGAGACAAAACAAAACGATCTATTGTTGGACTCTTTAACAAATTCAAGGAAGAAGGCAAACAGGCAGTGAGTGTTGCCCATGTGCTATAAGAAAAGAGTACATTGGAATTAACTGTGAAATATAGTATTTCAAGTCATTCGATTGCAGATAATCATATGGTATAATTAAGATTATAGAAGGAATAGTGGTCTGACTAACATTTGGTGCATTGGACTCAAAATCCAGTGTTTTAAGTAATATATCAAACACGAGCGACAGTGTTTCATCGGGATATCCAAACACCGAGAAGAGAGTTGAAAATACGACGCGAAGCGGAGTATTTTTGACGAAATTCGAGGCGTTTGGATAGCAGATGAAACACGGTCTCGAGTATTTGATATATCTTCTCAGTCGAAACAAAAAGTAAGGAGTAAACGGAGAAGTAAAATCGTCAAAATCTATGCTAATTAAGAGCGGGTATCCAAACCTCCTTCACGGTTGTGATTTCCTTTGTTTTAACTTTATGAATTATTAATGAGTTTGAGAAGTGTGAGGCCTGTCTGGGGTGCCTGACAAGCAAAACGCTTTGCTCTCACAGTGCCTCTCTTAAGACACTTAATAGTTACCAGCAATCCTCAAAACAGTAGCACAAAGTAAGACATAAAGGTCATGAGAATCTGGAAATGATCATGGCATGGCATAAAACTATCCTGTTCATTACAAATTCTTCCTGGAAGTTAATAAGTTTATTGGGACTGAGCCTGTAACATAAATGTACATGCAACTCGAGTCACCAGCTGATCCTGAGTTATCAAGCCTGAGTTACTTGAAACTATTTTTTAAACTATTCTATGTGATTATATTACAGTTTTACATTGTCTGTTTTTACCTGAGTTTTATAATCTGTGTTTGAGAAAGAACTTTTTTCACTTTAATTAGAACAGAGAGTGTGCACCATATATTTGCCACCTTGTCCTGTAGAGTGAGATGAATTTACTTCATTAGACATGTAACTGTTACATCCTTGTACATAATCAGGTCAGGAGGAAATCAAACAGGTGAAAGCGGCATAGCTTGGTTTCCAAGATTGGTAAATGCAACTATTCTCATCAACATTAAGAGAATTCTTATTTTCATTTCTTTCCACTGTGTTTGTTAACTGCAGCTACAGTTTCAGTCCAACAGCTAAATGTAGACTAGTGTACAATGCAAGCATCACTAGAGCAGTGAACTGCCAATTTGACAAAATTTTCAGTTAACACTTACCTCAAAAATACCTCTAGCAAATGGAAAAAGTCTGTGGAGAACTTGTAAAATCATTGGTAACCCAGTCAAGAATGGCAACCAACTAGAAATAATAAAAAAAACAAGGGATATGACAGAAATAGCATTATTGTCTTTACAAGTCTCTTGGAGAACTCAGAATATTTCAATAAACATTTTCATATGACATACCACAAAATGAATGTTACCACAACAACAATCCCTAGTTTGGCAACGTTGAAAATTCTTGAAATCCTGTGATAAATCAATAAAGATCAGTTGAGACAAATTCATCTGCAGATGCAGGAAGGTATATTACATTTTCATATACTGGTAATAGTTATTGTTTTACTCATTTACCAGTCATTATTAGTACGAGTTGTCACAGGAAAAAGGAGTGGAAAATCAGCATATCTAGATTCTGCTTTTTGCTAGTCAAGATGTTAAAGTCAGGATTTGAGGTCTGAATGTGTTTGGACCCTGTTAGCCACAATTTAAGCTTATTATAACCCTTGTTCAAAATGTGAATTCTTATCACAGCCATCAGTTCTTTTCAAGTCAATTCTAAGAATTTGGTGGTAGATAAAGACAATATCATATTTAGCATGAGTAGCTTTTTCTTTTGTGAGCCCGAGACATTTTGAGTGAATCAATTTGTAAAACTGAGACTTCAAAGTGTTTTAACTGTGAGTGCGAGAAGATGAGATTGTAAGATGTCCAGACCTCATTTATTTCATAAAACAACAAATAATTAGTACTTTGAGATTAGCCTTGCAAAAAATTGAGACTGCGAGACTTCTTTTTGAAAATATAGAGACTACAAGATGCACGTAACCACTACAAATGAGACTGTATGTGACACCTGTGAAACTCAAGGGAAATTTTGCAAGACCGATGATTTTTGTAGAACTATTCTTAAACTCATTAATAATTTGTCAAGTTAAAGGAAATCACAACCATGAAGGAGGTTTGGATATCCCATCTTAATTAGCATAGATTTTGACTTTAACTGCTCTGTTTACTCCTTAGTTTTTGTTTTGGTTGAGAAGATATATCAAACACTTGAGACCGTGTTTCATCGACTATCCAAACACATCTCAAATTTTGTCAAAAATACTCTGCTGCACATTTGTATTTTCAGCTCTCTTCTCACTGTTTGGATATCCAGATGAAACACTGTCACTAGTGTTTGATATATTACCATCCCTCAACCTCTAGTACTAAAAACGAAATTAGCATCAACATTTTAATTTACAACTTTACCATGAATTTTGTTTCCATGATTTTCCTAACAAATAGAAAAAGAAAGGCAGAGCATGGTAAAGCTCCATCTGCTTGTAATTTAGAGCCAGCGTAAACGCAATTGACCCCAGAAGGTCGCGATCACAAGCTAGTCCAATCACTCCCCACAGAGCTAAACCAAGGCTTATCACATTGTATCTGAATTTGGCTGTTCAGGAATGAATTTAAACAAAGTCAAATGTGTCCCAAACTTGGATGGAATATGATGATGATGAGATGATAAAAGAGTTCACAACTAATCTCAACTCTATTCCGCCAACACTACTTTACTCCACCATGACAACTTGACTCAACTCGACTCCACCAACAAAACTATACCTACTCTATCATCACTCAACTCAGTTTTACAAACTTTTTTTTACTAATTTTTCTTATACTGGGAAAATATTTAATGATCATGTTTCATTGATCTCCCATTGTCAAAGTAGTCTAGTAGTAATCCTTCTTTCTTAAGGTCCATCAAGCAAAGTTCTAATTCTTTTCATACATGATGGACTGAGCGAAAGAGGAACTAGTCATAGTCTTTTGTCAAAGTTAACATTTTTATTGATCAGTGAATAATGGACAAAGGATACTGAAAGTGACCATGGTCAATGAGAATAAGACCAGGGTAAAATAGTATAGCAGCAGCAACCAGAACCTGAGAAATGTATAAAAAAATTAATGATTTAAGGGATGCCTGGAATAAAGTCGCAACTGAAGTGACTTCAGATAAATTACTAGATTCTCCTTCCAGATTGCCCTGTATTCCTTTGTGAAACACAATGAGAGCTAGATGTTACATCAACAGTCTCTTACAGGCCTCAACCTACAGACCTGACTTCAATTGAGAAATTTATGATATTAAATACATGGCACTTACAAGTAAAAAGAATTTAACAAATACTGAAAATTTCTAATTAAATTACATGTAGATCACCCTAAATTAAGACATTGATAACTAATTAAAGTTAAAAAATTTTGCATGAAAGGGGTTGCTACTTTTAAAGATAGATCAGGTTTTCTTTAGGCCAAGAGAAAATTATCTCACCTTATTCAAAGCAGGTTTTCTTCCCAAGCAGACAAAACAAAATACAAGGACTGCAGGAATATACACTAAGACATCAGCTATGAGGACTTTGAAAAATAAAAAAATTGACACCTCAAATTATTGTTAGTTCCATACTTGCACAGAGCAAAGCAATGAAAAAAAAATGTTGCTCAGATATCATACCAATCTGAAACAGATAAGTCATATTACCTGTGTGTCTCATGAACAGCTTATGCTCGAGACTTTCATGTCCCCTGGATTTTTTAAGTGCAACCCAGTT
>OMLO01003285.1_pt1 | contig 13341 bp, 10 predicted proteins | sample 1674811 | NCBI WGS metagenome assembly OMLO01 (sample SAMN06265003, study PRJEB25207) | coral metagenome | isolation source: Coral host | place: Mexico:La Bocana,Puerto Morelos, Mexico | collected 2008-11-13
GTCCCACAAAAATCTGTTTAGATTTCTTGTTTTCTAAAGTTTAGCTTCTATTGGTTGTTTCAAGAACTTTGTAGTTCTTTGTATTGTTTGGGATAGTATTCAAAAATGATGTTTATTTCTCCGAGGTCAGTTCATCCCATGTGACTATTTAAGTACGTGTGCATTTCTTAGTCAAGTCTGAGTAGCACTTTTACTAGTAGAAGCAGCAGCCAACGTTACACGAAGTAAATGCAAGACACTGACCCAGAGACCAGAGTATTGGTACTTCCTCGCTCAGAAAACCTAGAGATATCCAATACAAGAGTTTCCACATTTGACGTTTTAGTTTTTGTGATACGATACAAAGCAGATAAAATAAGAGAAGGATGATAGTCTTACATTGCATAGAAACACGAATCTGGCCACCTTCATAAGCTCAGTATATGTAAAATGATACATGTAAAAAGATGGTTACCTGTTCTCGCTGTTTAATCTGTAATGCATTCACTATAGCTTCTGCTGGGGGCCCATTCTTGTGTCCCAACAATGGCCCTACTCTCATTCAGGAACTGTCGCCTGCTTATCTCCGTACAAGGGTTGGCACTTCTGTCACGTGGTCATGCGAGGCCGTCGGGGAAACTTTACCGAAATACCGCTGGTCAAAAGACTACAAGGTGATTTCAAGGATCAGTATATGCATGATGGGTAACAAGTACTTACAAATGTAGGAATTACTCCACGGTCTTCATATATCAAAATGTGCATGCATGTTAGTCTCTATCTTGGAAAACAAGAAACAAATAAACTTCAGTATCATGTAAGACTTCTAATTCTATCGCCTATTTAACAACGCCAAAGTTAAGTCCGTATTATTATTTTCTTTTTTTAACCAATTAATTGTTTGCATATGTTCACTGATAGTCAATTAAGTTACTTATATCATTTAACCAGAATCTTTAATTTTCTCATCCCTTCGAGTGCCTTGCAAGCAGGTCATTTTGCCAAATAATATTTAATCGATCGCATGAAAATCAAAATTTGCATAAGGCCACTTATTAAACAAAACACGTTGAAATGACTTTTTAGGTTTTGCCCAACATGTCTTCCAGCTCCTTAACTTTCATCAATGCAACAGAGCAGGACAGTGGAGACTACGTATGCGTTGCTGAGGTGTCTCCAGTATCCGTGAGTTCAAATATTGCACGACTAATTGTGTACGGTAAGTCCAAAAGCATGTACTGTGATGGACAATTTACATAACAACGATAACTAGCTTTATTTGCCTGACCATAAATACATATAGTGTCGCAAACAGTGCTGTAAACTAAAGCTAAAACAGTAAGCTGAAGGAAAACAGTGGAGTTACTCTACTTTTACCGAAGGTCATGCGTTTTGAGAGTCTGTTCCAAAGAACTGCTGCTTAACGTTTTTATTTCAGATCCTCAACCAGCTTTTCAGTTGTTAAATTACACAGTGTCTGTGCAAGAGAACGGGCCGCCAGTGCAGCTTGTCCTCAATATATCAGTAAGGGCAGGGAGTAAAGACAAGACTCATGCGAACATGGTATTCAAGATTATTTCAGGTAGCCACACTTTTGTTAATATTGTTCACCAATGATAACCGCGTAGACCCTAAAAAGGCTGATGCCATTAATTTATCGTATATTTTTTGTGCAAATTACTTTGCTGCTTCTCTTTGGTCTTAATTTACTAGGTGGAAACGAAAGGAATTATGAAATATGATTTTAAATACTGCAGGAAATCAATGGCAATTATAGGAAAAAGATTTCGGTCTTAGCCTTTATCTGCAATTTGTTTCATTCCAGGAAATATGAATGACTCCTTCGTTATTCTTCCAAATGTCTCGTCAAACAATTTTGGAATTTACACGGTTCGTCCATTAGACCGAGAAGAAATATCTGAATATGAACTACTTGTTCAGGTAACGAATGTAGATGAGCATGCGCCAAATTCTGCCACCGCTGTAAGGATCACTGTGGTTGATCAAAACGACAACGCCCCACGTTTCAACGAGAAAATATATGACGTCAGTATCCTGGAGAATGTCACTGTAGGTCACGTGCTGCTAGTTCTCCACGCCCAGGATGACGACACAGGACGCAACGCAAATGTGAGCTACTCAATACTGGCTGGGTCTGGCATGAATACTTTTAGCTTGAACAAGACATCAGGTAAATTAGCGCACTTCTACTGAATACTAATGTTAATTGAATTGTGCTCCTTTTGCGTTTTACAAGCTATCTGACTACTCAGAGCAAACATCCTGTCGTTACAACCAATCGGGAACAAAACTGGCACCAAGCGCGTTTTCCTGCGCCTGGCACGATTTTATGACGGTTTCGTCCTCGCGGTCTTGAGTTGTTAATTGATGTGGTTATATGTTTTTCCCATGATAATGAGTTTAGTTTAACGTACTCAGGTCAACAATTCATTTACAAGTAGGTATTCTTGACCCTTTATAAATATATCTAATAATAATTTATCAGTCATGCGATATACCAATTTTAGAGTGCCACTTATTTGTAATTGGAATTCTCAAAAATATTGCTAATCCTGCAAGTCATTTCCATTTTCAGGAGAAATAACTCTGATTAAAATACTAGATCGTGAAACTCAGTCCGCATATTCACTGTTCATATCAGCCCGCGATCCTGACTTTATAGCGTTCACAGAAGTTCTCATTACAGTACTTGATGTAAATGAACACAAACCGGTTTTTAACCCACTGAAATACAACGTGACAATTTCTGAGGCGGCAGGTATTGGGAGCTCGGTGTTAAAGCTTACTGCTACAGATAAAGACTGTGGAAGTAACGGCCAGTTTGTCTACTCCATTGTGAAAGGAGACCCCCGCGGTTTGTTTGCTGTTCAGAGTGATGGCATTGTAATTGTTTCCAAGGATTTAGACCATGAAAAAAACTCAACGCACGATTTAAGAGTAGCTGTTCACGATAAGGGACAAACGCCACTTTTTGCCGACAAACCAGCTCATGTTTTTATTTCTGTGCGAGATTTGAACGACAACTCACCAATTTTTGAACTCTCCTTGTACGAGGAAACAATTTCAGAGAGCACGTCCCCTGGGACAGCCGTTCTGCGCGTGCGTGCCGTGGATGCTGATCGCTCTCACGCTAACAGTAAAATGGTTTTCTCGATTGTGAAAGATGCGGTAGATCATGATTTTGTTATGAACTCTTCTTCAGGCTTAATTTACGTCAATGAACTCCTGGACTTTGAAAGAAGGCAGGTTTATCGGTTTCAGGTTGCAGTGCAAGATATTAGTATTCATTCACGCCTGGATTTCAGCACGGTTGTCATTTCAATTTCCGATGAAAACGACAACTCGCCAGTGTTTAGCCCTTCATTCTATAACATATCGATATCAGAGAAGACAGCTGTTAATGAAGAACTGCTTAGGATTCACGCAGTGGATCACGACAGTACAACGAATGGTGCGCTTACCTACTCTATCGAATCAGGCAATAAAAACTCTACTTTCTTCTTGAATGAATCCAGGGGGTCTCTTTATCTCGCCACCGACCTTGATCACGAGAAAGTGTCACGTTATCTTTTAACAGTCAGCGTGACTGATAAGGGGTTCCCTTCTCGTAGCGCTGAGGTATCTGCTACCGTCATTATTGCTATCGACGATGAAAACGACAATGTGCCTCGGTTTGATTCCGAGGTTTATACCGCAGCAGTCTATGAGAACATTACATCCGGGACGTACGTGTGTTCGGTTCATGCCGACGACGAAGATTCTCATTTAAACCGAGAGATCACATATGTTATGGCGACTTACAGTGACACCAAGGCTCAGGAAAAATTTCGCGTGAATAGTGCAACTGGTGCAATCTTTACGAAAGCAGAGCTCGATAGAGAAGAACAAGAGGTATGCTTGACAAGGTTGTTTCTCAGAAAAAGGTCTACAGAAATGGTCAAGGAGTTCTACAAATATTAAAATGTATGGTGATTAACTGTCTCCTTTCACCTTCAGTTACCTCTGTTTCAAAAGCAGTCCTCGTGCAAAACCTTTTATTTGATAATGAGTTTAAATAACATGAAAATGAACCCGTAGGCGGAACAAGTTTTCATATGAATGATTTCGAACAAAGACTCGTTTTGGCGCAGAGGTAAAATACAACTCGAAAGTGGCCTATTGCTAAGTAACTGAAACTCAGAGTGTATTCTCGTCTAAACCCTCCCTTGAAACACCAGGCCCGGGTTGTTCGAAAGGATAACGCTACCCAACGGGTAAATCACTTTCCAGCGGATAGCGTGGTTAGTTTTGTTAACATTTATCCACTAGATAGCGATTTATCTGGTGGATAGCGTTATCCACCCTTCGAACAAGTGGGGCCAGATTTAATATAGAATAAACTTTGCTTTTAATCAGCAACCTTCCAAACAAAACTCACCTAGATAACACACAATCTCGCACTTAATATATTCCGAGCTATTCTAAACTATTTCGGTTATTAAGTAGAACATTAGAACACAGAAAACAGGTAATTATTACCCTACGTTTTGGGTTGCAGGTCTATGAGTTCACAGTCATTGCAAGGGATGGTGGGAAGGTATCTCTTGAAGGTTACGCGAAAGTGAGTGTAACTCTGATTGATGTCAACGACAATCATCCGGTGTTTGAGCCCACAAAATACCAGGTCGGTGAACATGCACCATTAAAGACAACACTAACGCATTTGTACCTGCATACAACGTGAAGTGAAATGTCAACAAATATACTATATTATAATAATAGAACTGACAGTGTAAATAACAATTTAGGTTTAACCATAGTAAAGCAGCTTAAACATGCTCTGGACTGTGGAAAAGTAGGCGAGTGCTCAGTCCGCACAACTATATGACTACTGATGCACGGTTGCCTAATCCTGCCGTTGCATCATACCTTGCCCGCGATTATCGATAGCTGTAAAATATTAAAGTTCAGCACCTTGACACTCTTGCGAGAGAGAAATTTCATATCAGCGTGACGAACGGGGAAACCTAAATTCTTCTAGGTTCGTCTTGTACACCCGCAAGGTATTATTTACAAACGTTTACGATATTAATTATGGATATAAATTGTTATGTAAAGGAAAGGAATTAATACCACCAACTAAGTAGAGTTAAAGCTGATTACTTTAAAGCTTGATTTAAAGATTGCCAAGGACACCAAACCGCACCGCCACATTACTTTATCGCTCAGTTTTACTCATTGTAATGCACCATTTTCTCCTTCCCAGTCTTCACTCCAGCTAACAGCGGACGCGTCTATCTCATCGGCCGTTATAACTTTAACTGCTGATGATCCAGACAGTGGGCTCGGAGGAAACGTCTACTACACCATCCTGGGTATCGCGGGCTCCATAATGTCAGAGCATAGTGATGCATTCCGTTGTATTAACGAGTCAGAGGGAACTTTTAGAATAGATGAGTATACGGGAACTTTAAGGGTCGCGAGGACGTTAGCAGCGCTTTGTGTTTATAAGGTGACAATTCGTGCAATGGATCATGGGACCCCTCCGTTGTATAGCGTTGTTTCCATAGAAATTGAGACCGGAAATGCCACTGATTTAGGAATCCCTACAACCATCGCGATCGTATCGCAGGAAGGTTTGTCCACATTCATTCATTCATTCATTCATTTATACATTCATTCAAAATTTCATTCTCTGTGTGATTTTTTTCGTTTTGCAGTCCGTGTCCTTCGTTTTAAAAACGCTTCTCTCGTATTATATTACATGTTATATTGTCTGTTATATTACCTCCTTTATTACATCCATTTTGAAATCACTGGTTATCCTTGCAATTGGATTGGCTCTCAGCAGTGCGATTTATTCCCAAATCGCACTATGTTTTGCTCTAAATCGCATCTTTATCGCACCCAATGAGAATGAGACAGTAAAACAAAACACCCAATCAGATTTCAAGGCTTTTTTAACCAACCAATTACATTGCAGGAAAATGAAGGACAAAAAGGCCATTGTTTGGCAAATTTGGCAACTTTTGTTGTTCTCGTAGTTCTTGTATTTAGGCTATTAAATTGTGCAATTTCAAAATGGATGTAATAAAGTGGCAATTGAACTTCGGGTCGTGCAATTTTGGTCTGCAATCTTACTTGTAATTTCAAATCGAACGAGCGCGCAGCGCGAGTTCGATTTTGAAATCACGCGTATGATTTCTGACCAAATTGCACTCCATTCTGTTCAATTACCATTATATATTGCCTATTAAATGCACGTTTTAACGTAATTAATCAAAAGAAGCATTCTTGATTTCTTTTGCATATTGTCTTTGATAGATTTCACCAAAGTCATCGTGATCGTTTGTGTATTTGTTTTGATAATCGCTGTCATTATTGCATTGCTTATCTGGAGAGAGGCCAGGTTAGTCATGTTTCTCTTAATCTAAAGCTGCATTTCTTGTATTGTTTTTTTTTTTATTTTATTGCGCGCCTACAGTTGTTATCCTCGAAACTTTGCCGTTTTTTATCTTATTTTCTTCTTGTAACTAACATTTCAAAGAAGAAGCATGTAGTAAGATACATCTAGTTTTGGTGAATTAACAATTTGCGCAATTTGCAACTGAAATGCTCAACAGCTGTTCCAGCATGACAATACCGACTTGTTCTCCTTTGTAATTGCTCCCTTTTGCTCGCTCACTGCACATTGAATTGATCCCCCATAACGAAATAATCCCTGAGGTTATTTTTGTATGGGGTACTAATTCTCGTACTTTTCACTCGTTCATGGCGATCTTTAGAGTCAAAAATAGATTAGTGTTTTTCCATAAAGTAAGAGGCAAACTTGATTTCATCATGATTCAAACGTCTCGCGCCAAGTTTACAGTAATACTGATTTGTTTTGCTCCCTTTTGCAGACGACACATGCACAAGAGAAAAGTCATGTTAGCACTACGGTATGTTCAGAGAATTTTTCTATACCTAGCATTATACTTCTACTAGTGCACTGATATGAGACTTCAGTCTTCATACTTTATTCAGGATCACTTTCAACACTTGAAAGTTCCGGGTTCAAAAATCAAATTTGCAGGTTTATCTTTTTGCCTTTCTTACGCCACATGTACATATAATTTTGAGGCGGCCGACACACCAATTGCTTTGTGTTATCTGTACCTGTTAGGCGTTCTGTAAGAATAGATGAGGATATCAGCTCTTCAGATGAACAGGAGAGAGCTTGGTGCAGAAAATATTCCATCGAACATCCAGGAACTTATCTCGATCACTGCTCTACGACCACTGAGATGCCGAGCTCGCTCCAGACTCCGCGCTCAGACGCGGAAACAGACCTGTTGGGGAATTTTACGCTGCCCTATGATGAGAAAGAAGGTTACACTGTTTTAGATGGAGACACCGAGAGCTTTTGTGTCAGCATTGACTTCGGTATGGAGTCTGAAGAGCCATTCGTATTTCCCGTCACCATAGCAGCAGTCAATGACATTGACAGAAAAGTGACCAGGAAAAAGAAAGCACTTGCGCGGGGGAAAAAGTCCCGCGCGTCACGTTCTTCGTGGGAATCCAAGCGCTCTCAGGTTTCCCTTCCCGCGAAATTTGGATCCCGTAACTCGAAAGACGGCGGTGTCCGTGAAGTTATATCGGATACCCGGTTATAAAATATCGAGATGAAATAGAATAATTTTGGTCTGAAACAACTCATTCACACCAGGGCGAAAAATTTCACTTTGAGTAGGAAAATTGCTGCATGTTGTCTTTCAGTCATACTTGTCGTCAATTATTGACACGTTACTATAATGCAAGTCATGTCATATGTCATTAAACAGTAAGCGCTTTTATTAGAAATAGTAGTCGTATTTACAGTAAGCGAAAATGTAACAAAGGAAGAAAAAAGCAGTTGTATTAACGCTTTATAAAGAAAACTTGATATTGATATCTCAATCCTTTCCAACTCAAATAAGACTCTATCGACTCTTTCTTTCAGTCACAAAATAACTGTTAGACTGAAAATGATTTTATTCTTTATTTTTATTATATTAAGGCAATTTTTCAATGCTAGTGTAATTATTCTGAAATTATTCAAGCTTCATCTACATAGAATACTGTTAAACATTGCACTCATTTATGCTGATGCCATGCACATATAGTTCTGAATTTTCTCTCCTCCCACCCAAAGAAAGACTCCTAGATTCTCAGACTTCTCAATTTAAAGCTGATAAGGGTAAATTAAGAGCTATCGACCATTATCCCTTCAAAACTTTGCTCTTAGCATTTATCACTATGCACTTTTACTGACCTCACTATCGTTGGCTTCACAAACTCGCTCATTGATTACTTTATTAGTTTTTAACTAACAAATAGTGCAGTGGTTTTCTTGCCTGACAGTTTTTTTACGAATCAATGCCTTTCATTATCAAGTTACACACATGTAGAGGACATCATTTTTGTACCCTGTACACATGAAATATGATGCTAACAATTTGCAACAAACAACTGTTTATGACTGCCATTGAATGAGCTGTTTTACCAAGAGCTGCAAATTAACTGAAAGATTTGGCTTGTGGAAACTGTTTTCCCTTGATGGGAAACTGGAAATAGGGAATAAATATATTGTGTAGATATTCTGAAGGTTCATACCATTTAGAATGAGAAGTCTACCTATAAACATGCGCGGCTGTACCTACAAAAATACCTTTCCGTGATTTGCTTTTAAATCAAAATTTTGGGGTATTTGGTTGATCGTAAACAGTCTGGTTTCATAGTCTCAAGTTGTAATAGGGCAAGTCGCCTCAAACAAATTAAACTGCAAGCTACGTTGCGTCAGCAACCAGGTCAAACACAGAGTCAGCTATCAATATCTATCCAATAGTTGCTTGATTAGTTGTTAGATTTAAAGCTCATAATCGATCCTCTTTTTAAATGGGATCCTTCAGAGTACACTTTAACGATGGTATTTCTTGAGTAAACCTCTATTGAGCCATCCAACAGCTGAAAATTTTACTTCAAGGCTTCCACTTTGAAGTCTACACACGGATAGCAAAATGGTCCAACGTTCTGCACTGGAACACTGTCATCATCACCTGTCACTTTCGTTTCCAAGGTAACCGTGCAGTGTTTCAAAAATACTGTCAGTAACACCTTCATGAACGCATCAGCCACCCGATATCCCATGCACCTTCGCGGGCCAATACCAAAACGACACAAGATTTTGCGCATGTTTGGTGTTTCGTTATCGAATCGTCGGGGATTGAAAGTTTCGATATCGCCCCAGACCCCTGTGTTGCTGTTCACCGCACTGTTGTCAATGGATACTTCAACCTGAAAAAGGTTGCAACCTACTTGTAATTCTAATTTAGCTTTACGAAAAAACAATTCCTTATTTGTGTCACTGTACGGAACCCAAATTTAAAAAAAAAACTTCTGTTAACTAGCAATGTTAACGGACAGAAGGCGAGGGAAAAGAGACGTTTATTTCAAAGCGTGGCGATCAGTAACGGAAAGCTAGATTTTTGATCTTGCGACTGAAAATTCCCCCATCGGTCGCCTCAATCCTTTCTAGCCGTGGTCAAACACTTCCAGCCGGACCCTTTGCACAGGCTACACTTTGACGGTTCTTCAGGATAATTTCACATCTTTAAGCTCTAATGTAGTATCTGAGTTCTATGTCACGATAAAACCCGGCAAAGCTCTTACCCCTGGAGGACTGTGAAAATCTCCGATCACCATTGGGCAAGCAACAAATTCCGGGGCGCTGATAACCATCACGGGTCGTTTTCTGGCCGATTCCTTCACTACTTTACCCAAGAAATCCATTCTGCTGAGAAGGTCTAAACTTAATGGTCCTGAATGCTAAAGAGGAGTGGCACGTATAAGACAAGATTAATAAAGTAGCTTTATCTTACGGGAATAATTGAATCAGTTTTTCAGACTGGCTTTGATGATGCTCGATGTGATGAAGCTGTGAGTTATGCGTGCGGAAAACAGAGTTTTCTGATCTCCGCAATCTAGAAGTCCGTATGTTTTATCATATTATTTATCAAGTCAAGAAAATGCTCATTAATAGACATAAAAGTCAGATGCATGTGAATGCTGCTATGTGTATTATTGTAAGATAACTGAGCCATTACGCGTGCTCTCATTGGTCGATAGGTGCGCTTAGAATAGAGTACGTAAACACGGTTACGAGGTTTCAGATTTGCGCGTATTCTTGAGAATAATTTTATAAACTGTCGACTGCGTCTCGGTTTACCTAGCTGCTGAGAAACGAGATTGGTTGACAGTGCCTATTCAAATCGGCCAAAGTATCACCCAAAAGTCACAATTAGCAGGTTGTTAGAAGGGAATGAAAAACAGAAACAAGCAGTCAGGCATGCGGAAGTTTTAATTCTAGAAGCTGAACAACAAAGTTCAGTGTTCTGTACTCACTCGTGAAGTTGAGTCCGTAATCTCGTCTGTTAGTTCCTTTTGAATGTCTTGATGAAGAGCCACGTGAAACAGAAGCCACGCAGTGGCACCACCCGTGATATCCACATTAGCCAAGGAGGCTTCCTCTAGAGTTTCTTGAAACTGCGACATTGAAAAAACCTCCCAAAGTAAGTAAAACCTCTCAGGAACAGATCTGACGATGATCAGCCTGGGCCAGGTTCACGAAGGCCCGGCTTAGCTACTGTTAAGAAACGATGCTTATGACGCATTAATCTGACTTGGGCGAGATTCAAACCAAAATTAGAAGTACAAGTCATTTTACACTTGGTTAGGTGGAGCCACTCTCAAGCTTACTTAAGCCACCCGCACACACATGTGGAAACTTTTAGGCGTACAAAAACAATGCCTCTGAAATCCAGCTGATGTTGCTTTAAAATCAAGCGCGTCTATTCAATAGCATGAGTTCTTACTAATCGCAGGCCTACAGGCCTAGTATGAAAGCTCACTCCACACTTGCCACTCAAGCCGGGGTTCGGAGTAAACTGAATGGTTGGACCAAACGTGGATTAGAAAAGCAGTCCGGGGCTTGCTGAATTTTGCCCCCCCCCCCCCCCCCCCCCCCCCCCCCCCCCCCCCCCCCCCCCCACCCCGTCTCCAATGCCCCACTGAGATAAAGGATTGCTACAATCTAGAATAATTGACAATCAAAAATAAATTACCTCTTCTTGTGATAGAACTCCAGGAGTTTTAACAAGGGTTTGGTGAATCTTGTAAAAAGCACAGCTTGTGTCTTGCATCTTTCCCTCTATAAACCGCTCATTGAAACTAAGAGTAGCAATGTTAGAAAAAAGTTAAGTACAAAGCGATAGATGATATGCGAGAGAATAGTAAAATAGAGATACATTATGGAAAATTATCATTGGGTTTTTATATTCTGGCAGAGATCTAGAATACGATGTCAATGCCTTTTAAACTTCTCTTTAAATCATTATCGCTATTATCACGTGGTAGATTACAACTGTTCGTAAATGAGTTTTCAGTGCCCTACAAGTTTCTACTCAAGGGGTTTCAATCTCTTATCACATGTACATTTTCATCCAGAATCACCATGTAACTTCTATACCACAATGAAAGTGAATTAAATTTGCCGAAAAATGATCAAATTGTCCCCACAGAAACAAACCTCAGAACAAAAAAAATTGGAAAATTACTCACCACTTGTTAAACTGTAGCCACCGTCTTTCAAACTCCGCCATTCTCTTGTTTGTAGCGGTCGGTAAGTATTTGTAAAACGGAAATTTAACAAAAGGGTTTGTGAAGGTTTCTGCGATAAGAGTGCTAACCAATGCTCTTAGCTCGACTAACTCTTGTAACTCCTCTTCAGAAACATTTCTTCCATACGTGAACTTCATTAGCATTCTAAACGTCAGTAGAATCAAGTCATCCATCGTAAAAATACCCTGTGGAAAGATAAAGTATTAAAACAATGGCTAAATAAAAAATAATAAACATTTTATGGTAGTATCATGTACCAGCATTAAGTCGATGGCATAACAGTTAACCAATCAATCAATTAATCAATCACTTAATAGGTCAGTCAACCAGCATAGTTAACAAGTTAGCAAGCAATGGTCAAAAAGCAAACAGCCAAAAAGGAAGCTATACCATCGCTTATGAGTTATTCCATAATACCTTTCTCTCTTCAACAATCAGACTTAAGTACTGTTTGCATTCCTTTTCCATCATATCCACTGACTGTGACACGCTCTCTGCACTGTAACACCCGTCAAAAGTGCTTCGTATGCGCTTGTGTGCCTCACCGCTGGCCGTACCAGCTGCGTGACCGAATAGCTGACGAAACACACATCCGAGACGCAAGTCCTTCAGCCTCTCATACTTGTGTTGTTTGGCCATAAACTTGACAGCGATTTGCGGATCGGAAATTATACTATCCAAAAAAATAACAATGATACAACAAATGAATAATTCTTATTTTATTTGCCGAAAGAACCATCAACACCGACGTAAGTGCTGAGTTCAAAGGCAAGTCCCTAAACAAAAGCTAACAACATTTGTTGCAAGGACCAGATCTTACAAATAGATTAGATGTCTCAAACGAAGACAACGCCAGCTGCAGCATTTAGACGTTTTTATAAGCCTGTATCTTTAAAAAGCACACCTCAAAAATCCCTCATCATAAGCTGAAACACTATCTAATTTTGGAAAGCTCAGGTAGTCCGGATTAACATTGTGAAAAACACAGATACTCTCAAGTTTTCAACAGTTAGATATTTTTATAAAAAAAAAAACAAAAAAAGGAAGGCTCTGAGAATAATTCACTAATAGACTATTAAGAAAACACGCGATAGGATTGGCTACACAGGAGCTTTCCAATGAAAAATAAGGTTACAGGTTCAAGGTTACAGTCGACGGATAGTTAACCAGGGGCGAAGTCGAAAGAAACCTAAAGTAACCGGTCTGAAAATTCTCGAAACCGAAAGTTGATGTCATTTTTAATATATAGTAGGAAAACAAAGGGGCGACCTATTAATCTTCCTTAGACTAAGTCTTTCCTTTCCTCTCCAAAGAGAGTGGAAGGAACGCGGAATGCGCGAGAACACTTCTCGCGCCCGCACGATTCTCGGGAGTCGCAACCACAGCGCTCGCGATTTTCTATCACGAGAAAGAACGCGGAATGGGCGAGAAAACTTCTCGCGCCCACATGTTTTCGGGACTCACGACCACACAGCTCGCACTTTTCCGCGTATCACGACACGAGTCTCAGGTGCACGAGTCACGTTCCCCCTGTCACGTTGTGAAGATTCTCGCGTGACAGTATAGAAAACATAATGAGGGCCCATAGGAGGGTCTCAATGGGGTAGTGGCTTTTACGGTTAACGGCTAATATTTTGGCTTTTTTACGGCTAACGGTTAATTTTT
>OMLO01003287.1_pt1:0-10000 | contig 13337 bp, 8 predicted proteins | sample 1674811 | NCBI WGS metagenome assembly OMLO01 (sample SAMN06265003, study PRJEB25207) | coral metagenome | isolation source: Coral host | place: Mexico:La Bocana,Puerto Morelos, Mexico | collected 2008-11-13
TTATAGCAGTCGTTTTTGCTTGAAAATTCGACGATGGTCACTCCATACTTGTGTACTGAATTCTTTCCATTGGGCAATAGCTTATTTGCTGCTCTAAATATTCAACTTTTGCTTTTGTAAATGATAAAAAGCGTGTGACCTTAGCGGACTGAAAGAGCACTGATTGATACGTCTAAAACTTCCTAATTTTCCTTGCTGATAACATTTCGTAACTTTCTTCAAACGTAAGACTGCTGAAAACTGTTCATCAACAGTTACTGTGTTGCCGACAAAACCAAATTTACAAATTGTCCGAAGTTGTCTTGATCAGAAAAAAAGCCCGATTTCATTTTTTAGGAGTTTTGTCCAACTTTTTTAATAGCCACCCTGAAGAAATAATCATCTAAACCAAGCGAGTTCATATTTTGAAGTTAATTAAGTGCGAGTCAGTGTAATAAAGGCGGTAGGAGTTTGTCGATTTCATTTACAGATTAAAACTTTATGAGCTACAACTAAACGCAAAAAAGTAACTTCTGAACTGAGAGTTTCGTGTTAAAACACGATTTTGTTTCATTTTTGATGCAATCCGTACATAATGGCTTTTGTTTTCAAGTTTTCCGAGTCTTCCCATTTTAATCCACGTCTTTGCTGTATTAGCACCTGTCATTTGCAAGAACTCCTCTAAACAAACATTGAACAGCTTTCTCTCATTGCCGATAACGCATAACGGCAATAATTGCTAACAGTACCCTTTAAGTAAAAAATTGACGCCCTTTTTTCCCTGACAGCTATCCGCGCTAAAGTATTGAGTGAGTCTCGGAACAATAGCCGTGTTTACACAGTCAAGATCTTGAAAACCTTCAAAGGAGCCAAAGAAATCACTGGGATCATTGCCAGTCAAGTTAAAGGCACAGGAAAACGTAAGGACAATAGCAAGGTGGCTCGCGTTACGACAGAGCTCGACTCGGCTGCCTGCGGAGTGAGCCTTGAACAATCAAAGACTTACGTGCTACTTGGTTATATTGACAAGAAGAAGTTACGAATCGACTCGTGTCAGTGGCACGCGTTATGGACAAGCATCACTGGCCAGCAGCGCCGCGGGCTCAAGAAGTTCTATGGCCAAAACTGCGACTGCCGAATTGAAAAGTACTGCTTTAAACCATCGACTGAGACGTGCGACGATATGATTGATGGGTGCAATACCCAGGATGCAGATCCGGCGGTGGGTTTTTGCAAGAGGAAGAATGCATACTGTAAGAAGCTGGGAGATGAGTGCAAATGGATCATTACCAAGAAGGCTTTCCAAAAGTGCCTCAAGAACAAATGAGACTTACATGAAATTTAACTTGTCTTTCGAAACTTGCAGTTTGAAGCGAAATATTTTTCAAAATATTTTTTCCATTTTACCGCGATTTCAGGAAGCTAACAATGGGTAATCTCGGTTCACTGAAAATTTGAGTGTCATTCCGCACTAGCTTAGATTGTTTCTATGACAAGGGTTCTACCGAAAGTTACAAAGTCAGAGCGTCGTTGGCATTTTGTGCCAATAATAAAAACATGGATTTTCAGCAGCGCACGACGATTTAAAAATTCACCATAGAATCTAGATAACGATGAAGCCCAAGTGGTTTATCATGCCTATAAACGATAGAAACTTGTGGTCTATTGCTTTTATATAATAATTCAGAAGACACGCCAAATTTCCATGAGTTAACTGGCACAATAAACCATAGCTGATTGACCAATCAGAGCGCGCGCATTCATTTGATTACCATATAAATGATGAATAAATATTAAGACTCCGTTGACTCAGGAAACGCACCGAACTTCGAGTTGGGTCGGATTGGGTTGGTGTGGTGGAGGGAGAAATTCGAAGCGGTTTTTATGTTCAGTAGTGGCGAAACCAGCGTGGAAGAGCAGCGAGATAACCCGATGCAGAAATTATCAATTATTTTAGTTACGTGTGAAATTCGAAGGCCAAAACGGTTAGATGTGTTTTTCTGCTAGTTGATGGCTGAAAAACAACTACTGAGGCAATTCACAATATATGTATATATATTTTTTAAAATTACTCTTAGAAAGACTAGCATATAGTAATCTACAAGTAAATGATTTCTTCCACTGACTTACCATTTCCTTGTAATTTGGATAGTATGCTTGTTCAACCAATGGAAATTCAGTCTTGCCCAGTCTCTTCTGGAGCTGGATGAGTTGAGCAAACTGGTAACGAGAGAACAGACACATTTACTGTTCAGTTTCCCCGTTTAATATTAATATTAATATTATTAAATGCATGGCCACCTGGCGTAGGAAAAGTTATGAAGTAATTCAGTTTTACATCTCTCGTACACTAGAACAAAAAAAGTCATGCGAAGTTTAAATGAAACAATTTGAAACGAACAGGATTAGGCAGATTAAACGACCATTTTTTCTGCCAGTGGAACTAGCTTGGGACAGACCTAAATCGATTTAGTGAAAGACTTGCATTTCAAATTAAGTTAGGTATTCGTCCCAGAAGCTAACTGCAAAAAGGATTTTATGGTAAATGGAGTGGTTACTTACACTCCGCCGGTGGGAATTTGAAAGTGTAGGTTTCACTCTAGAAACATATCAAATATTTTCCGTTCACACTACGCGGGAATTTAAAACGCAATAATCAACAGTCAGTTTGGATTTGTGAGTTTGGAAAACTCGAGTAGGAAAATTACATGATTATATTGAGGTCATCGTCTTCAAAAAACTCCGTTTTGAAAATGTTTTCCGTCCACACGAGAACGAAAAGCCGACAGTTCCAAATTCCTCCGGTTTGAAAAGCGCGTTCGAAAAACTCCGTTTTCGTGACGTATTAGTGTGGACGAAAGGTCTAACCGCAGAAATAAAATTGCGTTTTCAAATTTCTCCATGGTAGCGTGGACGAGACCTTAAACCTACCACCCAGGGCTTCTCTGCGAAATTGTAGATAGATGTTAGCGAGTTCACACTGGGTACGTTGCCAAACTGCAGTCCGAGAAGAATGTTGCGATAATCTTCTCTCGGCCCAATACCCCGCACACTCTGCCGGACAAGAACGAAGTCGGGGCGAAAAGACCTGCGAACAAATGAGTGTAAATCAGCTATTGTAATTCGCGGTGGTTAGCGCGCTAGGCTTCAATAAAGCTTTCTGGTTGGAGCCCTGGACAGGCCGAGTCAATGTGTTGTGTTGTTGAACAAGACACTCATTCTCGCGGAAAGCTAGTAGCACTGGGGACGAGAATGGACACTTAACACGTTGACATAATACTGTCAACGTAACGCCTAATAGTACAAAACTGTAGGTAAACAGAATATAAGGAAGATTACTCGACTTAAGTGCCTAAACCAACCAGAACTTTAAAAATAAAACACGTGACCTGCAGGAACTTCAGCAAGATTCTTCGACTTCTCTACTTTCCAATTAACCATAATGCATTCTATTTACAACTCAAATTTTCCATAAACTATTGTTGTGAAATGCTCTTGGGAATATGCAGACCTCCCATGAGCATTTCACTACAGAGTAAATTGTAGGCAATTTTAAAGAAGAGAATTGCCATGGCACTTTGTAAGAGATTAATTTGCGAAGCAATTACAGAGCGCAGGGCGAGTCAGAAATAAATATTGAGACAAGACTTCACTCTAATGGTTACGTTTTAATTTTTTACCTGACAACAACCGTTCCCTCGCGATAGACCTGGATATCAACCATTGTACCGCTGTCTGAATACGAGGCGAGATTTAAATCTGCGAACTGAGCCTGTCCAAGAAGAACACAAAGAAAAATATTACATTCATCGATATTTTCAAATTCAAAAAAAGGCAAGTTTCAGCGCCTCGTTCCCTTAAAAAAAACAAAACAATCACCGGTCGTTTAAGATTCAGTTATGTTTGAAAATCTCGGAAGGTCTGTTTTTAAAATGTTTTCCTCCGGTTTGAAGAACGTTTTCACAAGTTCCGTTAGAGTTGGCGGTAGGCCTAAATAAATAAATAAACCTGCGCTGTCAAATTTTCTTAGCGTGGATACGGGGCCTTAGCGCAAACATCTTTTTGGCGGGAGAAAAGTAGCCGTCCGCTCACTGTGGCGGGAAAAAGTAGATCAAAGCCAAATATGGAATGACATTCAAAATTTTGATTGGTTGATTTTTCTTAACAGCCAAAAACACTTGATGCATCCAAGTTTTGCCTTGTAAGCTACTTTTTATAAGAAAACAGAGAAAAAAGCTTGCCTCCGTCTTGTAAATCGTTTTACGTAAACATTCACGTGATGAAAAGAAAATTCTCAATAACCACACTTATTGAGTTTTTCTCGTTGAATCGCAATTTTGCTGGATATAACCACTAGCAAAATGTTGTGAAATCGGAACATGCAAATAGGCTTCAAATGCGCCACTTATTAATTTTTCAAGGGAAAAAATTTGTCCTTTCGACCTCATATCGGTTGCATATGAATACCTCATCTATTAAAAATCGCACCTAAATTTTAATAAGCATAGTGCGCCTTAAGACTGCCAATTTGTGTCAAAAACGTCTCACACACGCCTTTTTTTCGAGTTTAAGGGCAGGATCACAAAGAGCGCGGGAAATATATGCTAATTTTCGGTTGTCGCTATTTGTGATTGTGTCGTCTTAACCTCATTAACCGCGCTAACACAACCGACATGGCATTTCTTAATTTCTATATTTGTTTCAGTCGCTCAAATCGTTTCTCTGGCGATAAAAATAGCGAATGAAAAATGGATGAAAAACCTCAAGCAGTAGAAGAATCATGTGTAGAGCTTGAATCGGGTCGGGTGGTTTTGCAATTAGCCGGGCCCGTTGTGTTTGGAATGATCCCGCCGAATTTAGACCTCAAAAACTCAATTATACAATGAAATGGAAATTTTCTGAGGGCGAGATTAGAATATAGAATGTAAACACAACATTTTTCTTCCGTTTGTGGGCATTTGTTTCCTTTGCGTGTCTTACCGAATTGATTTTTTGTCAAGATACTAAACACTTAATAACTTAAATACAAAAGTATGAAGTGGCAATAAAAAGAAACATCGTACCTGCTCTACTCTCACGTCATAAACTCCTCCATGAAGTTGTCTTCCTTTGAATATCTTTGCCCTGTTGAGAAACAATAAAGCTATTAGTTAAATGATTGTCTGCATGACACCAGTGAGAGAAATATTGAACTCGGTTAAATAAAATCCAACATGTTGCAAATTTTCACGAATGGACCTTTGATAAATAACTTCCTAGTATAATATATGGTCTCTATTAATGTAGTTTGGAGTTGGGAAAATGTGAAACACAATCTATTTGTAAATCGTTACATTCGCAAAACATTCGGCACCAAATAAAACTGAGCTCGAAGATTGAAGCAACATTAAAATGTAGCTCTCTTTGATTAAGACTGCAGGTAGGCTGATACGGCCATGGAAAACGGCTCTTGCCATATTGAAATTGGAATCAAAAGCTGCAATCTTTGATCTTCGATCTACATAGCTTCCTATTAAATTTATGCCGAAAAATACTCGGCAGATAACTAAAATATAAACAGATAAACTTGTATCCCAGCGGAACGCGGGTTTGGATTATATTTTGAATGGCGCTTACCAATCCGTATCAGGTGAATCAATAACAAGAAGAATTTTCATCTTTTTGGCGGCTGGCGATCCCCTCGGCGGCATTGACACATCTTCTTTCGAATCCGTTGTCGGTCTTGAAGTTGAGCTAATAACCGTTGTTCGCTCGCTGTCTCGGGAAGGGCGGAGGTTGCTTAAATTCACCCCACCAGATATCTTCAACTTCTGCAAAAACTCCATTTTTCCACGCGCGCTACACTTGAGCTTTTGTTTTGATGCTTGAAGACTCGTAAAATTCAAGATCGCTCCAAGAATTCCTCAAAACATACGGTTTGGGTCAAGAAATTAGGCTGTATTCTGTGACTTCCCGCTCAATCAGTGGTTTCCGCTGGGTTCCAATATTGAAAGCATAGAAAGTTTTCAACATTCAACAAGCTAGAACCTCTTGAAAATTCTTTTGAAGTCAAATTAAAGGTCAATGGATTACTATAGCAATTGCTTGGGCAAGACCCAGCGATATAAGCGTGTTGTGTATTTTTAAAATATTCACACAGCACTTGGCAAAGCACCTGTTTCTCGAAATTGTACTGACGGACAATTCTATTGTCTACCGACCAATTGCCAACAGGGTTTAAGTCATTGCGTATTCTAATAACGAGGGAACATTTCCACAGCGCCTGTCGAAGGAAACTGAAAAACAGCGGGAACAAACCTATTTGATTCCTTTACGGCAATTCATAAATTCGATACAGAAAAATCGGAAAATTACCACAAGGTTATAGTACAAACGTTTTCAAAACGTATTTTTCAACGAATATTCACCGACAGGAACATTTTAAACTATACGGCACTATTAAAAGAAAACAAGTTTGACAGTTTTATTTAGGCTATTTACAAAGTCGAAAATCATTTCTGAATCAATGGAAAATTATTTGGCAGTAAAAATGGTTTCACACAGCGACCACATTCGAAGTCAAGAAATAACAGAGACCTAACGTGGGAAAGTCATTTGGTACTTTTGTATCAAAGCATAAACCCAGGAATATATTAGCGGGTCGACTATTGTTAAGAGAGAAGACCGTTTTAATCTCTAAAACTCCAAAGGTTTTATTTACATTTTTCTGTGATAATGAGCAGCGAGCGTTCATTTCCACGAAATCCAGTCAGCACAGTTCTTAAACAAGACTTTCCTACGCTGTTTCAAGGTAGTTAGCCTCATTCGAATGACCAACTCAGACGCGCGCTAACGCATTATTTAGATCGTGGCAACAAATTTCAATGGATGATCAAACATACATGTCAATTTGTTTGTACAATTACCGGTGTTAATGCATTTCTTCAAACCATTTTGTTATTTCCGTCTTTCCCAGCACGGATATTAAAGGGCGGTGCGAATAAATGAATTTTATTGTCGAGTTGAAGACAAAAAACACATTCTACGCACGAGTACAATTCAAATCTTCAAGCCATCCCATAATTTTACTTTTATTATAAAAGCTGAAAATGACGTCATCATTACCCTCACTACACTGATGTAGGTTCGTGTCAATTCTACGACTTGCTCAGGGAAGCAAAATTTGAGAGCTGCTTGTCCGAAGGCCAAGCTGGAATACAACGTTTTTCCGAGCCCGGCTTTTAATCACTTATATAACAAGTTAGGTTTTGTTTTTAAATTTTAATCCACCTAGTGTTAGGAGTATTTTGGGAATTTTGAGATCTTTCAACACTCTGTGTTCTGATGGTCGGCTCTCAATACCAAAAGTGCATGTTTCGGATGAATTTGACAGGTTTTTTTTCTTGTTGATTATAACTTTTTCTTTTTAAGGCCCTCTTTCATTTATTTTTCATAAGATAAGTCTTTGTAACTCTGCTTTGGGTGGTCTTTCTTTCCTCTAGCCTCTCGTCCTCGTTGTTTTTGCCGAGTTACAGTAGAACCCGGTCTCAGTTACGGTCGCCGGCGAAACGCCCATACATTTCTTATAAGAAAGCCTCGTTAATTCGGTCATCCCTGTATAGTCCATTTTTATTTTACCCCACTTTTACCTCCACTCAAAGCAGTTGTGTTCATTTCTCTATTTTAAATCATATCACATACATACTGAGTGAAGTTTCATTTTTTTTTTCAAATTATATCTGCATTCCGGATGTTTGGTATAGAACAGTTGTTTATCTTTTAAGACGTCACAAAATTTTCACCAGTCATGAGACTTGAGACCCCCGTTTTAAATACAGCCAAATTTGTGTGGCCCGTTGGTGACCTTATAGACAGAATATTACATTAAAATGCTGGTAATTCTACAAACAAACAATGGACTGAAAATTTTCGGGTAAAGCGAGTGGGAAACAATTCACGCGTTCTGATTCAACAGCGTGATGCGTCACGCAATTTTGTCATGCCGAGAACACACACCGCTCCCAGCTATCCATTTTTTTCAAATAATTGAACAATTATTAATGGATCAAGGGTTAAACTGCTACTTCGTGAGATGATTTAAGAATATGACGCGCGTGATTCCTCGAACTTAAAAGTTGAAGTTAGTATGCAACAGGCCTAAAGAGGTTTGTTGCCCGGGTTTGTTGTCGTTACCTATATGTCACGATTGTTTCCGCTACTCCAATAGAAGAGGACCCGGTTTTGTTCACCAGAGAAGTCAACTCCTCATAATCAAATCCTCTTTTAGAAAAAAAAAGCTTACCTGGATGGCAAAGGCACAAGGAAGGAGCCATTAGACTGCAGAAATGCTGCAGCATGCAGTTTGGTACGATTCAGAGTTTCATGCAAGATGCTTTCAAGCCCCGGCAAGACCACATACCGACCTACATGTTGATGAAGAACAGAAATCGTTGTTAGGACATATTAATTCAAATATAAAATACATTCAAAATAGAATAATTTAAACTTACCATTACAACACTTGAAACTGCTCACATGCAATGCACAATGACCAAGCGGGTTGGCGGGTGTTTCTCTCGCAAAAAGTGGTCTGTCCCTTCCTTTTGAGGATGATTTCTCCTTCAGAATCTTTTGATGAAATTCAGGAAACCCAGTGCATTACTATAAATTGATTACTCATCACATAATTTCCATATTTTATAACTAACCTTTGATGAACAGTTCTTCCCGCCAAGTCGCGCGATTCCGGGCGACGGCACTATCTTCGAATTTCTATACTGTGACGTCACTTCCTGTCTTCCTTGTGGGTCGTTTTGGTCGTGACGTGAGAAGAGATGCTCTCGCACGAAAAGGACTTTTTGCAGTTTTTACAGGCTCGTTGAAGCCAGGTATGCATCTGAAGTATTATTAAGGTCATCAAACGTTAATTTAGCTGAGCGCTTAATAGCTGTTCTCAATGTGTAGATTGACCTTTTTTGCCACGTGCGTTTTGCTGTTTTGCTGCATCGAGTGCACCAAGACTCATATTTTGTATCTTTAGTCATACTTTGCTGAATGATTTATTTGGAAATGAATGATTTATTTGGGATTAGGAACTGCGGTTCACAGTGCAAGCTGCAGGAAAATAGTCGGTTAGAAGAATGAAAGCTGTTCAGCTGTTCACAGAAGCCAGTATTTCTAGAATATATTTCAAATGCTAAAACTTCGCGTTCAGAAAATATTTGTAAAATGCTTTTAGATTGCTCGAGTCATTGCTCGCACTCAGAACAGATTTCATGTTTATTTGTCAATCCTAGTTGACGCATTGGTTATATCACTGAATGACCCGGGTCACTTGCTTGAAAAAGAAAATGTCCACTCTTGACGAAATTGTCGCTGGTACCAAAGACAAAAGCAAGCAGCAACTTCAGGAAGCCTTGCTGGAGTTGTTAAAAGGCAATCCAGACATTTTGGATCCTATCATGAAATCTACAAGTAGAACAAACAGTGAAGTTGTAAGTGTTTTTTCTTAAGGGCTGGTTCACACTAGCGACGGAATCGGAGGTGGAGTCCGAATCGGAAGCACAAGGAGCGTTACGACCCAGTGTAAATCAAAAAGCGGAATCAAAAAGCGGAATCATAAGCGGAGTCAGAAGCTCAATGGAATCGGAGTCAGAAGGATCAGAAGAGTTTCTTTTTCTTCCGATTCCGCTTCTGCATCCGTCGCTTCCGTCGTGTCTATTCACACTAGATCAGAACTTTCTTCCGATTCCGACTCGCTTTGGTTGCTTCTGTCGCCAGTGTGAACCAGCCCTAACTGGAGGTATTCATCTTACAGATCATTATTATTTAAGATTTATAGAAATAATTGCGTACATATTATTCATTTCAGGGAGATATGATTGTACATCTTTTTTTCATTCATTTTTCCCAAACAATTATTATTAACCCCTTGAGTGCCTGACCAATGTGTCACTTAAAATAGGTGTCTGGTAAATTTCACTTACACTTTCATTTTCACTTTCATTTTCACTTACACTTTCATTTTCACTTTCATTTTCAC
>OMLO01003288.1_pt1 | contig 13333 bp, 8 predicted proteins | sample 1674811 | NCBI WGS metagenome assembly OMLO01 (sample SAMN06265003, study PRJEB25207) | coral metagenome | isolation source: Coral host | place: Mexico:La Bocana,Puerto Morelos, Mexico | collected 2008-11-13
GTTTATTTGTGCAGCGGATGTGTTTTCTGTCCGTCCCAGAAATGGAACATACACGTGTATGAACTAAGGAATCGTTTGAATCAACTCGCATGAATGTGTAACTTGTATCTGTAGAGCTGAAGGCGAACTGATCGTGAGTGACTTAGTTCAATGATAACCATGGTAACGGAGTCTTACGATCATGCAAATATCAGTTTAGTTTCTTAGATTATATCGCGTTATTTCACAAAGAAAAAAAAAACTTCATATTCTGGTTTGAATGTCAGGTTCATACCTTAATCAGTAGTGTAATAGCGGATTTTTTTCTCTTTTGTAATTTTCTTTTTATTATTTGGCTCTGTACTGTTATTAAATAGCTCAGTAAATCAACAATTTTGTTTTTTATATGTATTTTGATCGGGTTTTTTTTTTTTAAAGCAATACGTACTTTGGAAATTGTCGCATACGTGCGGTTTTAGTTTTGGCCATTAGCTCTTAACTCGTCGAGGGATAAAACAATATCGCGTTTTGTTTGCGCTTTGTTGACTCAAAGAAAACTAAATGCTGTACTGCACGCACTCTATCGCTTCAGAGGCAAATGCCAAACTAATCGTGGTTTCTCTAGGAGACATCAAAAAGCAATTACAATTTATGCTAATTGATCTTATGTATCAAAAAGGATACACATGTCAAATATGTGGTTATGTTAATGTATGAGTAAGAGCTTAAATAGGAACATTGGACAAGATGTTGTTTTGTTTTGTGATGCGAAATTTTGTAGTTCTCAGAATCCTCGACGAAGCACTGTTTTATCTATCGACCAGTGAATGGTTGATAACGTGATTGTTTTCCTTTGATCAATCAGAGTCGGTTGAGTGTATGTTATTTGCTACTTAATTCTTGATGACCTAATCCCCTTCGTATCAAATTCTCGGTATAGCTCCACCATAAAAATACATGTATCTTTGCTTTAGTTGTCACGGCTATATTGCGGCAAAAACCTGTTTATGTGACGTACTATGTAGGTAGATGGGCGGCGAAGGCTTAAGAGGTTCTTGAAAGTTACCGCTGGGTTGAGTCATGCTCGGTCGGCGTGTGAGTGACTGTAGAAAATGTTGTTAACCACGCCACTAATGCGAGATGGAGTGTGTGTAGGAGTCTCTGTTTACGTATCGATTAAGATGATACTGAATATTGAGGCACTTTGAATTGTTTTTACATTTTGAAATCCTATAGCTGTGATGAATTTTGTCTAAAAGGAAGTCAGTAAAAGCTGAACAAAATGTCAGTGGGCGAAGAGATTGTATTCTAAATATCGATTCAACGGATTTTCAGAATATTTAGGTGTTCTATCGTAGGCCACCCAGCCGAATATCAAATTAAAAACAAAAACTTTACAGCAGTCAATTGTGTAGAGTCTCATGGAATTGAATTGAGGAATACTGGAACGTAAATTGTTCCCAATAATCAGTCATTTTGAAGCGCAAATGATAAGTGTAATATTTCCCACTGAAGTGGCAACGACTCTTTAAATTGTAGATACGTCAACCAAGGTCAACCAAATTCAGACTGGCGAATTACTGTGCACACCTTTGAAAGTTTGACTATGCGCAGAAGAAAAAGATTTAAAAAATAAACCGTCTGTCAGGCAGGTTTTCTGTTGTTTGACAGAGTGAGAGAGTATCTGTACAGTTATCAGTTGTTTTGTAAAGAAATGTGATATCTCAAAAATAGGCGTCGATTTTTAAATTAATTTTAAAACGAATTTTTGAATTAACAGCTTTTCGAGGTTGACGTAAATAACGTTTATCAGTATTTCCTGCGATTATAGGAAGCGCAAGATTTCCATCAAGAGAAAATTTTTCTTGTTCCATTTAACTTAGCCAATATGTTTTCTGTGGAAAATACTTGTTCAAAATATCACGTGACTTTGACAGCTGCTCGGAATCACATGATTTGCAGGTGAAATGAGTCCAATGTTTATCTCGCTTTGTTTTCGTGTTATTTTTTGGCGCAATACGTGTGTTTGAAATAAATACTGGAGATTATTTAGTGGCAAAGTCGTGCATGTATTGGTCTTGCCAGTACACAAGTGTGGATAGTTTCATTCAGTTCTACTTTAAAGTATTGAACATTTACTAATTAGATCTTGTGTTGTTTCTACGTTGGGAGCCATTTTGCTGAAATGAAAGCGTGGGCGGTGATGCCAGTGTTATCGTTTTAATTTGACAGTTTCGAATAATTTTGGCGAATGCAAATGTGTCTCCATTTATTTGTCCCAAAGCTGGTTTCATCATAATAACATCATTCCAGTGAGGTGAGTTTCATTTCCCTAGATACTTAGTATCAAACGCACAGATCAGCATTTTGGAAAAACATGGATTCTTCGAAGACGATTCCTTCAGAAGAAACTTTCGATTCTCAAAAACATGACAATCGTCGCTATTCTAATCTTTGCGGTGACAGTATTTTGAAACAAAATCCTATCGTCGGAAATTTCGAAGACCGTACATCGTATCCTTTGCTGAGTCGTAATTCGCGGGAATCGAACGGAAGTAGTTACGAATGGTCGATCGGCGAGAGCTGTTTTGGCGGGAGTTTCGGTCACGATGAAACGGATGGCAACGTTTTTGGCGGGAATTTTCGTTCTTCCACGACAGACGATGTTCAGGTTGTTCCTGATTTCAGTGACATTTTGGAAACAATTCACGTTGACATGGATAAAAGGAGCACTCCATCCACCTGGCTTCTCACGGAATCCGAAACTTACACTCGCGCCCGCCAAGTTCAAAATTGTGACAATTCTGTTCCAAAAAGACGGCCCTCTGAGCGGGATGAATTAGAGATTTATTTTCCTTGTGTCCTTACTCCAATACCAGTGGATCGCCTGTACAGTACGCTATCTGTTGACTCGACAGTATTCAAATTTCCAGCAACTTCAGGTGAATTCTTGGCTGATGATAAACCAGGACGTGTCTTGTCACATCAGTTACACGATCCTCACAGTTCCATCTCGACAACAGAGGACCGGCATAGTTTAGAATCATTTGGTAATTTTAGCGTGTTCTCGTTATCTTACGGAAGCCAAGGACAATTTGATGTTTCTGCTAACATGCTGGAATTGACATCCGAAACATGTAAGGAACGGGAAGTTTTTGATACGCGCATCTCAACACACGAAGAACATTACAGCACAAGTAAAAAAGAACATTGTTCACGGAGCAGCTGTGGTCCGTCAGAGATGGCTGAAAAGCAGATTTTACCTCCAACCGCTACGTCGGTAGAAAATAACTTTAATTTTCAGAAGTCTCTAACAAACATTTGTCACCCTGAGGCGGTGGATACGGCTGAAGTGTCCATGCAGAGACCTATTTCTCAAACTCTTACCGACGCTATACCGTTAAAGTTTAACACCGCCCCAAATTCTGAACACCACGTCAAATTCCCGCCAAATTTGACGTTGGATACCGATCTCTCCCCGTTAAATGGCGTTTCGCTGGAAGAAACTTTGACCAACAGCTTCTTTTTTCAGAACCGCGCCAGAAAACATGACTTTAGGAGTCACGAATTCGAATGCGGGAAGGCGCCGCATGTGCGAGGCAATACAGTGGCTTTTAATCTTAGCGCGGGCACATCGTCAGAAATGAACGCCGGTCCCTATAGTGCGGCGGGTGATTTTGGCAAGAGGAATTTTGAACCATGTTACTCAAACACTGACAAGTTTAAATCCAAGACAACGGCGAGCACTGATAACAAGAATTCGCGCCACTTGACAAGAATATGTGGTAAAGCCAAGAACAGTCGTAGGGCTAGATCAACCAAGACCGAAAGATCACATGAAAATGTCCCCGATACACGTGACGTCCACAATGATATGGAAAAGCAGAGGAGAACTAACATGAAAACACGCTTTGAGAATCTGAGACTGTCAATGCCTGAACTGTGGGACAACGGGAAAGCTTCGAAAATTGTCATTCTGCAGAAGGCACTTCAGTATATCGAGAAGCTTGAACAGGAATCGATTGAACTGGAGAAGGAGAAACGAGCAGAAAGGTTCAGGAACATGGAATTGTTAGATAAACTGCAGACGATAACTTCGGGAAAATGTTAGTCAATCGACCTGCTGTTCGAGAAATGTTTTGCAAAAATTTCAAAAACAGCCATGTTTATGGGTGTTTTTTCCGCACCATTCCCCCACCGTTTTTGTTGTTCAAAAGTCTGAGAATTCGACCCTCGATTTTACGCCAGTCGAGATTCTCTACAAGAAGGAGCAGTGCTGGAGATAAGTGATGAAATTAAATTGCTTTTTGTTTTTATGACTGTTGTTGATTTGACATTTGCTTCAGTCGTCGTTTTCACAATTGTGTCAAATTATCATTTATAATTCTCCGTCCGCATTCATCAGGATTAGAGAAATAAAGGTGAATGCTAGCAAGGTTTAATTTTCAACAAACGCAATGGTGATTTTCTTTTTCGCTTATTGTACGAGTTAGATTTGATATTATACATGAAATTTTTTTCTTTTAAGTTTGAATTTTTATTTTCTTTAAAGATAATTAGTAATTGACGTGTTATTTTTACAATCTTGGAGTTATTTCATTAAGTAATCTATACAGTACTTTAACTTTTAATGATCAATCACCATAAACATGCTTGTCTTGTCAAGCAGAAAGGTGTTGAGAATTAAGAAATAAATACATGTAATGTTCAACCAGGGAATGTGTCTTGATCTGTTACCAAATTCTCAGAATCAACAAGGAAAGAAATCTCTGCTGAACAGTAAGGAGAAAAGAGATGTTGTCACAGCAACAGCGCCCCACATGTGTTATTTGCACGATACTTTAGCTGTTTCGTTTCATCCATTCAATGCAAACGTTAAAGAGATGGTTTGGCCAGCTAAGTAGCTGCCAATGAAGGGGCAGTGTATAGAGCTTTATCGTTGAGGCCTGGTCAGATGGAAAATAACTTAAACATCTGACAGAACATCGTGAAAGTTACTTCACAAAACTTTGGCACATTTTTCACCTGCCTGGCTCATCCCTGACTTGTTTCACATTTTTGTTATCATTGTTCCTTACGTCGTATTTTAACCTTCCAATCTTGTCATTTGTTGATAAACTTGACTGTGATCTGTGAAACTTCCATGCTGAGCTGCAAGTATTCAGTGCTTATCGGCTAAGCTGCAACACTTATTGTTGAATTAATTACGAACCTTGTGGAACAATATAGTGAAGCCGGTGGAGATTTACCGCCCGTCTTTTTGATATTTAAGTCATTCATATTTTATCACATTTTGATGTTTCTCGACAGTAAGTAAGCGAAATCTAGAGTTTCGTTTTCCGGCCTTACTGGAAAGGGGAACAAGAAGGTTTAAACTTCCCTCAGGATATTGAATCATGGCGACTGATTGCTTCGTTACTAATAACAAATGATAGTCTTATACGGCTTGTACACGTATACAGCCTAAATGTCTTGCAGCACAGATGTAATATTTTGTAAACTTCGTTGCACAAATTGCTACTATTCCCTTCCCCTAGCTGACAAGATGATTGAGGCTAACCTGCAATGGACTAGCGTTTGAGAGAGAGCACGCCTTCGTTTAATTTGTACCTCGTACGCGCGCTTTCCGTGCGTGCGTACGCGTACAGTTTTTTGTATGGCGTGGCTCGATCATTCCACCTACTGAAGAAGGGCTATACCCGAAAAGTTAAATTTAACAACAGATATTTTACACTTTTAAGAGCCTTTTGAGCCTTACATTCAATTTAGGAAATAGTGTAACGCATCGAATGAGTTATTTTGTTCACTCATACTGACTCCCAGTGAAGTGACCTGTGCCAAGCAGTGTGGGTCAGCAGCCTCGTGGACACATGATCTTTTTTTATAGATATCACATTAATTGAGGAAACTAATTTGCCTGGAGTGGACCTCAAAATGAATTCCCACGTACTCAGTTAATTCACGCCACCAGCAGCACATTGTTTTGCGCCAATGTTTGATACCAGTGTCAATTATAAAGGCCTCTAATTAGCTGTTTAGCGCGCGCTTTCCTCGTGCCTCTCATTCGTAGTAAGGATTATGTCGGATTAGAAATCGTTTGTACATGGGTACAGAGCAGAATAAAATCCCACACGACATGACTACTTAGGCGAGTTCATGGTTGAAAAGCTGACTTAACGAACTTTATGAAAACTGGTATATTTCCGGTTATATCCACTTATGTTCTTAATCAGCAATTTACTAGCAGTTTTCGCGTTTAAAATTAAAATTGAAATATTCTTTGAAGAGAGGGCGCGCGACTGTTGCGTTATGAAGTGCGGATATAAAAACGAAGATTTCACGTTAAATGCAAAAAAAAAAAAAAATTGGATGCACTCGATCGGTAAACTTGGGTGAGTTGCCCGCACGGATATCGCAGTTCTCTTGTTAGCAATTTCGTATAATGGCTCAAACGTTACTCCAACGTTTTCTGTAAGTAATAAAGTGCGATTGTCAGTGGCAAGAACTAATTGACACGTACCTATAGCCTTTCATTTTTATTAATATGATTGACAAATTCTTATAACGACTACAAAAACCTGCTCAAATCTTCTGATCGTTAAAAAGGTGTAAGTTTGACTATAAAGTGGACGGGAGAAAAATGATGGCTCGCAGAAACAACACTCTGGTATAATTAGTTTATGAAGTCTTACGTGGCACGCTTCATTTTTTCATTAGTGCGTTGTCTGCTCTCTCTTCTCACATTCCATGCAAAGAAAGAATGGTTATTGACATGTTCTTGGGGAATTGATGGGAGTGGAGCGGGCGGGTGCTTTTGTGTAATGGGTGTTCATTGTTTTCGTAAAGTCATTATTTAAATCTGCAATCCCTTAGCTTTGTGTTCGCTTTGGTCGTGGTATGGCTGCTTTCTAAAAATAAATTTTCTCGTAGTTCTAGCAAAAAGGAACTGCAGAACCGAAGGAATGCGCCAAATTAAATATGACTCTGTCCTTGTTTTAGTAAATAGTTAGAAGCAGCGGATGAAGTAGCGATTCAGCAAACCGAGGACGAAACAAGCTGTCTGGTGACTTTTTGATTTGGTGTAGAATTTTATACCTTGATCTCAGGTTAGACAACTTTAATACCTCAAAACTCCGAAACTAGACAGAAAAGATCTCCCTAGTGGCTGATACGCTGAATAATTTTATTGGCAGTTGTCAAAGTGCTGGCCGGACAAACCGGTTAAACTGCATCCCTCGCGCGATATCAAAGGGGTGCTGAAAAACGTTTGCAGTTAAGTGTTATTTTAGGGAAACATTTGTTATGTTTAATCTGTCAAAACGTTCTACTTGTTTTCGTTATATCGTCCTTTTGTTTATGTTCTAGCTTTGACTGGTCAGAATTTGTACTAGGCGGGCGCTATACGGTTTATTTGGTCTAAAAGAATTGCTTTCATTTCACGTGCGCTAATAATTGTTCGTTCATCTATAACCAACACTTGAGGATTTTTCTCAAGACGCCACTTACACTTTCTTGTTTATAGCCAAGCACATCTTAAGATGAATTTTCAGAATATATCCGGTACATGATTTTTTTGTAATGAATTCTCACATCTCTTTGTTTCACAGTGTATTGGTAGTCTAGAGCCTTGAAGAGTAGACCATGCGAATAACGTTTGGTAATTGATTCAAGTGTTGATTAAACAATAAAAAAAAATGAAATTCAACTTTCATGCAAACGGCTGGGTTGATATGCAGTTCGTTCGCTGTTGTGTGGGAGGTAAATTCCAGAGAGCTTGCTTCATCAGAGCTTTAGGACGTGCTGCCTGAACCTTCAATCGATATTGACAATAGTGCGTATGCCTTTACTCCGGTATTGGATTCATGAAGTAATACGTAAACGGTTAGGGTTTGAATTTTATTCACTTCAGATGTGGCTTGAGTAAAAGATATTCTTTTAGTTTTTTGTGTTTCTGTGTTTTGTTCTTTATGTGTCGTTTGCTGGTGACCAGTGTTATCTCTGCTCCACACCTGCACATCTTCCTCTTTAGCAACAAAAGAAACATGGTTTATGATAATTTTTAAAAATCATTGCGCTAAAGCACCTTCGAGAGTATTTCACTGCACTCCGGTTGTCGCGGGAATTGTGTCTTTGGTAAGAAATGGTTTAACTCTTCGTTGCCAGTTTGTGTGGAGGAAATTCAACTTGGTGCCTTGGTGCATTCGTGACATGAGGTCTTGTGGAGTAATGTTTGCAGTTTCGTATGTCTTTTCTGATTTATTAGTGGTGTCTCTGTCGGTTATTAAGTACGAGCGATAAATCAGGAAGAGACAACGGAAGAGAGAATCAACTTGACAGGTCCAACTATAAACACGCGTTTGTCAAATTGGTAAGAGTTGTAATTAAACGCTGGCTAAGGAGACGTTGTTGCAAACAAAGAGACTGGTGCCACCTTCATAATTCAACACTGGAGCGTGCTTTCTTATGTGCTCGCTTTTCCCTCGTGTTTTGATTGTAACGCTTCCACCAGTTAAAACTAATTTCAGGTCTCGGCAGTTTTTAGCGAGCCAAGGTCGATATCCAACGTAAGTTTGTGCGCGGCCGCTCTGTGATTCCCTCTCTCTTTTTTCAATTTGGCAGAGGTCTCTTGTTCTCTTTGGAGTAACACGAAACTTTTTGCTTCTCCCGGCTCCGTTGGAACGCGCACAGTCATCTGACGTTCATTTAAATTGCTTTGTTTCCGCGGTGGGCTGTGGCCTAAGGAAAGTTATTTGAATTTGCATTGTTTACCTGTAAGTCTTTTAAATACACGTGCGTCCGTTAAGTCTCCATTCATTTGCAACACACCGTGCAACCGAATGAGCAGATTCGAATGCATCTTAACCAAAGCGATAAGATAATGATGAATCGCTCTTCACACCTTGACCCTCCACCATCTTCTTCGCCTCTTACTTCTTTTAAAGACAAGTTCGAATTTCCAGCCTCGCAAGGCTTGTGGACTGCATTTTCGTTTCCTACACCGCCAACTTCTCCAGTGGAATGCTGCAGCAACTGTCAAGAGATAACGAGAGAGATGCGTTGGCATGCGGCCTCGGATCCTTGGGGAGAAGCGAAGGAAGTATCGGACGATGAACTTGATGTCGATGATGTTCCGTTCGAATTTGCGCGGGAACTATGTGGAATGGGCGCCAAATCTCCCGCCATCCTTAATGACATAATGTGGAGTGGTGAACGGGTCAGAAGGCCAGATTCCACGACGGATTTCGAAGCAAGGTTTAGCTTGTCATCGACTCCGACATGTTTTGAACAGCCGATAAGCCACACGTTTGTGGAGCCTGAGGAGCTGTTTTCGTTTGCCTTTTTGACCCACTGCCATGATCAGACCGACGATATGTTAGCCGAGAAACTTGATAACCATGGTGTTTCCTTTGATGTTCCAATTCAGGAGTATTCTTCAGACACAGGTATTCCTTTAGCCAAATGTGTTAATCAATCACCTTGTAATCTCTTACATTAAACTGTGAGCAGCTTGTCAAAGTCGGCGGCTTTTTAAATCCACGAGTAATCGTAATTTCACTCACGAATAAACTTTTACGCTTGTTCCGTTTTGATCTGTTGCTCGGTTATCCTAATTATTTTTCACGTGGCACCAGAGGTTTTACTTATGTCGCTTTCAATCTTGCATGGTAACCCCTAATCCTTCGCCATTTTTTTTTTGCAACTAAAAACACTTTAAAGGCGAGTTTTGTTAGTTTTTTTAAAGTTCAGACAATAGTTTTAAATTTCACAAAGATCACCACCAGCTAGGTAATCCGTTAGAGAGTACGTTCTCATTGTTCAATGGACACGAGGAACTTGTTTGTTTTTCTTTCCGCCTAAAAGAGAAATGGTTTGCTATGTTTGAAATGTTGTTCTCGCGGTCCTGGTTCATCTTTGTCGCGGTTTTTACTTGTTTTAAGTGTTTAATTTCACACAGACAGGTGAAAAGTTTAAGCGCCTACTTAAGTACGGAAGACTTCGTCTTGAGGTCGTTAAATTTAAATTAGAGTTATCATTTGCTTGTTTTGTTTCGAGTTCTTTTAAATATGGTTTTTATTAAGCTTTACACAAACTGTTCCGTGGTGTTAATAAAGAATTCATGCCTTTGTCTTGCTTGTAAGTAAAAGAGAGATGTAGAGAATAGAGAAACAAGATCACTATAAGATGGGGAGATAATTTTTCGCTGACTTCTAAACTGCAAGGTGGCATTCTTGCATTACCTCATGAAATGGAACATCTAAGAATAGTGTAACGTCCACGAAGAATCCGTGTGTGATAGTTTATTCGCTGTTTACTTAAAAATGCTTTTGTCTTGCAAGTCACGCAGTTCTATCCCGTTAACTCAGTTAAGGAGATCAGTCACACAGTGGTGCGTTAAACTGTGGTGTATTGCCATTTAATGTTCACAAACAAGCTTGTTCTAGCTGTCGTTTACAATACAATATTTTCATTTGGTGTTTTTTTCGTTGACAGACGAAGACGAAATCGATGTTGTGAGCGTCACCAGGGACAAAACAGAAAAAAAATCCACCAGTTTAAAATCAGACACCACCCGCGAGGAAACTGTACCACCAAGAAAACTCCGATCGAGAAAAAACCGCAGTGAATCATCAGAGCAGGAAAACGAAGATGGAAATGCACGCATTTCCCACAATGATCTAGAACGAAAACGACGGAACGATCTGCGGACTCGTTTTCAATGTCTTCGAAAGAGCATTCCGTCGTTAGAAGAAACTGAACGCGCCGCCAAGATTACTATTTTGAGACGGGCGTCAGAACTGATTCCTTCTCTACAAAAGGAAGAAGAAAGACTTCTCGCCTTGAAAGATGACGAAAAGAAAAGGAATGCTGCGCTTTTGAACACGCTCATGAAACTTACAAAGAACCCCAAGAGGAGATGATTGGAACTTAATTCATTCTTTAACTTAGTACTAGAGAAAAGAAAAATGTGATAGTTGTTTTGAATGGTTATGTTTGATACTTTTTTGTAAAAAAGGAAAATAACTTAACTTAAGCTGTGGCTGTTACAGATTTTTGATTAATGTAGTATGTACGCTTCTTATAAACAGATTTTCCTATAAATGTAGCTGGCATTTCGATAACAATTTTCCAATTTTTTTTCAAGGGTTTGCTACATTTTTTACGATGTTTATTTTGCTGTGGATTTTTCTATATACGTATCTTTTTACTGTATTAGGCGAAGACATGACTTGTCAAGTTTCCTAGGTTTTTTCTTATCAGTTTTAAGTTTGTCCTTATTGTGTTCATTCGAGTCAGAGCTGTAGCAGTGCTTGAGAAAAGACGGTTTAGCAGCGATTCCATGTAAATTTCTTGCATCAACGTTCATTCTAAAAAAATATGTTAGATTTAAATTAAGACAACCAAAACGTGAAGAAGAGATAAAAGTTCTTACATTAAATAAAAATAAAAAAAATCAATACTACAAATGTCGTTTGAAAAATTATTCCCCTCGTTAAAGAGTCATCCTATAGAATTAAATAGTGCTTCTATAGCAGTAATTATCAAATTCGTGAAGCGTCCAAACTTATTTACTTTAGCGATAAGCAGTTGCCAATCATGACACTGTAGAACGCCAAAATGGCGTCTAATATTTCAAAATGTCCGCCATCTTGAGTTTCAGAAAGTTTTGAAATAAGAAAGAACAGCTCCAGAATTGATTCAAAACATCGGAAAAAATACAAAGATAAGGAAATCTACAGAATCCAAACTTGAACTAAAACAGTAATTATGCCTTGAAAATCCAACAAACTTTTCTCAAAACACAGTTGCTATAGAAACGTGTAGTCAGGTGACCAAGCAATGGACATAAACAACACGTCGTCTGTGTCCGGTTTCGATTTTTTTTTCGTGTTAAAGAATATGCTGCTTCGATCGAGATTAAAATCGAATGAATCGTGTTTCATATGGCTGTAATACTTCCTCAAATCTCAAACCATGGCTCTCAAACATTGTAACTATTGATAGACTGGCCCGCCTAGACCAGCATAGCTATCGGTGGGCCAGCCCAACTGTAAAATGTAAATTTGTTAAGAAATAAAAATGATGAGGTTGAAACCGCCTCTAGGACCGAAAGTACACTGCTCGATGAGCATGACCCTTAAACAATCATTAGCGTTTTACGCATGGGGCTATCACATATTGAATGCCTGGCCTAGTTTGCTTCTTATTCTAGGGAGATAGGTGAGATTTTCCCGAGATTTTGGGAAGTAAAAAATTAAAGTGTTTTGGTGTTTGGCTCATTTAACATCCATTGTGTATTTCGGAAAAAAAGTATGAGAATTTTGTTTTATCTGTAATCCTTAAATCCCTCGCCGTTTACGAATAAAAGAAAAAAACGTATCTGAGCAGCTTTAACAGATCACACTGAGGTGACCAAAGCAAACAGTCACACAGAGGAGAACAACTCACTTAAAGGAGGTAACATGCACTTGTTTCACGTGCTTTGCACGCCGGTACAGTGCTTTAGCGCACAAAGTTTTTTCAGAGATGTTTATTCACTGTAGTTTTCACGTTGTGTTAATAATGTATCAATGCCTTAAATTTTCCAGTCCTTAAGCACAGGTACCAGTTATGCAAATGCAGCCTGAATAGATATACGTCTCTTGAAATAATTAGTTGCCGAGAGAGATTCATAGCAGATTTTAAATATTAACACATCGTGTAGCTACTTCTAACGCTAAGCAGGTCCTCCTTGATTTTACTCTAGTTTAGACCTGTGTAAAGATATCGCTCTCTTTCCTTGTGATCATGTAATTATTTTTATAAATGTATTTCTTGTTATTTGCTGCTTTCATAACATCAGTGAAAACCAACTGTTTATTTATTGTTTATATCAGGTGTAATAACTGCATTCCCTGAGTCTCCAACCAGGAAAAAACAAAGTTGCGATCAGTGCAGTTTTATAAAAGAAATAAATAAATAAATCATGTTTGTCTTACTGTTTTGTCGATACCCGGCTCATAGTGGTGTCTCAAAATTCACCAAATGGCATCTCCGGACATATCCTTTTCAAAGAATTTCGAAAGCCCAATCTCCTACAAAGTTGCTTCTTTTCGCCAGTTCGAGGCTTACCATCCCCCGAACGGACTATTCAAGATGGAACTCTGAGTAGACACAAATTAGCCTTTGTTGATCAATGTACCAAACTGAAATGTGAAGTTGCAGAAAAAAATGTTAACCTCTTACTAACCGAGCGCGAGGGCCGTACTGGGGAATATTGGCCTGAGGTCGTGACAGTGCGGACCGAGCGCAGCGAGGTCCGTACAAAAACGACCGAGGGCCAATATTCCCCAGTACGGCTCGAGCAAGCTAGGTT
>OMLO01003289.1_pt1 | contig 13333 bp, 12 predicted proteins | sample 1674811 | NCBI WGS metagenome assembly OMLO01 (sample SAMN06265003, study PRJEB25207) | coral metagenome | isolation source: Coral host | place: Mexico:La Bocana,Puerto Morelos, Mexico | collected 2008-11-13
GTTTTTCACGTATTCTGTGACAAAAAAATTAATATAAATAAAAACAACCATAAAATTGTAATTTTAAATATCTCAATAAAATAATAGCAAGTTTTTGTGAGTTGATCATGATAAAACCCTGTGTATTTGAGAGAAAAAAAGGTGATCCTTTTTTGCATGTGTATGATAAAATAAAACGTATAAACAACTAATAAAAATACAAATAAAGAAACCTTATGTACCTTAGAAGATCCATGGCATCAAGATGTTCTTGGACTTTTTGGTTACCATCATACACTGATACCAATCCATGCGTCAGGTAAAACTGTATGTCAACAAACAAAATGGCCAGTCAATAATGTAATGTAAAAAATTGATGGAATCTTTCATTAAAAGTAAGTTCTGCTTGACAAGAAAAATAAACCTGCAGTTTTAACTGACTGTGAAAGTAGCTACTAAGCAAACTATGAGCACTTGTGCCTGTTTTGGGTTAGATAATAGGGATTAGAAAATTTTTCAGTGTTACAGAAAATATAACAAAAACCACAATTATATCACTTCAAAATGATAATATTACAGTGCAACTACTGGAACCAGGCCACCTGGAAGAAAACTTACCAATCAAAACGTAAACAGAGAATAACTGACTGGTAGCTTCTTGACATGAAAACACAAACACTATTGACATTTGCATTATATACACTCTCATGAGGCACCTTTGTATTGGCACTTTTGATACCCTTTCCACCCTACATGTAATCTACACATTTATCATGATGCTCTTATCATGGTGCACTTGCCTGTTTTCTGGTAAGCATACATGCAGATGCCATAAGCCACACATTGCTGATTTGTTGTTGAGTAAATATTCTTCTACAGCTTGTAACATGAAGCACCATATCTACATTTGCTGCCTAATGACAAGGAAATAACAGTGGGACAGTTAAGTAATGTCATAAAACAATACTAGACCTGTTAACATTACTGGAGCAACAAATGTGAGATTTTTATTCTGGAGGTCCAAATGATTTCCAAGGATATTCCAAGGATATTATCTCAGTTCCAGGATACACATTGCAAAACAACATTGTCAGCTTGAAAATCAGGGGATTGAGAAAGTGTACTGCCCTTTACATGGAATTTTCTTTTCCTGCATTGGCTTGAGTTTCAATATAAATTCAAAAGTTTGCCATCAAGACTGTAATAGCTCAAATTCATTGGTTAGGTATGAGTAGTTATATATGTAAAATCAAAGTTTAAAACCAGAAGGCATGAAACTGAGGGTTAACAGGTTGACAATATATAAATCATGACCCCTTTCCTAGCAAATGTAAAACTACCTTACACTTTTGCCAGCTAAATCCAGCTTTGCCACGTCATTAAGCAGTGAAGATGTCAGCTTAACTAGGAAAAAATGTAGGAGATTGTTAAAATAAAATAGATGATATTGTTGACAAACAGTTTTAATGTCTGAAAAAAAAAACACATTGACTAGGGACGACTTTACCATGAGCATAACTACATGTGGTATGTGGTTTCCCAGTACTTGTTAGGACATGGTGGACAAGGCACTGTATGTATGTACTTTACTCTCGTCAAAAAAAAGACAAAAATGCATACCTTTTGATCTACTCCCAACAGCTTCCAAATCTCAAAAAAGAAAAAAAAAATACAATTAGCAAATCAGCAATTCAGGAGAAGGATGAACATGCTACTCAAAAGATTTGTAAGCTAATTTTTGTTTGATAATGTGCTTGTTAACAGCAGACACATTCAAAGGGAGTATATTTTAAGAACAAAACTTAAATCATATGTTGTTTGATTGTATTTTGAATGAGTTCCTCACCTTCAAACTGTTTGTTATCTTTAAGAAACTCCTGCATATCCAAACTTATTCCAGCAACCTTCATATCAGAGTCTTGACAGCTACAATTATCTTCACAAGCACAATTGCAACTCTGCATGTTGTTTGCAACATGGTAACTGGTCTCATTACCAATTGAGACTGCTGACTTGTGACATTGTTTGGCATACTTGCAGCTTTTTAAGAGTTTGTAAAGTTCTTTAGCATTTTCATCAAGTTCTTTATCTGTCCACATATTAGTTTTAGTTGAAGTGCAACATGATGTAAACAGGAGATGACATGTTTCTTGCATATTTTGAGTGTTTCTGAGTTCAGATTCATGTACAGTCTTGTCTGTGCTGCCTGGAATTGATTTTACCTCAGCCCTAAAAACAAATTTGAGAATATGTCTACAATTTAAAAACATCTACACTCTTTGACAAGGATATGTTATCTATCACCAAACAAAATCAGCCATATATCCTATTTAAAACACAGTCATGGATAAGTGTCTTATGGTATTTGCATTCTAAATGATTACTCAGACAGAGAGGATCTTACGGTAAATAAATTATTTCTAAATAAATATTTCTGTGTTTTAGTACAAATTATGCCTTTCATATCAATGACTGATCACCATACATTTATCAAGCAATTTTACTGAAGTTATTTATTTATACCAAGTCTGGGTCAAGAGGAAAAACTTGGGCATATGAATAGCCAGCTGTACCTACTACTGTCACACAGGACAGTGCATATATTGTGAACTCCTACTGAACCCTGAAATACAGAGTGACTTATGTATAGATGATGTTTAACAAGTGGCAAGCGATTATTAAAACACAACTTACCTATTAGAACTGAGAAGTTGCTTGGTGTGTTCACAAATAAGAACTGTTCTGAGATGATCAAGACTTAAATGATCTTGATCCTTATCTTGTGAACTCAAAAACACAGAGGAATTTAACAGCACACCCTGAGAGTTTTCTCCACTTGATTTTCCATACCGATCTGCTTTACTTATAACATTTTGAAGTACAGTTCTTGTAACATCAGTCTTTTTTAGAGTCAGTAGAAGATGGCCTCCACTCGTCAATTGACAGTGTTGAACAAACTGAATTGTTGATATACACTCAGTGATCTCCTGACAGAGCATTCCAAATTCAGCCTAAAAATGCCAAGTACATAACACAGAGATTTGACTGACTGAACAATATTTAACAATTATTCGCCAAAGGCAAAGTGAATACTGGTGAGTATTCATCAATATTAACAAGCCTGAGGTGAATAATTGTTTTAGTATAATTATTCAGGTGATTATAGAAATACAAAAACAAAAAGATCAACCTTAAAATGTTAAATTTTATTTTTCATGTTCACCCATCAATGAACAACTACATGCACAGATCATACATTTTATGTTATATTTAGCCCAATTTTTACATGTTACTTTCGAAATGTGACACTCCAATCTTTAATTAATGCATGTTTGGTGTTTCTTTGAATGGCATTTTCTTTCAATACATTAATTACTTCTTCAGAGACATCAACCAAGCCAGCAAGGTGGCAAACCCAACTACTGGTAATTTTCAAAATGGCTAGCAAGGTGGCCATTTTGAAAATTATTCAGGAATTAGCAGAATATGGTGCCATTCTCAACCAAGGAGAGCATGAGAATTTCTATACTCACCTGAGTAATATACTAATATTTTATTATAAACTTCTAATAATTCATTATTTCACTGACAAAACAAATAAGTCTTGCAAGGTGGTTATTATGCAGCCCTTACAAGCCCTTGCAAGGTTGTGTTCTGATTATATATTTGGTTTTCTAAGCCTATTTTAGCGCGATTGTTGTTTATGTTATCAACTGCAAAAATATTTAGATACCTCAAGAAAAATAGTTTATAAATGATAGAATTATCAGTAATAATTCAATTTGAGTCTGAGGCAATAAACAAATCAATAGCCTATTAAAATTTAATATCATGAATATTGTGTGACTTTGAACTTGTTTGGATATGAGCTAAATGACTCATCAACCAGAGCTTATCCAAGTTTCTGTAGCATGAAGCATGAAGTGACTAGAAAAATTCTACAACCCCTAGATGAGATACAAGACCATTTCAGGGTTAACCCCTGGCATTAAATTCACCAGTACCTATTTATATGCCTGGATGGAGAAAGGCACTGTGAGAGTAAAGCTCCTTGCCCGAGGACACAACACAAACTCCCTCAATCTGGATTCAAGCACACTAACCATGAGGCCACTGTGCCTCCACAATTGAACTTAAAGGGCCATTCTATTTACCTCATTATTAGTTACTCTGTTTAAGGCTAAACACCATAATTTTAGAGAAAATTGCCCACATTCCCATATCATATATCTCATACTCCAATTCCTGTTATCCCAATCACTCCCATACAGGGAAAATTGATTGCAAGGCCAATAAAATTTAGGCCTGTTTAAAATAGATTGAATGTATACCAAGAAAATAGAAGTGACAATTAAGATATTCTAAGGCATACCAAGAGAGAGCCTCGCATAACTTTAGGTGAGATAACTTTAGGTGAGCGTATACACGAAAAAAAAAATTGACAAGTGGTATATCCATGGCATCCCCGAGAGTGTTACATAACTATTTTATACCATGCCATAGAAAAAATATAACATGGCTAACACAATCAAGCGATTATACAAAGGCTTTCCTGTATTTTGATTGTCTGTATTTTCTATGGCATAAGTAAATAACTAAGGCTTCATTTTTGTAAGAAAAGGTCAACTGGATAAGGAGTCTAAAAACAGCTGTGGCCCTAATTTTGGTTATTCTGCTGCTGATATCCTCGGCTTCATCTAAAGAGCCATATAAAAAGCTGATAAACTTTTACAAATAAGCTTACAGGTAAGACTTAGTTACCTTGTTGTCTTTCATAACATCGCCGAGACAGGTTCGTACAAAGGCAGGAATGATTAAATCTCCATTTACAAGTCTCTTGTTGAACTTCAAAGAGCATGAATCCAATTTACTTTGATCCAGACCAATAGCTGTTCTCAAAGCTTCACAAAACAAACGTTTTAAGTAAGGGAATAGATCAACATCATGGAAAGTTTGCCCACTAACGTCCGCCATATTGAAAAAACATGCCACCTCTCCCTGTGAAGAAACTGAGAGAGACTGGAGGCAATATTCACGGAGCTTGGGAACGTCTTACATGAAGTTGCGGTGTTGCAGGTGTTGCGGTGTTTGTTTTTTTAACGCGGTGATGCGCGCGGTCATAAAAATACCACCTTTCGGTTTTGCGGTGATCACAAACCCTACGGTGTTCGATGTTTGTGTTTCTCATGCTTCGGTGTTCGGTGAAACGAAATTATTTTGCGGTTTGCTGGAATTTCTTGTTTGACCCCGTTCTCAAATCTAAATGTGACCTAAATTTAGCATGCAAGCTTCGTTAATCCTTGTTTAATCCTGGTTAATTTATGACAAACATATTGTGTTTAATTTGTAACAAAATACAGAGCAGCACTGTCTAGTTAATCTTCAATATGCTTCAGCTGCCCATCCGAAGTTGTTTTCATGCCACCCGTAGCGCAGTCTTAGCGACAATAAAAGATAAAATCAGGGAGCGAAAACAGAGATGCCAATCCTGAAAATCCTGGAAATTCTGGAAACGACGAGGTAGATTGTATTATTGACAGCGTAACTTTTCTCTACGAAAAAGGAAAAGGTGATAAATACTACCGGTCCAAATAAAAATTCACATCGTCAGCATGCGGGCAAGAAAGAAGGCTTTCTAAGCTAGGGGACCGTATTTGGTAAGTTTGTAAATTAGACTTTTATGAGGGAACTAGTCCTTGCGACTAATCTCTGTAAGAAGACCTTACGCCAAAGGACTGGTTGCAAGGGACTAGTTGCACGAACAGTTCAGATTGAGTGTTCTGAGAAGTCCTGAGCAAGTCGCAGGGACTTGTCCCAAAAATTCAAACCAGTTTAAATTCGTGGTACTAGTCAAAGGGACTAAATTTTAGTCCCCGCGACTAGATTTTGTGGCAAAAATGGCTAGTTTTACAATGGGACTTGTCCCCGCGGCTTGTTGTTTCCCCTCATGTGTGCCAACCTTTACGTTTTTTGTTGCTATTCTTGATTCAAATTAGTCCTTACAGGCTAGGGTCTAGAGATCACTCTGATAACGGTCTGTTCCCGCTCCAAGGTCCATCGACCTTCTCGACCTTCTAATTTTCAAACGATTATCGATATCAAACGCGAATTTAGCCGCTAGCTACGGAAAGCAATTCCGCCAGCCAAGATCGGGCTCCAGTCAGTGCATGGTTAGGCAAACAAATAGTACACTGTTGAGGTATAATAGTATTATGTCAAGTGTAGATGACAATTCATGGAGCTAAAAATACGTGTTGCGGTGACAGTGTTTCGTCGACTCTTCTTGCGGTGACGCGATGTTAATTATTTTTTTGCGGTGTTTTGGTGTTCGGAACCCCTGCATGTCCCCCTCTTACATGTAAACCCATGTATGTTTTGTTACGGAAATTTACCCGCTTATCGACTTCATGCCTCGGTTTTTAATTTAGGCTATCGAACAATGTACTAGAGTATTTTAATTGGTTAAGAAACAGCAACTTTAAAATAGGGAAATATTTGCTGTAAAATGAACGGTCTCTTAGTGACGACGTACTATTAAAATGCATGAAAAAAGAAACTACAAATAACAGCTACAAATGCTCACAAAATTTGGACCAGTTTTATAAACGCGTTTCAAAACTTTTATAAATTTATAATGAAGACTTACGCAAAATCAGATTTTCTGTTAAAACTTCACACGTAGGACCAACTTAGTTACCAAAGCTCATTCTTTCCATCGGGTGTCAATGAAAATATGCAAATAAAAATTCCCTACAAGTTAAGGTTCTGATAGATTAATTCAAATTTTTATGTTAATCCCTCCTTCACTAAGATATTAGCGCCACGTTTAAGTTGTTCGATGCGGAAAAGGTAAGATAAATAATCGGTTTCATGAAGTCATTTTCAGATAGAACCACAAAACTGACAGTGGTTATATGGCATCTAGAGTGTGTATAAGACTTTCAAAATAGCTCTCATTTGCTTTCGTGGCAACTGGTTATTTGTTCGACTCACGATATTCGGAGAGCGGATGTTTAGTGATATGCAGTTTTATTGAGAGTTCACGTCTTTAAGTAAATGCTGTCATTTTACTTATATCACTCATGTAACTTTAGCTTATTTACTGAATTTAGGTTAGTTATATCTTTACTGAATTCATGCACGTGAAGTATAAATTAAATATATTGAATAAATCCTGGTTTTCTACGACAGAAGGATAAGCCAAGTTAGTGTACTTAGCAGAAGTACAATTTATGTGAAATCCTTATTCGCCCCAAGACGGAGTGGACTATATATATGAAGAACGAGATCATGAGAAATTAGGTTACTTTTATTATCGGCTTAGGCGTAGCATTTTTCCTGAAGAGAAGCACAATCACTCATTATGTAACTGTGCGAAAAGAAACATGCTGAGCTAAGATTATCGATCATGCATGTTTCCTTATTTGAGAAACAGAACCGCCACGTATAAATAAATTATAAAGCGTTACATGAAACGTTTTCAGTATGTGTTGTGGAACGTAAGATAAACTGGTTGCTTAAACACTTGTGAACTGTAGCCGCAGTTACTTGACTGCGAGAAGCAGGAGTTTCAACTAAAATATAAAAAAAATCTTATTAATTTTTTAGATTCTTCTTTCCAGAAGTGGAAAGGAAATGCTTGCTCGAGCTCCAAAGTTATTCCATCTGGTGTTGATAGCGGCTTGTTCGGTTGCTGTAGCAGTGTTATTAACCATATGGCATATAAATGGAATAACTGGCCAGGTTTTTTTGATAGGTATGTATCGTAAACTGAAGAATATAATATTATTGGCGACCATAGATATTAACTTCTCGAATAAAACGAAAAATAAATCACCAGAAATGTAGTTTCACGATTACTCATACGACACGGAAGACGGCTTTACTTGAATTTCGACACAGATTGCAGAAATGGTAAGGATATTTCAGAAATAACAATTTCTGTTTCAGATGAAACAAACCATGGAAGCATTGGCAGTGATTCACACACTGGAAATAAGCAAAACGTAGAAGAGATCAAATCCTTGAATCAAATCCGCGACAATGGTAAGAACGCTTCTGTAGATAACAAATATTTTTGAATATCTTAATTTTAACAAGTTTATCCCTATCATTTTTTCCAGTTTTCCCATTTTTTCAGCTTTTTATTAATCTTAAATAAAAGCGCCATGGACAATTAGTGGATTTCTAGCTATGCAAATACTTTACAATTACAATCAAAGTCAGTAGCTTATGGGATAATAATTAAATAATAATAATAAAATCGAAATAAATAAAATCAAACTTCGTACAACATAATACGCGATAGATACAGTTCACCAAAAATTCTAATAACAAGGTTTTACAGACTGAGAGCGGATAAATTAACTTATTCTACTCTTAAGCTGTGTACACATCTTAATCTAAAGTTTCCTAGATGTAACTAAAATCTGAAGATCTGAAATTGACATTGTAACTGAGGTCTCCTTGAATGTCAACTCTGAAGATAGTGATTATTTGTTTTTACGTTATAAATTACTCTGTACGCGAATGTTGTTATATTTGAAAAACGTGACAAATAAACCCAGTGAATATGAAATTTTTTTCTACTATCAAAAATATCTTTCAGATGAAACAAACACTTTCGGGGGCATGACTGATTCACAAGGCGAAAACAAGCAAGACATTGAAGAGAACAACTCTATACAACAAGAAGATGACAATGGCAAGAACTTGCTAAATTAATTTAATTAAGTACTTAAAGTGATTTGCAGTATATTGTTTGTGCTGTTGAGTTTCTGATTATAGACTGGCCTGCAGACTGAACATGCGCGATACACACTGCTAGTTATGCGCTGCTGATGTTGTCTCTAACGCCTTCATTTTCATTGTACGTTTAAATTTTACAATATTATTTCTCTACAACTTCAAAATATATCGTTTTCCTACATTTGGTCATCGCTTAATCAGGAGAGTTTGGTTAGATCTGTTATAACACACTATAACATACAAACATGACGCTTTTTTTAACCAAGGAGGAAAGAACATTTCACAGTTAGTTCTCGCGTTTCAAAGAACAACTTATTTTCCATGAAAAATAAAGATTGAATACATAATTTTAATTATCAAAAAAAAAGAAACATGTATAAAACATTGCATGGTATGAGGTCTGATTATGAACTCAAGATTCGTATAACGAGACAATGTGCTCATCGTTTAAGGAATACCGAAAACAATTGAGTTCTTCCACAACCTCGAACTGATTATCTTAAGAAACCTTTTTGTACAGCGGAGCTCAGTTGTGGAACAACTTACCTATTGACTTAAGACAGGTATCTTGACCGATTTCGAATCTAAATTAAGCCGCCACAGTTTTAAGTAATATCCTATTTTAAGTAAATTTTTAGATACGGCCTCCATGAAAAAAGTTTTATTTTCTCGTAAATAAAGTTTAAGGGGAGTTACTTTTTTTTAAAGTGTTAGATTTTACTAGATAATTTGGTTTTATCAACTGGGTTGATAACGTGAATTGGCCACCATAAAGAGATTCGAAAGCTGACGTTTCGAGCGTTAGCCCTTCGAAGGATTCTGGAGGCTCCAACCAAGGGCTAACGCTCGAAACGTCAGCTTTGGAATCTCTTTACAGTGGCCAATTCACATTATCAACCCAGAGGATAAAACCAGATTATCTTGTTATACTCTCCACCGACAAAGCACCACAGTTTCTTTAGAAACTTAACCCTTTATTTATTGGATTTTACTAGATTGAGACTGTTGATACTGAAGTCATTGAGTATGCAAGCTTAGATGTGGGAAGTGTGGACGTTTATGCTTTTCATGCAATTTGAGTGAGCTTGCATCCCGATTTCACTCAGACATGAGGGTTTTTTTTCGGACAAGAAGGTCACCGCCCATGTCCGAAGGTGCGCCAACGCCTATAAATCTGTGACATTTTGAGTTCATACTTCGTCATCAGTCGGGACTACTGAAAAACATTCCACTGCAAAGACTTCGTGCGCCATATTAATTTTGCCTCTTAAATGATTCACGTAACGCTTCTATTTGATCTTTTACAGAAGAGCCCACTAGTGAAGAAGACAATAAGTACAGAGCGTATGGTCATTTGACTACGTTGCTGTTGTTTGTTGGGTACTCGCGCAGTCGGCACAGCTTAGTGTCTTCGTTACTCGATGCTCATCCCCACATGATAGTTGCAGACGAATCCTACGCATTGAGAAAATGGATTTCAAACAAAGACTGGAAGACGGTGAAATCGAAGTATGAATTTTTTGACACCATGATGGGAAATTCTGTGCGGTCTTCTTTAAGTGGTCGAAGATCCCGCGAATCGAAAGGTATCGTTACCAACCTCCAGGTTTTTGGTTACAGTGTTCCTGATCAATGGCAAGGAGCATACGATCGATATATTCAGGTATAACATTGTTACAGCATCGATGTATAAAGGTGCAAGGTACAGGTTTGCGATCTGTGCCAGCCTCGGTCGTGTGTCATTGTTTGTGTTCGTTTTATGTCCCTTATAAAACGCCAGTTTCAATTTAGTTTAGTTTACCCCTGTAAAGTCATGTTTGCATTTCGATTTCGAGTTGAAAAGATATTAAAGTCTCTTTTGCTCTGTATCAGTCGTATAGTAGTGATAAACATCTCGCGATGATATTCTCTGACTTTCTTTTATGCAACATCCTTAAGGTTATTGGTGACAAGACAGCATGGGACACCGCAGTAATGCTTCGTCGTAGAGGCACAGACGCAATTTACGAGATGGAAGAGAAACTAGGAGTGAAGGTCAAGTTCATCCACGTTGTTAGAAATCCCTTTGACAACATTGCAACCTTTGTTTTACGTCACAGAGATATACAGGCAAGGAATGCTGATCCTAACATCAAGGTATCGTACACAAAAAACTTAAGTTTTACCCACGAATCTCGCGGTACTCTAAAGTCGTTAACATTGTTGGTCACTGTCAAATCTCGAAACTAGATATGGAACACAGCGTTAAATTCGAAAACGAAATTTACAAAATTAGCCGTCGTCGTTCACGTTCTCCAGACACCACAGAATTTGGTCATTTCACGTTTTGCCTGAGAGGACGGCGAAGAAATGTTCCAAGAATGGGAACGCGCGTGCAAGACCATTCAGTGTTCTGCTCATGAAATCTTTTGTTTAGCGACGTTCCCGTTGCGGTTGCCCTCGTGATTTTCTTAAACTCGCTACTAATCCACTTATCTTCTAATCATTGACCCACGTACTCTCAATCTAAATCTGGTATTTGATAAAGATTACGTAGAGCAGTTTTTAAGTAAAAAGCAAAAGGCAAAAGTTTTGCAAATCTTCAATCACTGACTACGCCTGTTAGTCAGTCTCAGCTTTGAGTTATGAAATTATACGGACATCGTGACTTGGTTTCAGAGGTTGCTACAATCTGCAATTTCCTTTCACTCTACCTATCACGTTACAGCGTAACACCCGAACCAGGAGGACCATAGTTTTCTTTGCCTTACTTACCTCCAGCAGACCAAAGTGTAATACCAGGAGCTTTAATGCCTCCATCTACACAGCTTTAGAAGTCGTGCATAAATCTTCGGCATGAAAAGGGACAATATCGGGGGAGGGAGGGAGGAGTGGGGAAAGGGAAAGCTGCAAGTTTCATCAAATTGATTGGAGCCTTAATAAAAAAAAATTCTAGGCGACTGAATGAAGACTAACACTAGGCTACAGTCTACCTTCAAAGAAAGATGTAACATTACTGTTTATCGGTCCAACTGTCAGCAGATTAACGCAAGTGGGATTCTGGATATAAAGATACAACTTTACAATAACTGGGCAGAGGGAACTTATGTGGCCCAGAAAACCTTCCCAGAAAACTTCATGAACGTTGTCAGCATGGATGTCGTGAAAAATCCCGCCGAGTCACTCAGAAGAATATGCGACTTCCTCGATATCACTTGTGAAGAAAAATACATCCAGGACTGCGCGGCTATAGTGGACCCAGTCCCTTCAATTACTCGACATCGCATTGTGTGGACGGATGAACAGATAGACAGAGTGAACTCAATGATGAAAAAATTCCCCTTTTATGATAGGTTTACATTTGAAGACGAATGAATAAGTCGCTGTCATGATGGTACATAATAATGATGGAAGTCATTTTCCAATTATGAACATGCTTTGCTTGAGGGCAGCGTTTGGGCAAGGAAGGCGGAGGTCTGGTCTCTGAACTCCCCCTTCCCCTCCCTATATAAGGGTCGGGCGCAGGCAGTAGAAAGAGACCCTCTTTTCTACTGCCTAGGGTCAACCCCGATATAGAGCGCGCAAAGAAGAGAGAAGGAGGTCTAGACTACTCTGGGTAGGAGGCGGGGGGTAGTGGGTCTTCTTCCTGAGAGCTACGCCCTTTGTTATTGGGAAATGCAGTGCTTGAAACACCAAATGTAAACATTCTTTCAAGAATAAATCAGAAGGCCATGAACCTGGCTCCTGGAATAAAATATTAATAATTCCTCAGCCACTAGTTTCGTTGCAAAACACTTAAAGCGTTTACACGCTTTAAAAGTCGATGCCTGTTTTTGTTTTCTATCCTATCGTCACTCACTTTTGTTTTAATAATTTTTCCCAACAGTAAACAACATATATTTTTTATGGTGGCCACCCAGCTATTTTGGATCTTTAGTTAGGTGACCAATTACTGTTGGTTTGTCTTAATTTAGATATTAAATTCTATAGTTAAAAAACGTTGTCTTGTCTTGTTTGTACAATAGTACTGATACATACTGATACAGCTCAAGCCCAACCTACTGCGCAAGATTTCTTCAATCCTTTGGCACCTGCGTGTTTTTTTCGCGTGAAGTTTCCTTTCATCCTTACGATTGTCTTACAAGACAATTTACAAATTTCGTTTTCAAAGCCTGATGTAAGCATGGAAAAAGTAAATTAGAAAATACTTGCGTACAGATAGAGGAGCGCAGTGAAGCTCTTTCCCTGGTAGAATGAAAGATGTAACGTGAACTTCTCCAGACCGATCATTAACAAGCGTGGCACAAGCATGGCACAAGGATGGAGAATTCGTAAATATTTAGCTCGCTTTAGGTTAAAAAATGATAACAAATAATGCACTTCCTTTAGTAGATATATTGACTGGAATATTGAACTACATTGTACAATTCATTTGGATCTCCTACTTCTTGAACTCTTTAATGTCATTATGATCTAACCACCTTCACAGAGATGCTCGAAGTTTGTCATTATTACACTTATGTCCAGGATTGAACGCAAGTATTGTTCAATAGTACTTCATATTTGGTAGGGTTATCTGACATTTTCATATTACTTCATATTTGACAGAATTGTGTGTGTTTTGGTG
>OMLO01003290.1_pt1 | contig 13326 bp, 8 predicted proteins | sample 1674811 | NCBI WGS metagenome assembly OMLO01 (sample SAMN06265003, study PRJEB25207) | coral metagenome | isolation source: Coral host | place: Mexico:La Bocana,Puerto Morelos, Mexico | collected 2008-11-13
ACTAAATGAATGTCAACTTGATCCAATTTAATTAATGACCACAAGTTCACATTCATTTAGATCACACTACAGCTGTAGAGCTAACACAAGGCAAATTTTCCAAATTGTGAGGATGTGAGGATTGGAAAATGTGTGGGGCTAACAACCATTAACTGTTCTGCCTTTGGTATCTTTAGAAATCTCCAGATTTGTAATCTTTAGCAGTCTTTGAACATTTTGGTTGTCTTCAGATATTATTTTGAAAAAGTGTCAGGTCATCTTAGGAAGTCCCAGCATTCCCTGGATTAAAATCTTGTGCATTTGACTTTAAATTAAGTTAACTATTGGCATGCACATGTGTTGATTTATACTGCTCAGGAGTAATGTAACACAGAATACACTCACCAATGCAAGTAGAATGAGTAGGGGGACAAGAAGAAAAGTCAAATGGATACAGAAGAAATACAGTAAAGATAAGGAAAATAGAAATGGAATCAGAGCTTAACATGTTTCATTCAGTGTCTCCTTTTAGGTTTCTTCTGAGCAGCGCTCTAGCTAGATAAGCTTTGTTGATATTCGACTGTTGGATCCCTACCTGAAAAGATGGCTTCATGTAGAGAAAACCTGCATTGTCACCACTTCCAAGAAAGGGCTGACCAAAAATAGTGTAGCCAAGTTCTGACACAGTGTGACCTGAAATATACCAAGATTATATTAGAGCAAGCACATAATGAGTGTCGAATGCAAGGTACAGGTTGTAAATGAGCTATTTCTAGAAAATTTCAGCCAAACCACTTTCTTCACTACATGTTCTTCAATTTGTGAACAGAAGGGTAGGTAATTAAGCAACCCTAAAACAGAGAAACATTGATTTTTAAGTTAAATACTCAAAGAGCTACAGTCCCCAGATTGGAGATCTGGATTTCACCATCACATGTATGTTGTGTTCTTTCACATTACATGTGTACTTTTAAAACTCTCAGTGTCTCTCTCCACCCAGGGAGTTAAATTGGGAACCAGCAAATTAAATGCAAGGGGTAACCCGTGCAATGAAGGATTAGCATCCCATCTAGAGCGGAACAGAAATGCATTCCTTAGTTTTATGCAAATCCGGCATTTCACAACCTTCCTCTCGCCTGACCCTTCTTAGCTGTATTCTTATTGTAATTATAGTTTGTAGATATTCATTGTAAGGATATTTAATTGTAATATAGTTTTTACTCTTTTAATCTTATTCATAGATAATTTACATTTATAGTTTTTTTCGTAACAAATGTATTTTGCTACCTAATTCTTATTTTACAATTTAGTTTGAGGGCCACTAGTTATTCAGTTGAAGCACTGTCCCATGTTACCCTCGTTAAATAAAGTTGATTTATTTTATTTATTTATTTGAATTGTTTCCGATCTCTTGCTCTTCCTCACTACTGTCATAAGTTCCCAAAGTCTGTTATTAACCGTTTCTCCCCTTGTTGAGTCCCTATTGCCTTTTGCTGTCGCCCAAGAAACACATGTGGGTCATTGTCCAATCTAGGGAGAGTACTACTGAGCGTGGACGAGTTTTGTGCCACTGGCGTTTTCCCGGCGAATAGGTCCGTTGAACCTATGGTCAGAAGGGAGTCCTCCAATGAGCCAGCTCCTTCAATTTTCTTTAGGATTTCCTCCAGTCCGCTGTCTTTTGCTAAAGACTTCGTGGTGATTGGGTCAGTGACATCTTCTGGCTCCGGTTTTGCTTGTTCCCCAAGCTTTAACTTCTTCAGTGCCGCTTCGAGGACGCGTTTTTGTCCTACACTGAGCCCCAACCCTTCCACGTCTTTTACAGTCAGAGTTTCAAGGCTTCTTTGCAATCAATATCCTCTTTCTTGAGAGCTTCTACGGTTGTTTCTTTCAATTGTGTGGTCGTACACCACTTGTTAAAGTTGAAACTTGTCATGATGAGAATTGCAAAGAAAATACTTGTACAATATTGTGTTACACGCGCTAGTTCACTAGAATTGCGATGATGAGGTTACACGTGGCCCGCAGCTTATATACATGGGCTTGGTTCGGCACTTCCGTAATATATATTTAATCTTGATAACCAGGTTTATCACTCACTAAAAGTGTTTTTTATAAGCATTATTTTAATATAAATATTAAATATACAAATGATCTGCTCTTTAACAAGTCAAATATCAAGTCCTTAAATGTTCTGAGAAGTGAGGGATTGACAAGGACTAATTTTTGGTATGGACTGGCTTAAGGCAAGCTATTCCTTTAAAGCTGCATGTGAACATACCAAACTTTAAGGTGATTCTTGATTTGGAAAGTCTGAAATGTCATGACTATTATTGTTTTCTTATAAAACAAAAATTGGAAAAGCCAAGTAAATGGGTTATGCTAAAGAACGAATTTAGCCTTGATGACAAGCAAGTTTCGGAGGCATTTCTTTTGCCAGTGAAAGTGGCCAATGAACCGTATTTACGCTCCTTTCAGTACAAAGTGTTGAATTCTATTCTGTTTACTAATGATTGCCTGTGTAAAATAGGATACCTTTCTGGTCCCAACTGTACATTCTGTCATCAGCTAACAGAGACCATATCTCTCGCTTACACCTACACTTACATATTGTGGTGTTATTGTCAGGACTTTTGAGGAGGAGATGGATGTATTAAATTATATAGTAATTTTAGGAAAATCTTTTTTATGGACTTGTCGATGTAAAGAAACATTACCTTCCTTGAATCACTTTTTAAGAATTTTGTTTATGAAATATGAAACTGAAAAACATATAATTATATTTTAAATTGAATAAAATGAATTTGTTTAGGGAAAAGTGGAAGATTAATTAATTAAGTCAATAAAAGCTATTGTTAAGGAAAGTCGTTTTAAGTTAAATAAGTATGTAGAAAAGAATTGTCATTATATATTATCATAACTAATTTATTATGATGTCAGAAAAAAAATCTACTTTATCCGTTAAAGTTAAGGATAATATCAGATGTAACACCTTTCTTCTTTTGCACTTTTTCTTGTAATTTGTTGCTTTTGCACCATTTTTGTAATTATGTTTGTATTATGTTTGTATCAATTAAAAAAAAAGTCTTCAAAGAAATTGAAAAAAAAAAATTATAGTACTGAGAGAAGATAACACAGAGATGAGAGTCATTAAACAAGAAACGCTTCCTATCAATTCTTGTACCATGCTTTATTTGCTCTAGAATTCTTAGCGTTGCGTGATTAAAGACGACGCATATTAGATGGAAACATGAAAACTGGGTATTTTCCCATTTCAAGCGATCTCTAATACACAGTAGATCCCGTGATATTGTTTTTTTTTTTAGGAAATTGTGAACTGAATTTTAGTTTTGTTCGATTCTAATGATTATAAAAGGCTAACTGGCTCGATAAGTTTTAAAAACATCGATCATTTACGATAAGCCGGTATCCATGAGTTGTTAAATACATGTTCAATTCAATCACTTCAATCACAATTCCATCACTTCAAAGTTGTGAATTCTCAAACTACTTTGCATAACTTTCTTTTGTTTTGTGTGCGGGTTATCTGCCAGTGCGGGCAATCTGCTGATTCTTTTTTCTCCTTTTGGCAAAAATCAACCGATGCGTGTAATCTGCCGTGTGGGTAAATGACCGGAAATTACGGTATCAGTTAAAGCTTGATCACACTTGCAAAAGTCTCCTTCAGGAGTCTGACTCCACTTTCCAGGCTGCAGTATCCCCACCCCTCTTCCTTAACACAGGAGTCTCCTCAGCATGCAAACCAACATATGTTTATATTTTGTTCAACTAATAGCAATGCTAGAGTAGAAAATAGATGATTTATTTAGGCTTATTTAAAGAATGCAGTCTTAAGGTTATTTTCAAATCACAATGTTATTGAATCCTCCAACCGCTAAATGAAAATTCTCGCCGTATAACTGCGATAATCAACCATAAATTCATATCTTTCTCTACAGTTCAAATATATGATCTTTCATATATTCATTTACATTCTTCTTTTACAAGTATATTACGAACTCACAATGTGACCAGCTCCCAGATGGCTTGATAGGTCAGTTGGTAGAGTACTGCACTCGTATTGCAGAGGTCATGGGTTCCAATCCCATTCAGGCCTGAATTTTTTTAGTCTCTAATTTCACAACTGCTCAAGTTGTGTGTATAACTGCAATGATCAACCATAAATTTGTATCTTTCTCTGCAGTTCAAATATATGAATATAATGAATATAATAATGAATATATTTCATATATTCATTTACATTCTTCATCTTCTACGGGTATATTACAAACTCACAATGTGACCAGCTCCCAGATGGCTTGATAGCTCAGTCAGTAGCTAGAGCACTGCACCTGTATCGCAGAGGTCATGGGTTCAAATCCCATTCAGGACTGAATTTTTTTCAGGCTTTAATTTCACAACTGCTCAAGTTGTGTGTATAATTGCAATGATCAACCATAAATTCATGAATAGTTAAACTTGATATAATAAAACATAGCAAAGTTTTACATACAGTGACTTTCCATTGGGCTTTACCTTGCTTTATGCTCTTCACAATATAGCTTCCGAACAAATGCATGCCCTGTTGGTAGAGCATTTGCTCCTAGGGTGTTCGTCGTTGATGCTTAGCCTTATAGTTATCAAAGGTTTTCGGGCTTGAACTTAAAGCCCAGCTTAGCCATTACGAAAAATACTACTGCTGAAGTTTGATGGCACTACAAAGACGAGATGAGGCCACATGAAACAGTCTTTTAAAATCCCTTCTTACCGGTATATCAATATTTTTCTCCTCACAATGATTGCTACAATTAAAATTGTACAACACTCATATTTGCACTAATACTCTGTTGTTCTAAACAGAGAGCTCTCCAAATGTGACATCACAAAATCCAGTTCCGGCAATTTTCCGAAGTTTGCATGAACTGTTCTGTTTATAAAACAATGAAAAATACCTGTTTTCAAGGTCGAATATCTTGGTGGCGTTTTGACTGAATCATTTTAGAATCTTGAAGAAAGTGCAAGAATTTTACAATGGATAATTATGGCTAGCCTTACATACGTATGTTTCGTCCCTGCCAAGGGATGCTAGCGGGACTTCAAACGTGATGTTTGACGAGTTAGCCGAAAGGTCTCTGACGAGTCCCTTGGCAGGGACGAAACATACGTATGTAAGGATAGCCATAATTATTCATTTTAGAATCTTTTAGAAAATGCTCAAGTTATTGTGAGCGCTACGATTGGTCAGTTTGCTTACATCATGCGCGTGCATTATAATTCAACATATGCACGCAAGCTACGTCACGAAAATTTTGCCCTGGACAAAATTTGAGAATCTGCTAGTCCGCCATTATGGCTGAAGAATTTACATGGTTTCAACTCGGTTTCAAATTCCTGAACACCAAAAAAAGTAGCAACGTTAAGGAGTCTCAAAATGAGGTACCTGTTCCAAAGAAAAAACAGTTTGGACAACTGACAGAAGCGGAGAGAAACCTGCTTTTGGTGGAAACGCAAGCAAAGTCTACAAAGAGCTCAACAAATTGGGCAGTAAACGCTTTGAAAGGTATGAATTTACGTAAACATGATGAACTACAATGCAATACACATCTCAAACACTAAAACTTAAAACCTGTTTTAATTCAAAAGACAGATGTCTTCCTAAATAATGAGTTACACTAGCTTATCTACATCTTTGTCAACAAAAAGCAACATTTCACTTGTTTATACAATTAAATGTTTTCTAGCAGCTGTTGTGTATATCATTTAACAGTTAACCTCTTGAAATACGCTTGCAACACTGAAAGACTGAGTTGAAAAAATCTTTTCTTTTCCTAGAATGGGGTGCACAGAAAGTTCCTGTGCTGCCAAAACTAGAGGAAATGAGCAACGAACAACTTGACAACAGTCTGTCACAGTTTTATACAGAAGCACGAAGCAAAAAGGGAGAAGAGTACAGTAAGTCGTCCTTAATTACGTTCAGAAATGCAGTAGAGAGGCATTTGAACAACCCACCGTATAACAGAAGTTTGAAGCTAAATTCTTCAACGTTTTCGAATTCCAACCGTATGCTGAACGCCAAAATTAAGAGCCTGAAACAGCAAGGGAAGGAAAATGTGCACAAACAAGCCATCCCAGTTGACGACTTGAAAAAATTGAAAGCTGGTCCAGTTTTAAGCCTTGCAAATCCATGGTCTTCACTGCAAAACGCGTAGTTTCATGTTATTCTCTACTGGTGTAGAAGTGGTCGTGAAGGGCAGAGAAATTTGAAGAGTTTTGCATTTGAAGTAGACGAGCAAGGCAAGTGCTGTTACTATGACCCATGACGAGACCACCAAAAACCACCCCGGTGGGCTTCAAGACCGATCCAGCTTTGAGAAGACGGCTCGTATGTATGAAACAGAGAGTGAGAGCGACGGCTACCAAGCGCTGAGCTTGTATATTTCCAATCTGAATCCGAAATACAAAGCCTTATTTCAGCAACCTTGACGTGACTGGAATGAATCTGCCATCACAGCCGAAATCTGGTACAAAAACCGCCCATTTGGTGTCAACACTCTTGGAAACATGATGAAAGAAATAAGTACAAAGGCCAAGCCTTCCAAAGTTTACACAAATCACTGTGTTCGGGCGACAGCGATAACCCTGTGGTCTCAAGCCGGTTTGTCAGATCGCCACATCTGCCACGTTTTGGGACACAGAAACCCGAATAGTCTCCAGCATTACAATTCTCGCCCTTCATCTACCCAGCTCAGGAAATGTAGTGATGTTTTGTCCAGTGCTTTACAAGGGGCTGACCAGACAAAATAGAAGTCTCCACAATGCGATGAGCCTGTTAGTCAGCTAAAAGCAGCAAAAGTATCAGGCAGAGTGGTTGAAACGCACAGTCGATCATCCACCACAATGATCCACAGCGAAATGCTTGGCGGCATGTTCAATTCTTGCACCATCGGTTCCATGCAAATTACTTTTTATCCTCCTCAAAGCAAAAGTCAGTGAATTGGGGAACTGCTTCAGCTTTTGAATATTCTTTTTGCTGCAATAATTTCTTCAGAACCGTTCCAACTTTTTAAAAAAAAACGTTTGTTTCCAGAAAGGGAATGGTTTTACTTTTCATTCAGCATTTAAGCCAATAGAAAGAAAGCACGTACATGTAAGGAGAAAACTGATTTTGATTAATTAAAATTGCAGTCGTTTTCTTGTTTATTTTTAGTTTAGTTTATATTTTTACTTTATTTTAATGTGGTCATTTACATTTTATAAAAGAAATAAAAAAACTTGCCCCTCATGCATTGTTGAGTTATATAAGCACTTGGGAGTTTTTAAGAACACTCGAAAAGTGCGAGAAGTACAAGGCTGCGCCTCTTGCTTCTCTATGCACTTCTCTAGTGTTCTTAAAAATTCCTGCGTGCTTATATAACTCAACAATGCACTCGGGCACGTTTTTTATTTCTTTATTATTGTAATTTAAAATCAAACTAGGCCGACTTTTGTTGTATTTGACCTTTTAAAAACAATAAGAGATTGAGAAGTCCTATGTCATCAGGCAATGTATCCCATACTTGAGGAGTAGCGTATCTGAATGATTGTAATCCATAGGAGGTTCTAGTTACTCTCGTAGATTAAATTTTGGTTGCCTCTGAGGTTGTATGACATTTTTCATTTGTCTAGTAGTGATTTGAGATACATTTTGTATGGTGGGGCAACTCCATGAAGAGTCTTAAAAGTAGTAATTGGCATGTTCTGAACACAAGAAGATTCAAGGTTCACAGACCATAATTATTCTTGTCAGTAAATTTCCGTAGTCACCATTACAGAGTCACCTTCATGAAATTCCCAGCAACCCACCCCTAATTCCCTGGTGTTTTTTTAGAATATATTAGCACAGGCTAAAGTAAAAACATAGGACATATGTGTAGTAACCACAGACACAATATTAGGTTTCAAGACATTGTTCACTTGAAGTTGAATCAGGGCTAAAATATTAAAAATATCAACAAAACGAACTCAACTTGAGGTGTAAAACTGAGAAGAAAACTAAAACAAGCACATTATTTTGAGATAAATCATATTTGAACTGTGTTAAATTAGTGCCCACTTAGTTCTTTTCTAAGGAGTTCTGAAGTAGCTACATACGACTTAAAAAACATATTTGAACAAAGCAAATAACAAACTGGGGAGGTTGCTGTAAATCCTGTGAAGATTAAATATGCAGAAATCCAGCATGCAAAAATGCTGTTCACTGTTAAAGCCAAAAATTCCCAATTAAAGGCAAGTCAAAGTCAAAGAAATATGACTAGAAAATTCAATAACAATAAATTTTCATTCAAGATGAGGGAAAAAGGCTATCTAAAAGCAAAACAGGTTCAAAATTTCACAGACATGCTTTGCTGTATGACCACTATGTCTTGTTTAAATTAATTTTTCATGTGAAAGCTTAAGCTTGAGTTTTTGTTGACAACTTTTCCAGTCAATGTATTGGTAGTGGCCTTACCAATCATTCCAAAAGTTGACTTTAACTTCAACATGATTTTTGTAACCACAATCTGTGTTCAAAACTCACTTGAAAGTGCACCCGTTGTCATGTTCTCGCGGCCCTTCAAGGAAGTAATAAAAATTTCTCCAAAAAGGTTTGAGGGCTCTTGCACACCTTGATCTCCCATTCTGAGGCCATCTAAACATTGATTTGTGTTTTTCTTTTCCATGTTCTGTTCCATTTTTTTTGGCCTGATTATTGAGCTATCAAGCCAACTGGGAACTGGTCGCATTGTGAGTTTGTAATATACTGTACCCATAAAAGGTGAAGAATGCAAATGGGTTTATAAGGTCCTTCTTTGATATTGAACATCCATGTTATGGTCAATTGACACCTGTGAAAAAAATGTATCCATGTAAGCATTTTGTAGAAAAAGATTAAAAAATGGATGACCAGAAAAAGAACAGAAGAAACAGAAAGTAAGACGTTAGTACAGGGTTTTGCTTTTCCTGGTCACATTTCTCGTTTCACAGTTTTATCCATGCAGTGGAAGTGTTTAAACAGTGGCAGCAAAAAAAAAACTGTTATCAAAGCTGTGCCCTGACATTTAAAATACATGTATCCATTGCTCATATCCAGTGTCACAAAAGATTTGAATAAACTTTATCTCCATAACCATGAAAATATTTTTACACCTAATACTTAGTAAAAAATTTGTATAGCCAAAAAATTACTAACATTGCATATTAGCATAGTACTTTGCAACTCCCCATCCTCTTTATATTTGAGTGCCCATGGCTAGTGCAGTAATTGAGTGAAATGTTTTCTTGATTTAGGTGTATGAATTGTGCTGAAGGAAATTACCAATGCAACTGGTGTACATATCTAGGAAAATGCACCAGTGATGGAAATGCTGATTGCCCTGGGGAGTTTGTGATACCTAAACAGGTGTGTACAAGTACTGGTATATGTTTCTTCAAACACTTTGTATATTCAGGTTAAAACTCATTACTGTAGAAAACAAAAATAATGCTCACAAATCTGTTATACTGTAATTTGGTTCACCATCATTATATAATCCTAGTGATGGTGGTTGTCATAAATAAGCAAGTCAAATGATATCACAGCATCCACCCAATAGATGTACAGGTTGTTGCACAAAGTGGAGTTAATGCACTCCAATTTGGACAGCAACACTGTTGACAATAGGGAACCTCTCCCTCATGCTTCAGCATACATAAACATTGTAGTTGGAGTAATCACCAACATTCTTTTAGCTCTGGCAAAAGCAACTGGTGCCCAATGTAAGAAGGTTAAGTTTACATAGAGCACTACAACTTTATGCTGTAATCACCGATCACTTTAAACTTCTTGTCTTGTGGATACATATAAAATGATAATATGTTGCCATGGTTACCAACAGGGTTTGATCTGTTTTATAACAAAGCTAGCAGAGCCGCGCAATCAAATTCAGTATACGTAAGCGTGCACAAAATCCCAATAGTGCACGCTGATAGCATGAAAAAATCCCTTTGCCAGAATTTTTTTTGGCATGTGCTGCCATTCTGCAGGAAAAAATATGATATTTTGTGACAATAATGGATATAAACAGAGATCACGAATATCTAGATAATGAACTTACAGCTTGACAGCTCTACCATCAAACATTTCTATACTACTAACATACTGCAGGAAAATGAAATATATACAGTCATACTAACATACTAAAGAAAAGTAAAATATAGCAGTGTTTAAATATTGACGTTATTCTTAGACGTGGGTACTTGGTTGGCATTAAGCCAGTAACGTTTTGTTTTCATGGCTTCCATGTGTGTTTCAGAGAATGTGAAAACTCTAGCTCCTTTTGTAAGATGGAATGTCATTTTAAATGAAGGTACAATAAAGGTGCAAGTAGCCCTCCCAGCCCATATAATTTGAAAGGATGGACAAAGGATCCCAGTTCTTGGCCAGATTTAACATTAAATTATTTTGGGGATTTGTGCACATATGCCGGATATTTACATGAAGGAGAGTCTAAAGGCCTTCAAGTCACTTGAAGTGTATCAGTTTCTCATCAGTGGCTTCATTAAACCTTTGTGGTGTCAGTTGGAGTCAATATTCCCTTACTGCTTCATTAAAGGGAAGTTATTCTGTCCCAGAGAATTAGCAATCAGCCGCATGATGCATAGGTTTGCCTTCATGAAAAGGATGCCAGTGTCCATGCAGCACATTGCATATGTATGGCGGGGTAATGTTGTTTTTTGGCTATTTTCATTGACACCCATCTCACGGTGTTATATGCCACTCGCTGACACTAGCCCCAAATCCTGGCCTCGCACGTGGCAGGCAGCTCTCGGGTCCAGGACAACTCTTATCCCCACACCTTTCTTCCACTTAAATGGCGTCTTTCCTATTGTGCGCAACATTAATGAAATATAAATATAAAATTCTATTTGCTACATTTATTGCATAAAATTCACTCTATAAATGTAATAAAAGAGTTTATTCTAATTGCTGGATTAATTTGCTTATGCCGTTTGAGAGCAGACAAACTGACAAAATCAGCAGATAAGCCGTTTGAAGGGATAAGCAAAGTGGTTTGTGAGCATATAAGCCATTCACGGCCAGATAAGGTGAACAGATGTGTCAAAACCTTTTGAAGAATGAAAGATAACACAATGGGCGCCATTGTGACTCCATAAGATGTAAATAAGTGTCCCTGTATGCTGTAGTTTAACCTTGGACATACTATTGTACATGTACTTACTGAAGATTTGACTGGTTAGTGAGCGGTTACAACTGAGCCATCTTGCTACATGTACATGTACTAGTCACAGTCAGTGGCAACACATTGCTAATGACATGAATCCAGCAGATCCTGTATTGAGAAGTATTAATGATATGTAGACAAATGTTGGCTTGTAGGATATTTTCCTAGCTACAGTTTGTTCATCGTATTTTGATCCTTTTATTATTTAAACACCATTCCTTTGTTTACTCACTCTTTTCACAACAGCTTGCATGTTTGCATCTTGATTGTTGCTTTTGTATTCTCTGTTTTTTATGATGTTATGGAGAGCAGATGTAAATACATGTATGTAAGTTTCTGGAAACTTCTACAATCTGTAGGAGAAACTAGTTACAGTATCTCTAACCAAGCCAACTATACTCTGCACTGAGTTTAATAATCATTTTGCTACTATTGGTCCAAAACTTGCCGAAAAAGTCGATTCTTCAAATACTCATAGTTTTCTGGACCACCTGACTAGTACTGATAAACAGATTAAACTCCGTCCAACAACAGCAAATAAAGTTTTTTCACTCTTGAATAAACTAGACTTTGCAGAAAAAAGTACAGAAATTAAAAAATAGAGCAGCCCGTGTTCTGACTTATTCTAACTATGATGCTGGTTAACTTGTTTGAGTTCCTAGGATGGAGAAATCTATCTTCCCAGCAGCAAATACAGAGAGCTACAATGGTTTTTAAGTCTCTGCACAGGATGGCTCCGGAATACTTTAGAAACTTAAGGGACTCTGAGAACTAGCTAAATGTACCATTGCCACGCACAAACTATTATAAAAATAGTTTTAGCTATAGTGGTGCTGTACTTTGGAACATCCTTCCACGAGAAGTAAGATCAGCAGAGTCTCTGGGGCAGTTTAGACACCTAATCAGACAAGCATATTGAGCAAATAGGTTCAGTGACGACATTCTTGGAGAGCAGCTCTTTTATGAGAATTTTATGGGGTGTATTGCTTTGGGGGTAGTTCTAAATTGGTAGTTTTAATACAGTTTTACTTCTTTGACAGCTCAATAATCGGGTGTATTGTCCGGGTGGTAGTTTTAACCTTGTATCCTATTCATTTAATTTTATTACATTGTACATTCTCATCTTCGCTGATGAATTGTTCGCGAATAATTTAAGATTATCTATCTATCTTTTTAGGGTTCACTCAGCAGAGGTTAGTTCATGGGAGTGAGGAATGAAAAACGCTTCTATTGACAATCAAACTCAATGATCTTATAATGAATTTTCTTGGGAACAACTCATAATTAACAGTTATCTTGTAATCAGGCTGCCATAGTAACACGTCAGGGATCAAGGATCTTTTTTCTTAATTTTTGTATTTATTTACTTACTATTAATTTTTACTTGTTTAGGTGGTTTCGCTCATTTCGGTGGTTTTGTTTCGCTCGTTTCATTTCTTGTTTCGGGTTTTAGTACATTCCTGAAATGTCTTTATGTGGATCCATCCACAATGTTATCTTCCCTTTTTTAACCAAAGAAAACACTTCAGCAAGGTGGATTTCGGATGATATAGAGAATTTCTTGCTTCCTTTGGCGTAGTAGCTGATTTGGAAAGTCGTGTCGGTAGCTGGAAAAATCTCTGCTTTACAATTATGCAGAAAGTATTGCTTCAATTGCATAACAGTTTCAAAGCAAGGTACGTACTTGATGCTCAGGTGTCGTACCTGTTTTTGTGGGCTTTTTTCAACACGTGCAGACAGAGGTCCATGGCATCTCCACCCATTTTTTTTCAGATTTCACAAAAAGGCTGAAACTACCCAAAATACCTTTTGGGTTTAGCTTGTGCAGTTCTGTGCTTTTTTCCGACTATGTTTCTCGAAATAGCTGTATGTTACAGGAAAAGTCCACAACTGCTGGGGGAATAGAAATGCATTGAAGTATGCATTGGACTTGTTTTGGGGTTTAGCTTGTGCAGTTCTGTGCTTTTTTCCGACTATGTTTCTCGAAATAGCTGTATGTTACAGGAAAAGTCCACAACTGCTGGGGGAATAGAAATGCATTGAAGTATGCATTGGACTTGTTTTGGGGTTTAGCTTGTGCAGTTCTGTGCTTTTTTCCGACTATGTTTCT
>OMLO01003291.1_pt1 | contig 13324 bp, 7 predicted proteins | sample 1674811 | NCBI WGS metagenome assembly OMLO01 (sample SAMN06265003, study PRJEB25207) | coral metagenome | isolation source: Coral host | place: Mexico:La Bocana,Puerto Morelos, Mexico | collected 2008-11-13
GGGGGGGGGGGGGGGGGGGGGGTGGAATTAAAGGGGGAGAATCATGTACACCATTGCTAATCTTGGACAGGTTGACAAACAACATGCGTCAAAAATAACTGTGTCTGTATGGGAATTCAGGCGCAAATGATTTATCATAAAAATTGAACTCTAAAGAATTTATTTATATTTGGAATATAAATAATATTATTTATGAATAGCTAAGTTAAGATACCAGGCAAAGGACTGCATTAACCAAATTGTATGGATGTGGATGTGCTAGAAAGCACAAGGCCACTTTTTTTTAATTTTGATTAATTTGTGTTTAAATTTTATGTTAACCTGTAAATAGCTTATAAGTTTGCCATTTTGGCATCAGATTCTTATACAAACACTGTCATTCCTGGCATGTGTTGCCTACCCATCACGACGAGCTTCAAAACTTTGATAATTAATTAGGTCTATCAGATTTTCATCACCAAGCCCTTCTTTCGCCTTCAGGAATTGTGAGGAAAGAGAGAGAAGGTAGTCGAACTTGTGTGGGGCTGCACCCACCAAACTATTTTAAGGATTTTTCATTTTACTGGCGTGTATATAATCATACCATCTCCGAGCCAAACCCATAAATCTGGATGTTGATCAGAAATATGTTTCCACAGTGGTTGAGGCCTCTTGGGAAAACTACAATTATAACAACAGAAGACAAGATGACTTCCTTTGTTCGTGAATAGCAACACGAGGGGAGAATTACCAAGAATGGAGTCACAACTTCGCCTAGATTTAATTAAATATCATAAGCTTAATTTAAATGAAAGCAAAACATTTCTCAAATGACAAGACCTGCAGGGTTTCAGAAACCTAAAAGAGCCAAAAAATAGAGCTATTTGTAAGGTCTGTAAACATTACGGACCTTTTAGCACTTATCAAAGCGTTCTTCTAGAATAATTTCGCACAGTAAAAGGAAAATCATGAAATCGCGAAAGGCATAGTTGTTCAAAAAAAAACATTGCGGAAAAAGATAGCACTCTGGGTGACGCCATTTTGTGTGTTCATCGTTCATTTTACCTACAGCTTCCGAAAGCGATGCGACTAATAGTCGTTTCATTGTAGACATCTGCCACAGTGAAATCGTTTCCACTTGAAGTAACCAGCTGTAGATTCCCTGCACTGGCGATAATTACTAAAGAAACTAAGACTCTCAGCGATTTTTCCTTCAACATGACACTTCCGTTCACTTCCGTTACGTACCGGCTTTCGTCCGATATACAGTATTTTTGGTCAGCTGTCTTAGTGATTGAGTAAATATCAGTATCGCCTATTGATCGGTTTTCTTCGTGTCACATCGTATTTCTTTCACGATTTCAAGATTTCTAATGATAAGCGTAAATTGACTTTTTCAGAAAGTGGAGAATATTGAACCACGCAAGGCTTTTATTTCAAGATTGCTTCATAAAACTAAACCATCGAGAAAATAGCAGATATCGCTATTAACAAGCGTCCAAGTTCCTCGGACTGTATCGGAGGAAGTCGATATCTCCCGACACTTCTTCTTCCGGAAAGTTCATGACGTAATGGTAACTCCAAATATAGTAGTCTGCGTGAAAAAGTTCTTTCCTTTTGCCTTTGAATTGTGGCGAGTAATTTAGGTCCTTAGCGATAAAAATAATGTCTCAGACTTTACAGATGAATCGCGGAATAGTCAAACAGGTAATACGACTATAATCCGTTCTAATTTTAAAGTTTATTATTCGTCGAAGTACTTTAGATGCTTTGAAATGCCACGTTTTAAATTAATTGAGAAAGCTCTACCCGTTGACTGGAATCAATAAACTTGAGTTTGCTGTTATATTTTTTTCTCAACGAAGGTTCTTTCGGGAGATAGCGTGGTAATACGTGGACAACCTCGAGGTGGGCCTCCCCCTGAAAGACAGTTGTGCTTATCCAATGTAAACGCACCGAAATTGGCGAGAAGATCAAATCCCAATGTGGAAGGAAGCGTCGAAACACGCGACGAGGTTTGTTACATTACTACATTGTTCAGCGATGCACTCTGTTTTCTGTGGCTTCTTACACGTTTTAAGCTTTTCTCTGTGTGCTTGGTGCTTTTAATTTTGTGGGTTCTTGTCTAAATCTTTCACACAAGTGAGCAAGTTGCTTGGTTTATTAAAAATGCGTTGCTTGGAGGAAAAAGATATCTCGTTTTGTTCATTTCGTTATGAATGACTTTATATGTGACCAATCGTATTTGGTTACGTGCCGCAGTCTTTTGCTTGGCACGATATATATCGGTTGTGTATCACATTTCAAATTAGCAAAGAAATCACGGGGCATTCCGTTTTACACAAAATTCTAGAATATTTTGATCTTAACTGTGAGAATGAAGATCTTAAATATAAAATGTGATTATTATTTCAGTAACTTATAAGACCGCCCTTTGAATCCCACATGTGGATTTTTTAATGCCAATTTGTCCCAATGATCTATTATTTTCCCTTTTTATGGATTTTCTACATAACTTAACTGTGCTTAAAATTTAACATATTCTATATATGTAGATTATATAGATATTAGCTGAGAAGATTTTGAAATATTTTCACAGACAGAATTAAGAAGAATATATTTTTTAAGAAAATAATATTTCTTGGTTACTAGTGCCTATTTTATTTTTAATTTTCACTTGTGACCAAATTTTCAAAATTATAAGTTCATCAGTACAGTAAGTTTACTGCATGACAACTTTGCCAAGTGTAACTATAAGAATTTTTATGTATTTTGTAAACTAAATAGAAAACATGTACTGTGTTTCTATCGAATTATAGAAACACAAGTAAAAGGTTGGTTGACCACAGATCAATCAATACATTGATCAAATGTCAACCGAATGTCAGCTGAGTATTAATATGCACTTAGATTGTTGAAAATAAATACATAACACCGGTAGTTATTGTGAATGTTTGGGAGAGATTATAATCCTAAAAACGTGATTGGAAGTTATCCTTAACTTCACACAAGGATGTCTTCCACTCAACTTGTTGAAATGGCTGTGTCTAGCTCTTTTAGGACTTCTCTCTTAATGAACTTGATCACAGGGTAATAGATGATCTACTCATTCACCAATAATATTCCTGGATTGAAAAGATTGTTTTTTTAAATATTACATGTACATAGCCAATTAACAACAGTTTTTTTAGAACTTCCTTCATGACAGGTGATCATACTTTTTGAATCATTGATGCTCCTGAGCTTGAAACCATTACTATACAAACAGTATGATACACAAACATGTTAAGCAGATGGACATCACAACAAGACAATAAAGATTACATGATTGTAACAAATGTGATTGGGTACTCCAGGTTAGACTTCACAAGGTGATTGTGAAGTCTTAGCTGGTTTATTTTAATTGATGCCTCGACAGACACCACTACTCACTCTAAACAACTGTTCCTTATTAAGCATTCATAATTTTGTAAAAAAAAGGTTGAAATGAAATCAGTATATATTTATGAGCGTTACACTGGGACAAAAAAGATTTCCGTAAAAACAAGGTGACTATATTGACTGAGGGACTATAAGGTCAGTGAATCAGCGTACCTTGAAACAGGTCACAAAGTGTACATTGGAAAGCTTATAAGTTAAACTCTACTACAGCTCAGCATCTTTTTATTTCTTTTAATTAACAAGTTTGGTTTGCACTTTACAGCCTTTTGCATGGGAAGCACGGGAATTTCTCAGAAAGAAGTTGATAGGTAAAGAGGTATTATTCTCTGTGGAATACAAAGTTCCTGGGACAGGAAGAGAATATGGATGCATTTATTTACAGAAAGGTACCGTATAAATGTACATTAATTACACTGTATGTATATAATTAACTTCTACTGTATATACTGTAGAGGTAAATATGCAAAAGATCTTGAGCTTCACTTATTAGAATTTTAGTTTTGAACTGTCATTTGATAATTGTCTTCTTAGGAGATGAACTTGAAAATGTAACAGAAGCTATAGTTTCTGAAGGACTTGTTGAAGTCAGACGTGGCGGCATCAAACCATCAGAGTAAGCCTTGTTAGCATATGAGTAAATACTGTACATGATATCACTCTACAATGTAGTACTTGCAGTGTGGAACAGCAAAAGTATGTAAGCCACAAAAGGTAGCCATGAAGGCTAAAGACAACAATAAACACAAAGTACATGTTTCAACACTCTTTTCCCGCTCGTACTATCACAGATGTACATGTATACAACATACTGTGTGTTGAACAAATGTTCAATGAACAGCATAAGTAAAACAATCAAAAAAAATATCCACTGTTGTTGCAAAACAGTGTCTCAGAGTGACTCTTCATTATTAATACAGCTTGATAATAATTCAATAAATTTTAATACTGATTACACTACCTTGTAAATAGATGTATTCATTATGCGTATTGTTATTTTTATTAGTGATCAAACAAAGCTAATTGACCTGGAAGAAATGGCAAAAACAGTTTCAAAAGGAAAGTGGGCTACTGATGCTTCAGATGTGAGTATTATGCTGTCAAAACACATGAGGCTGTATGTATGTTATAACCTTACATTATCTTTAGCATAAAATACTGTCTTATAGTTGGCCGCATATCACTCACCCACTCATCGTCTTTCGCTCCTGTGAGTGGAGCATAAGGCTACACAGCAGTACTTCCATTCATCATCATGATGGTGTTTCAAATCCTGCTCTACATGTATCTCATTCCAGCTTGTCCAGCCCAGATCTTTTCACTTAGCCTCTTTAGTTCTTCTCCATGCAATCTTCAGACTGCCATGCCTTCTCTAGCCTTCTGGGGTTCAAGTGAGAGCAGCTTGGTAGTTGTTGTCTTTCTCTCTCCTCAAGTCATGATCAATCTATCACATCCATCCTTCACAGTTTCTGAGATAGGACTCTCTCTAGCTCTTTCATAGAGTTCATGTTTGGTAATGGTGTGTGACCAAAATATGCTGAGGATTCTCCTTAGGCATTTTTGGGGAAAAACATCCAAATGCTTGATGTCTGCTGATGTAACCCTCCACATTTCAGTGCCATGTAGAAGACCAGGGGTCATGCAGCTTTGGAGGAATCTTTGCTTGGTGTGCTTGTCAAACCTCTTTGACCTCCAGACAGAAACCTGCTACAGAAACTAACTAAGTGCATTTAGTCAATGGAAAAAAGCTCATCAAAGAATTCAGTCATTCTCCCAAAAATTCCTTTGTCAGTAGTGGCAAATTGAAGTTAGACTAAAAAATAAATTGTATCATTAAATAATAGCCTTCGTATATGTTACAGGTCAAAATTAAATTCCTTTGTCTCTTAACTCTACTTATTCATTGATTATGAATAATTAGGGTTAGAAGACACAGGAAATTGAGAATCAAACAAGGTTAAAATAATTTTGACCTGAATTTAACTTTGACCTGTAACATATACATGTAAAGTAAGGTACGTGTATATTTTATGTGTCATGTTATCAATTTATAGCACATCAGGGAAATCACATGGAATATGGAGAACCCAAGACATTTTCTTGATGCCAATAATGGAAAGGAATTTAATGGTAAACATCAACATTCTGATAATTTTTTCATTTAAGAGTATGTGGAAAGGTTGTATTAGTATTTGAAATACTAAGCACTGTTATTGATTTGATTTAGTGCCCTCCTTCCAATAAGTGCCCCCTTTGGAATAAGCATCCCCTTTCAAATGTGTTTTTATTGATAATGGCTCCTGTTCCATTAGGTAAAGGTTAGGTTAAGTCTACATACTAGCCAAGTGCCTCACCAGGCTGGAGCTTATCCCATTTTCTGAAGCATTAGGCGACTAGGAATATTTCTACTCCCCCCTGGATGGGATGCTAGTGCATCGCAGGGTTACCCCCAGCATTAAATTTGCCGGTACCCATTTATACACCTGGGTGGAGAGAGGCACTGTGGGAGTCAAGTGTCTTGCCCAAGAACACAACACGATGTCCCCGGCCAGGGCTGCTCCTATTCCATTAAGCACCCCCATTCTAATAGGTACTCCTATTCTAATATAATTATCAGTATATTGCAGCGCGTGCAGAGTACCTATCAACAGAGATTCTCGCCATATGACTGTTTTGTTTTGAACAATCAGTTGTTTCTCAAAAAAGAAATAAGCGCCCTTCCTGAATAAGCACCTGTCTTAAATAAGCACCTTCCGTTAAGGTACCAAAAGTAATTTAGGGGTCCAGTTGTTAAATAATCATTACAGTACTAATATTTTAAATTATACCCTTCCTCATTTGACCAGAAATTTTTCCCTTACACATGTTAAGTTGAAAACGATATACTTGTTCAATACAATATCGCATAGCATAATGCACCTATCAATAAATTATTTAATATTTCTGTTTAATCCTATAGCTGTTATTGAGCATGTTCGTGACGGCTGCACAGTGAGGGCATTTTTACTGCCAGACTTTTATCATGTGACAGTTATGATTACAGGAATAAAGGTTAGTTAAATTAAAATGATTTGGTACTATATTTGATTTTGTACTATATAGTTACATCATTTTAGAGTCTCACAATATTTAAAGTATACCAGACAATTTTTTACAGCTGTATATACATGTATGCAAGTTTTTTGTTGCACTAAGTAATCTCCAAAGCCCCAATACAAACAGCTATTTTTTTCCCAAATCAACAAATATGTGCTGAAGTACAGTACCATATCATTAGACCATGCCCAGTGAGTATCTTAAGTGATCCTGTATTAAGCGGCCAGTTTCTCAAGTCCCGAGGGTGGCCATTATATACAGGTTCAACTGTATACCATTCGAAAGCTACTAGTCACTTTAGTTGGAAAATGACATCAGTAGCTACAATGTATGAAGGATGTTGTCATTTTGAGGGAAAGGAGTTTAAAACGCAAAAATATACCAATTTTCTATTGTCTTGGGAATACCCCTAAACTAATACTTTATGTTGCAGCTCTTGCTGCACACCATAATGTGCAGTAAGTCTTGAATCCCATGTGCATCTCGAAAAACAAAAATTGAAAAATTGTGGTGGTCAACCATATTCTTGGCAGGAGAGGGTCACAATTTTATGACTTCAATGAGCAGGTCTTTGCAAGACAGTTCTTCTGGCAAACAGTTGTAGAAATTGATTAAGTATTCACAATGTTATGATGTGGTGTGCCAATTTGGCACTATTGGGGCTTAAATTATTAATAAGAAATGGCAATTGTTTTCTACCCATTCTCAATCACAGTGCCCAATGATCAGACGTGACGGAGACAAAGAAATTCCAGAGCCATTTGCTGATGAGGTAATTGTCATATGTAATAATTGTCAGTGTTTTTTTAATTGTGTCAAGACCCCTGTAATCAGGATTTTTGTTTTGTGCATCTTGATAGAGGGCAATTGTCTTGAAACAGAAAAACAAGTTGCTTAAGACATTGATATGTAAAACACTGAAGTAAACAGAATGAACTAATTCAATTTGAGGTAGGTGGCCAGTTGAACGGTTCAACAGTTGAATAGGAATTGCATCATTCTAAATGGGTGTTCTTTTACCCAGTCTGAATATTTTTCCTCTGTGTTCAGCAAGCTAAAATATGTGCTGTTTTGCTGATGTTTTCTTGTTACATGCATGTGTAATGTGCATACCCCCTCCTCAGCCCAATGTACATCTACCCCAAGTTATTGAGATGGCAATGTTGTCTTTTATGGAATCTTCTTCCAACTTTTTATCAGGCGAAGTTTTTCACAGAGAGCCGTTTGTTACAAAGAGAAGTCAAAGTAATTTTAGAAGGTATTAAATTAACAATAATTTACACATTTGTTCATTTAAAACTTACTTCTGTCAGTAAATTGTAGTAAAATTGCTCTTGAAAACCCTACAGTACACTTGAGTTGAATATTACAGACGAGTTTTCAAGAAACCTAACTTATGAGTACTGTTCTTTCTTCAGGTGTATCCAATCAGAATTTCCTTGGGTCTATAATTCATCCAGTGAGTTCCATTTGCTTTATATTATAGCCCTGGTGTCATAAAATAAACTCTTATTACAGTTCAAACTTATAGAACAGTGTAAGGCACATGTAGCTGTACTGACTGTGATATAAAAATATCTTATCAACTTGGGTGAATTCTGACCTCTATTTTGGCCTCTATTTGGGTTCTTACACACATGTGGAGCATACAAAGTCCCTGTCCTTTGAGATTTTTTGCCCTCAATTTTTTAAGTGAGTTGAGCAGAAGTTCATCCAAGTTTTTTTGTATGTACATGTGGCTATGTTGTAGATAAAAATTAAATTCAAGTAAAAATAATTTTAACCTAGTTTGATTCGCAGTTTCCTTTGTCTTCTAACCCTAATTATTCACAATCAATTAATAAGTAGGGTTAAGAGACAAAGGAATTTAATTTTTACCTGAATTTAATTTTTAACTACAACAGCTACATAAATCTATGATGAACCAAATCCTGCTCTGAGATTGGCTACCCAAATTAGCAAGATGACACTATGTTGCCTGTTTGGGATTACGCGCTGTGTTCCTACAGGGAAAAATTTCCTGGAAGCCATATACAGTTTAAAAAATCCTTTATTGACCAGGCTTGTCCAGTCGAGTTTGTTGAATATTGGCCTCGTTCTTTTTTGGGTATTTATGGACCTCGCCTCTGTCTCAGTTCATAAACATGTGAAAAAAAATTGGCCAATATCCAGCCATCTTGACCTCACGTTTGTTTGGTCAATCGCCCATATGTACTAGGGGAGTACCTGGTGTAAATATTCTTTAGAGTGACACAACAAAAACCTTAGTATGACTGTGCTTGCTTTTCTCCAAATTTACGAAAATCTGCCAGCAGTTATGGCAAAATAATTCACTTATTTGCAGGGAAGGCGAAATTAACACACTTTAGGTATAGACGACCAATAGATTATACTGAAGCACGAGAGCTATTCTCGTCGTACAAAAACAAAGCTGCTTGTTGCCCAGTCTAATAGCACGAAACACAAGTACATGTATACGTTAAAGTTATGTCTGTTGAATGTAGTTGTTGACTTATCACATTGTGCATCCTTTTAGGCCGGTAATATTGCTGAATTGTTGCTTCGTGAAGGATTTGCCCGTTGTGTTGACTGGAGCATGGCAGTTCTCTCTAAAGGACACGACAAACTGCGGGCTGCTGAAAAGTAAGTTGTGTGGGTACGGAGCTTGCTCATTTTATCATAACATGAAATGTTGGTTTTACAAAATTTTTCTTTTAAGTTTTTTTTATAGCAGGTTTGTTGTGTTTTGCAGATTTGCCAGAGAAAAGAGGCTTCGATTATGGAAAGATTATGTACCAAGTGCACCGATAGTTCCCATTCAAAACAAAGAATTTACTGGAAAGGTCAGTGGAAGAACTTTAACTATTTAAAAATAAAGTTATGCAGAATATCTTCCAGTTACGCGCTTGTTGTTCAAGTGTTACTTAAAATTACTTAGAATTAATTAAATTACTTAAATTACTTAGAAGGAGAAAAACTTCACAATCTGAAGAGCTTAATCTCGGAGTAGCTTTAGGCTAAGGAGCAACAACAAATTAATTTAACCCACGCTGGTACATGTACATTGGAGGTTTCGCGCCCAAGCGAGTTCGCACGCATATAGACTCAACTAGCGATCAAGTGCTTAAAAGACATCTTTCTCTTACCGACCAAAAGAGACAACTTTGTGGGCATAATGAAACAAAATCACGGAAAACATGTTTATCTCTCATTCTTTGATCCATTGAAGATGAAGGCGAAATCGAAATTTGAAAGTTCAGTGGTGCGAACTCGGGTGGATGCGATTTCAGGTACCTATCATTCCAGCAAAACAGCCCTAAATTGTGAATCGACAAACACATTTTCTTGAATGTCTTATTCACTTATGACATGTTTTATCTGCAGGTTGTAGAATGTGTTAATTCGGACGCTTTGGTTGTTAAAACTGCTGATGGAGTACAAAAGAAAATTCACTTCTCAAGCTTACGACCGCCCAGGTACTGTAGCTGTAACCAACTAAATTCGTCGTTAGCAGGTCTATTTTTTGGTGCGTGTATTTTTTCTGCTGAAATACTCCATGATCTTTCATTGATATCACATGCTAAAATTAACGTAACTGATATACTTGTAGCACTACGATCGAAACTTTTTGTAACAGCGGTTAATGTGCGTACGCTGATGAGTTCTGTTTTTTTACCAATTAAAGAAGCCTAAGCCACGTATTACACTGTGATAAAACACGACGGGCATTTGAGAGCACGAGGGAATTGTAAAGTGTGTGTTCTAGAATGTCCGGAGTGTTTTATCACAGTGTAATACACGGCTTAGGCTTCTTCATTTGCTTTTTGGTATAGAGATAATGTGGCGGAAAACAGTAAAACACGCTTCTTCTATGTTTTATACTCTGATAAAAACATGGGGTTTTGACCAATCAGGGCGCACGCAGGGACCTACATGTCTCTATATTATAAAGTACAATGGACAGGAGAAATTATAAAGAATGACTTTTGCGATAAACGGCGTATCACAAAAAGAAGTCTTTAACTTTTGTCTTTAGCCTTTTGTACAACCACGTGATGATAATTGTATTTGCTCTCAATAGGAGATTCTATGTGTATTTTTGATTTGGACTGGTATATTAAGGACCAGAGGAAATGAAAATCTTCTCATCTTTTGGTTGTTGTAGGTTAATCCCTAAAGAAGATGGCACACAGGTATGGCAGATAAGTGTGAATAGTCGATGAAAGTGCAACGATTTAAAAAATTGTTAAGATTCGCGTTCATAAATTGTTTACAAAGTAATTGGTTTCACTTTACCTAGTTTTAAACTGTGGACTTAAGGACCTTCTGCAAACCAAGCAACGCTCATCTCATGTTTTATATACAAGTGCTGTTTAGTGCCTTGCTCCAGCAAGGCAAATTTCTAAGAGGACGAGAGATTTTTCAGTCAGATCGTTGGAAACCTCATGCTTTTCTCCAAACCATTTTATAATCCTCACTTTGTCTGTCTTGATTTGTTGCACAGGACACTATCACGACTAAAGATAACAGGAAGCCCAGACCATTGTATGATGTTCCTTACATGTTTGAAGCCAGAGAATTCCTTAGAAAGAAATTAGTCGGCAAAAAGGTAACACCTCGGTTTTCGTCTTAGTTAACTCATTGGGAGTTTTCTGTAAATTATCAATTTTCAACGCTAGTTCATCGTCGGAGAAAGTGTCCTTAACCGCTGCTTGCTAATTTGTCACTTCAAGGTAAAATTTCCTCAGTGGTCAAACACACTGGGCACGCGCAGTACAGGTCCTACCGTCGTTCCCGCCAAAACCGTGCAAACAATGAAGTTGCCACCTTCTGATTGCATTGGTCTGTTCCCTTTATTTCAGGTTAACGTTAAAGTTGATTACATCAAGCCTCCAAGCGACGGTTTCCCTGAAAGAACATGCGCAACAGTAACTATCAGTGGTATTAATGTAGCTGAAGCTCTGATCAGCAAAGGATTTGCGACCGCGCTACGGCACCGGCAGGATGATGATCAGCGGTCCTCGTGTTATGATGACTTGTTGGCAGCCGAGACACGTGCAATCAAGAATGGTAAAGGAGTACACAATAAGAAGGAAGCACCAATACACAGAGTGGCAGATCTGTCCGGGGTGAGTCAGTGAACTCTGGAATTAAGAGTTGCGTAACTCTAAGCCAATCCTCAGTCGTTTTTGAGCTCTTTTGTTCGCTATCTTAAAAAGAGTGTGGAATGTGTATAACCGAGTCTCAAACATTTTCTGTCATATAAATGTGTACGCGTATAAGCGTTTCTCTTGCCAATAGTGGCGGCATACTACATGTACGTGTCCCTCTGGTGTCCTGATTCGCGTGAGGTTCTGACTTGATAGTTCGTAGCTGAAAGAAGTCTTGCAGTCAGCAGCCGCTCAAACCACCTTGACATGATAACCAAATGTTTAGGTTCTTGTTGTTGCACTCAGTGACTTTGTTCAAACTTATTATCAAATGGCACGTGACAGAAGTCTTTAGTAGCTCTCTATGGTCCTTGTTTTCTGGGATTTTCGGACTTTCATAATGGTTTTTCGTGACGCTGAAATTGCATTTTTATTTTAGGAACCAACGAAGGCGAAACAATTTTTACCTTTCTTACAACGAGCAGGAAGATCATCAGGAATAGTTGAAGTGAGTGATTGTACAAGATGTAGTTTATAGAGAAAATTCAGATTTGTATCTCCTGAATGTTCAATACTCACATTTTTTTTTGCTCTTTCTCGCAGTTTGTTGCCAGTGGTTCAAGGCTAAGATTGTATTTACCAAAGGAGACTTGTCTTATAACTTTCCTTGTTGCTGGTAAATGATTTTTTAAATTTCTACTATTCGTACTAATGTGTAGCAGGTAGTTTACGGAGCGCGGATGAGCTGCGCTCATCTGGTAGCGGTATCTACGTATCGTCCCGCGGCATTCGTTCGTTGTTTTGGAGGACTGGCACGGCTAAAGTTCGATTACGTAGCTCATTTGCGTGCCCTACCCCAGAAGAAACCGGCAGTTAATGAGTGCTGGGAAAACGCCGTAGCTCACCCGAAAAAAACAACAATGACAAAGTTGATAACGCCGGACAAAAAAGCAAACTCTACGTTTAAATGATATTGCTTTGTGACTATCCAGTCATGACATTTCGCCTACCTAAGTTCTGCAGCTGGTTCTTTCATATGCTAGTCTGACTTGGGGGAGCAGGGATGCCGCAGGGGTGAGAGCGCTCGCCTCCCACCGATGTGGCCCGAGTTTGATTCCGGCCCGGTGTCATATGTGGGTTGAGTTTGTTGTTAGTTTTTCTCCGAGTTCTCCGGTTTTTCTTTCTCCACAAAAGCCAGTCCTCCAAATTCCAGTTCGGTCAGGATAGAGGACCCGCATTTGAAACCGGCTAAGGTTGATGTGGCTTCCTCCCTAAATATTTCAATTTAAGTTTACTATTGTTTACTGTTGTTTATTGACTCGTGTTTGTAGGTATCACATGTCCTCGTGCTGGTAGAATAGTCACATCACAAGGAATTATTCCTACGGAAGGGGAGCCATGTGGCGACGAAGCTTTGACTTTTACCAGGGATCTCTGTATGCAAAGAGAGGTAACCGCCCTAAAACGACCTTCAGCCCATGAATTAAACAGTTCACTTGTTCAAGCTGTAGCCCGATGAATAGGCGATGTAGAAAATATCAACAATTGTTGATGAGGAAGTTTTTTTTCCCATAGTGGTGGTGTTTGTCAGAATGTCATGTTGGTTATTTTATACATTTGTTTGTTTTCCTCAACGACATATTAGGTTGAAGTACAAGTTG
>OMLO01003292.1_pt1 | contig 13323 bp, 9 predicted proteins | sample 1674811 | NCBI WGS metagenome assembly OMLO01 (sample SAMN06265003, study PRJEB25207) | coral metagenome | isolation source: Coral host | place: Mexico:La Bocana,Puerto Morelos, Mexico | collected 2008-11-13
AATAAAAGGTATACGAAAGGGGTACCTTTTCTGAAAAAATGGTATATAAAAGGGTAAGGGGTTGGACCTCGGGGCGGGGCCTCCCCGTATAAAACTTTTTTGAGTACCCCCCCCCCCCCGGGCAGTTTACTATGATTGGCTCGTGCAGTTCATCGCTTCATCGACACTAGCCCGGCAGTAAGAAGCAAATTAGGAACAAAATACTTAACCATCCCACCCTCCCCCCCAAAAAAAGAGACGCCTTTCCCCTTTCTAGAAAGCTACTCCAATATAGTAAAGAAAATAACAATTATTTTAATGTATTTCTCGTAGTTTTATGCAATATAACTGCAGTATTACAAAGGAAAGAAGTGCTTAAATCCAATTCACGTAGCTTCTTGCACTGGCCTGCTTGTACTGACCAATTTCTGGAAAACTTAATTTCGATTCGTTTTGGAATTATGGATTTTTTTTTTTTGGAGGTCGCTCGCAGTCAAACAAGTAAGGATAGAGTACAGGGGTAACTGTATCGAAGGAACGCAAAAATCCCAATATTTACCTACTCCCAGTTTATTTGGTTATATCAACTAAGTCGTCACAGCGAATGACGAAGGGCTATCGCTCGAAACGTCAGCTTTTTAACTCGTTACGGTGGCCAATTTACATTTTCAACTTAGTTGATATAACCAAATTACCGCCTAGTTACCCCCACCGACGCAGCACCACAGTTTCTTTAGAAACTTTCACCCTTTACTCCCAGTTTAGTTTTACAAACTCGAGCTCGCTATATTCAATCTGATGAAAGTAGCCAGTTTAATGACTTCAAAATTCACAAGTTCACCTTACTTATTTACCAATAAATCAACACTTCGAATAAAAGTGAATTTAGGTGGAGAATTCCTCACTCACATGGATATTAAAGTAGAAAGATCAAGGGCAGTAGTCGGTTCAGGATCAACAAACGCAGTTATTTGATTCATGTTCATTAGATGGATGCCTTCTACCTTAAATATGGCTTTCTTTTATAACAAATCTTTCCTCTGGTGCGCTGATAAATATTTTTAAGGTAAATTAGAACCGCGAAAGATATACTCTGGAAGAGAAAGGTAATTAGTGGTTGTTAAACATAACGTAAGTGTGAGCGAAACCAATTTGTTGTATATAACATTTTTCAGCTTAGTACTGGACATTGTTGAAACACTCGATAAAAATTTACTGAGGTATAAGGTAAATATTCAACGACCTCAAAACTCGGGTTATTTACCAGACTAAAGGATGACATGACAAGGGAACTCTTTTATGATACCGCCGTTTTTATTTAAATCCGGAGACTTGTATCCGGCAGACCGGAAAGCAAAAGTACCTTATGAAATTAAAGACGGGACTTTTGAAAGTCACAAAGGGAAATTCAGATTTATCTATAGAAAAAAAAATTTAAGTCCAACTCAACGACCTCTTGGAAGTGATATATAACTGGAAAATTCGTAATTCTGAATAATCAGTATTCAATTATCACTGTTTCACCAAGACAACTGGAAATAAAGGCGTTCATGTGTTAAGACCGGGTGACCTCTTTGTTTTCAATTACAACTGCTTGCTCTTCTAGATCCTGTTTTACTTGTGGTATTGCATTAGAAGACCTTTCAACAATAATTGAATAAAAAAAAGGATAACACAAGTGTGGAGACTTTTTAGCATAGCCTGTCTTATATCATTTTCAATATTATATTTGCCTGAGGAATCATGAAAAATATATATGATAGATTGAAGAAACAAACAGAGGGGTTTTCGGCCACTGAGAATTGACAGATCGAGAGGTTATTTAGACTTAAAAGTAAACCGGCTCAATTTAAAGCTAAAATTTGAATAGAGAGAAAGTCAATTAACATGGCTTCAAAATTTGCAAATTTTGGATGTTGGCACATGTGGAATAGAAATCTTTTTCATGGTGCTTTTTTGTGTGTTTGAAAATGTCACTGCATTACCATTGGCCAGACTCGCCTTTTATCAAATAAGCCTGTTACATTTCCCCTCTTGCTGTTTTCCATCAAAAGTAAACAAAGAGCTGTGTCGACAGAGCATGGTGATCTTTCAGTTCTAATTAATTTCAGGGCAAATCGCCTTCGTTAAGGACTTGGCAGGAATAAAAGCAAATCGTAAGTATTCCGACTCAGTTATGTTTTTGCATGATAAAAACGCAAGGTAAAGTCTTTCACGCGGTTGAAGTAAAAAGTATGTAAATTATTTCTTATCTTAATGCGATAATGTCTTCCGTTGGGTGTTGTGAAATTGAATTTGTGTGAAGGGCAAATTATCAATCTGACGATTCAACAACACAAAAATGTACGCTAGAATAATGTTTAGTTTTCGTCTGGTCCACCATTCATGTTGAATTGCACCTTTGAAGCGAAATTTTCTATCTATTTTTCTATCTGAATGTTTTTGTCTTGGAAGCATTGCTTGTCCTTTTTCCACCATAAATACCCGCAAGTGAGGAAGCCAAAACCTATACCCAAGAAAGAAAAAAACAATTAACAAAATCTTAATCCCATCAGAAGTTTTACAATTTTGTGTCTAAGGTTAATTCGTGAAAGAATTAATGGCGGGTCAGAAAAAAAATTGAATGCTCCAGAAATCCATGCTACGAGAAAAACTGTTTTTTTGGATATGTCGACATGTCAGCTGCAATTCTGTATTTTGTTAAGGAGCTTAAAATGGTTCACATGTGCTAACGTAAGAGATTGCTGTCTGCTAAACATAAAGTGCAGAACGAAAAACTGAAATAGTGTAACTATAATCCTAAATTTTAACTTATTTATAATACATGGGAATTTTACTCATGTTCCTGAAAATGCTCCAGCAAAGTCCAAGTACTGATGAGTAAAATTATTTAAGTATCGTGATTGACTTGCCACAGTGTTCAAACAAATACATTGTTGTTGTTTTTTCATTCTTGCACGAAAACGACCGTTTGAACTGACCAGGAAGCCAGATAATAAGTTCAAGAAATCAAAGTTAAGACCTTCCCTTGTATTGATTTCAGTTTTACAATATAGGTGGAACCACAACTGCTGTATTCGCGCGGCACTGTAAAATATACTCTGATAATATCAAAATCAGCAATCTGCACGTGCAATACAGACCCAAAAAAACACCGGGTATTTTTGTTCAAATTTAAAGAAACACATTTGTACAAACCAGTTCATCGCATAACATGACGGTTTAAAAAAAATGGCGCAAAAAGTTTTTTAAAAGATGGTTTTTTTACCTTACACAATATAATAAATATTCACAAGTTCTAGTTATCTACAACAAACTTTGTGTCCCAAATATGAGAGTGCAAACTTAGTCTATAACAAAAATGCTGTTCATTGATAGCGTTTGAAACGATATCTGTGTGCTAATAAACTGCGCTGTAACCTAACATCTCGAAGATAAAATCAATCAGGCTTCTTTCCTATCAAATACATTCACAGTGGATAATTTAAGCTATGGGCAATTTTTCCTGTACAGATGGATTGCGAGAACAAAACAGTTTTGATAATACAAATGGGATCTCGTTAACATATATATATGCTCTGCATTGAGAGACTTAGAAAATCCCTTTTCCTTTACATTGAGATATTAATATGAACCTTTTTTTCTAATCACAACCAATATATACAGAAGTCAGGAAATAAGGTCTGTGGGAATCACACACAAGTATCATTCTGTGCGCGTAAAGTATAGATTAAAAGTATCATATAATGGCGGCAGATTTCTTTGGCACGTCTCTTATGAAAGATTTATTAAATGATTTTGGTTCTTTATGAAAGTGACACAAATGGCTCAATATTTTAGCTCCAACACTGAAAAGGGGTGTGATACTTTGAGATCATTTACAATGCAAATTTCGACGCCCACCTTTTCAAAAAAAACATATATACGTATCTATATAATCCTTACTTAAAGCTAAGCCACCTAAGGTTTTCACTACCGATCTGGTAGCTCACTGAAGTATTATAACTTATGTTAATAAGGGGTTTTATTAAATCTCAACGGCAACGGAAACGTTACTAAACAAAAGTTTTAATAAGCAATACAATGGCTGTGCACCAACAATACGCAATAATTTTCGGTACATTAATCTTTTTTCTGTGCAGTCCTCTCTAGTGTAAAACAACAACGTGAAATGACCAAATTATACGTTGTGTGAAGAACGTGAATCATACCAGATAATTTATAAAAATTATATTTCTAATTATACGTTGTGTTTCATTATAGTTTTGAACAAAGAAGAACAAAGAAGAACAAACTTTAACTCCCTAAAATGCGCTGACCGACAAACATCTTTTAATTTTCCTTTTAGCTGTTTCACTATTATGTGAACACCTGCGATTGCTTTAGTGAACTTCTCGGCGGTGTCGTATCAACAAATGCTTCCATTTTTTTTATGATCAGCTTTGTCACATTTCTTGTTTAATATTTTGATTTTTGCTTCTTTTTTTACGTACGCCGCAAGACTCATGATGATGGCCATCACTGCTTGAGATCCATTTATCATTTGTTGAGAAGAATCCGCTTTTATTGTTTTTATGAGTGAAACAGTGGTAACAGCGAGTGATTTTGAGAAGACGATAAATGATATATGTATGATAAACAGAATTAGGAACCTACTGTAGGTCATCATGTAACTTACAACCCTACCCAACTGTTTTTAAGCAAGGACAAGAGAACCTATTCTATTCTGTTTTTATGGATTTTCAGGTTGGAAATAAGTTTTAGGTTCCATAATTCTCGAAACCAGCTTTTAACCAATCACAGGGCTTACTGCAATGTACGCAATGTATGCTCACTGTATGAAAACTGATAAAATTCATCATGCGTCTATTATTTGAAAGAACAACAAAGAACTTTATTTACAAGCTTAGCGGATAAAACACATTACCTACAATGATCGATTTAAAGAGCGCTCTTTTTGTGGGTGTCCATCTACTAATATTTCCCTCAAATTCTAATTTTAAAATCACATTAAATCCTCCCCATTTCTTATTTCCCTAAATTTCACTAATCCCAAATATCCCCCAAAATCACCCAAAAATTTACAAAACTCCGCACAACATAGATTCGTGAGATGAATGAATAGTTTTTCGATTGCTTCAAACGCGAACGACATATTCGCATTAAACCCAAGTTACGCGACGGAAAAACGGCCTTCAGGTAGAACCCCACCTTAAGAAAATCTTAAATGTAACTTCATTGTGAACATGAACTGAACATAAAATACTTGTTTTTTCTGGTTAACATCTCTTCTGGCCGATGCTTGATGTTCTCTCGTAGCACTGTTCTTTACCTTCATTCCAATAGTTTAGAAAAGCAATGCAATAAAAGGGGTACCTTTTTTTAGAAAAAAATATTATAATAAATAGGTATATGCAGGGCCCGGTATATGAAAGGGGGAACTTTTTCGTCAAAAGGGTAAAGGCTTGGACAGTGTGGCGGAGACTCCTCTTATTAAACTGTACCGAGTACCTCCCCCACAGTTTATCGTCACTACATTACAGAAACATTATACAATATAGTCATTATATGAAGAGTCTTCATTCGATCTATAATCTTCTATAGGCACTGAAAAACTATGGACAAAAGAGTTAAGATACAAAAACATAGCTGCTTCTAGCGAGCCCGCGGGACTTGGACTGGACTTATTGAGATGAATACAAAGCAAATACAGAAATTTAGAAAAAAAAAAAAACCTGTTGACTAACTTCAGGTCATTTTTTTCCTTTAGGAAGGATTGTTTTAAACTGTGCTAAACACTATGTCAAGCCGGAATGTCACGTCTAAAGCATTGAATACTACATATTCAGAGGGCTCTGAGATACACAATCAATCCTTTGCCTTCAGCTTCAGCGTCATGGAAGATATTCCACCAATTACGATTGGGATATTTATTTTATTGGCCAATGGACTTGCCTTAATTTTGTTTGCAAGAAACAGGTTCCTTAGAACGACTACAAACTTACTGCTCTTCAGCCTGGCATCATCCGATCTTCTCACAGGGTTGATTAGTATACCACTGTTTATGACGTGTAACATTTTGCGCCAATCAGCGCTTTGTATTGCTGATGATCAGATGCTGCGTTTTACGTCTGTCTCTATTGTGTGTCATCTTGCGGCGATCAGTGTGGACAGGTAAAAAAAAAAATCTGAAATCTGCAACGAAGTAAACCTGCTGCCCCCTACACACAGGCTATAACAAAGGCGAAAGGTTTTACGCCGATTGTATACACTGCTCATAACCGTTAGTACATTTATATGCCGAGGGGAAGGGGAGGTAACCCTTATACACCGCCCCAGACCGGACCAACACTCAATTTCTTAAAGCAACTGAAGAGAATGTGCTGCCTTTGTAACAATATTTGCAAATGGTTAGACGTTCAAGTCTTCTCGTATAAGAACTATAAATCGTAGGCCCCGTCTCCTGCATCTTCAGTTTTACATAGTTAGCAGAAGCCACGCACTTAACGAAAAGAGCAGGGTACGTAGTTCCCGGTGTTGTGGTCTGACCTTGTCTCACGTGTTGGTGCTTTACATAGGGTTAACCTCATTGCACCTTTCCTCCTTGGACAGAATTGCTATGACTCTGACTAAGCCATATGGGTATGTGCTGTTGCGGCTCTCAGGCAGTTCCATCTAGGATAGGGTATAAAAACAGACAGTTTTGTTCTAGAATAGAGTATAATTTTCTGAAAAAGTGGCCTGTAATTTAGTCTAAAACAGGGTTCTTTGCCCGGGCTTGTATCATAGAAATTGAAATTCGGAAGTGATTTTGTAAGATATTGGTTTGGTTAGCGTATGTTGGACTATAAAATTGATAAATGTTCTGACTGGAAAATAGCTAGTCTGGGATAGGTCGGGGATTTTTAGTGGTGTAGACCAGATTAGGGTTGCAAAATCAAGCAGCCTTGTCCAGTGTAAGCTTAGGAGTTTCAGTTTCTCATGCAGCGGCACACCACTACCGTACCCTTCAGGGTTAAATGCTTCGCCACCGTACAGTGAACCGTTACAATGCATCAGGGTTGATTTTTGTTTTCTGTTTTTGTGAACTTAACGAATTCTCAGCTGTTTCCACCATCTGTTTACATCGTTAGGTATCTCGCCATAATACATTCATTGCGTTACAAGTCGATAGTCACGCTCCCAAGATGCGTTTCCGTAATCTTGTTTATCTGGATCTTGTCAGCGGCAACTGCGTTAGTTCAACTAAGCTGGATGGACCCAGCTCACCACGATGTGTATCAAGTCCCCTCCCCAGACGTCATCAAGAGCGAAAACATCTACGATGTCACGAATCTTCTTGTGTTTTTCTTGGCGCCACTTTTGTGCATGGTTTTCGTCTACGGGAAGATCTTCGCCGAAGTTTCTAGACAAATTGACTTAGTTCAAAAGCAAAGTACACCAGGTTGGGAAGAAGCAAAAGAGATAAAATATACAGAAAAGAAAGTTGTTACAATTTTCGTTGTGATGCTACTGGTTTACACCGTCGGCTGGCTGCCGTATTTCATCCTGCGACTGAACCGTCTGGAGCAACTGCCTCATCTTGTAATTTACCTCTCCATATGGATGCGATTTTTTACCTCCTTTCTCAACCCATGCCTGTACGTCTTTGGCAAAAAAGATTTCAGACGTGCGGCTTTGAAATGGAGAAAAACAAGAAATAACTATTATGGACATCTGTTAGCGCTCGATCGTGTTGGAGCGGAATAGGTTAAATATCGAGTGCATTACTCTAGATAAACTAAGATATATATCTTGAAGTCATGACTGCGGCTCTCTGTGTGTGCAGTCGGGCCTTAGAAGCACAAGACTAACGTGGTAACTACAAAATGATGAACAATTGGTGACCAAACCAAATTCTAGCCTTGAAATTCTATTAAGAATTTCGATTTTTTTTTTCATGTGACGTCATCATCTTCCAAAATCTAAAAAAAACTATCAATCCTTCTGAAGTTTTAGTTTCATCAGATGGAAGCTCCGCAACGTGTTGCTTATTATGTAACAGAGCACGTTTGAATTGTTTATGCTTTGGATGACATTAAAATTGTAGCCTTATAAGGCTCTCGAGTAGGTCAAAAGATGAGTTATTGCTAACTAAACAGATATTGACCTAGAAGATGTATTAATTTCAATGTGTCGGAGCTCTAGAGCAATAACTTTTCGTTTGTACTTCGAATTTGAAAAGAATCAGAAAACACTTAAACAAATCAGGTTGACATACTTGGTACTGCCCCTCCGGAGGACACTAACATGGCGTCTCCATACAAAGCTCAAAAAATTGGGGTGAAAAACTTTTTTAAATAACACCCAATTTTAATAATCCCATAGACCTAAATCTTGGCGAGGTTGTTCTATGGCATGACTGACTGCAATTAGCTAAGATTGTGAGCTCGGGATACGCATAGAAAGAAAAAAAGCGAATAATCTAAATGTTTTACCGTAAATCTACTAGTCGTTCTCAAACAACTAAACAAAATCAAGCATCACAATCCTCTTCACAAACACGTAATTTTGATTAGCACTGTTTTGACCACAAATCTAATATCACTTTGTTTTCGATATCAGGCGTAAATCAAGCTGATTGATTTCTGCACGTGATTGGGTGATTCTCACACGTTCGGTTCACGTGCAGGCCTGGTTCACATGTGTGTCTTGCAGAGTGTAGCTATCCCTTCCAACAACAATTTATCTCAAAGCTGAATTGTTTATTCCAGCTGCTTGAGCGTCTGACCTTTCTACGAGGTCGGTGAACAGAGGAGGAGCGAAACTCGACACGGCCTTGTCTTCGAGTTACTTTTGAAATACCGGTTACAAGTTCTTGGGTTTTGGTGGACCCGTTCAAAACAAGCTTTCAGCTTAAAACTAAGCCTTGAGATCATGCACTGAAGCTTACCGTATTACCGCTTACCGCCTATATGGCACATATGAGTCACAATTAAAGAAAAAAACCACTTAGCACTCGGCTCTTGTAGTCCTTCGCAGCCGACCGCCCGAAATGTATGATCAATCTGGTTTGAAAATCGTTTTTCTTGTTTAACCAGTTTTTCCTTTACTGACTGTAAAGTATATTTACTTAGACCGCGGCACGCTACCAAGCGAGTGTACTGTTTCGCCTTCAAGCTTACAGTGAAGTAGAAATAAGTGAGAGGTAAGCGGTTGTTTATCATCACTATTATTTTTATTATATTAAGTTCATCGTGATGACTGTATATAGTGTATTCCCACCTGGTCTCTGGGCTGAACTTGTCAAAACCACCCGAGTGTATTCTTTGTTTCTTTGGGAATTCCAAGCGATTCCAAAAAATCAGTTTAATTTTCTAGTTGACGAATTGCCCGAGCTTGATTTTTCTACAACAATCGACTCTACACACTCTAGGAGCCGTCAAAATACATATCATTTTTTCTTGAGCTCTCCATTGTAAATATTACGTAACAATCAGTGTTTCGAAGAAAACACATTTTGTGACCTCCCGAGAGTATTTTTGTTTGGATATAAATGCCAAACGTTTCTGTTTTCTTGTCTTCTGTAATTTTCTAGTTGACGAATTTCCCGAGAAACCACGACGCCTTTATTTTCAATCGAATCATTCTTGAAAATTGAAAACATCTGCGACTGAAGCCCGACTCGCGTGACTCGCAGAACAATGGTCTTTTACATATTACGAAAATAGTGTTCTCGCTTGCGACCTTCGGACATAAAAATCAGTGAACACTTCTCTGCGGTTTTTCTAGCCACTCTTCAAGCAGCTCCAGGAAAGCAAGACTCTTTTAATTCATTGATAGTCAGATTTTGTGTTTGGTCTCGATTATTTACATTTCAAGCTATAAAAAATTTACATACACCAGTTTCATCTTTCTGTTGAAGTGAAAAAGCCGTCACGAGAGCGGGAGGCTTCCGATTTTCGTTTGCGTCGCTTCGATCGCGACTTGTTTTCGCGAAATTAATTGCAACGTGCATGTAAACTGAATGTGAAAACTGGCTCCGGCTGTAAATAAAGGTAAAAACGTCTTGAAACATTGTCAACGTATTTACCACAGAATATTCCTCGGTCACACTCGCGCTCCACCCGAGGTCGAATGAAAGAAAAAAAAAACATCTCTGGACAGACAAGTTGGTATTGGTTTAATTTTTTTTTTCTTGTTTTTTTTTTTTCAATTTCGCTCACGCGCTGAGAGGTTAAATAAATTACCTTTAATAGATTTTGGAACAAAATTAAACTCGAACGAGCTCTTCGTTATTCGCTTTCATAATATCAAAAGAACGATAGTGGTTGACGAAGATCAAACGATTTTTAAGAATTTTGTCACAAAAGCGTTATTGCTTGACTCAGGGCCAAGAGGGTCAAATAATCACATGTAATGGTCGTATGGAAGTACAGCTGTCTCTGTTTCTGCTTATTGTGGTTTTCAGCTGAGACAAAGGAAACATTTTCCGGAAGAGAATTTGATGCTGTGTAGAAAGTAAATTTTCTTAGCAGCTAACAGAGTTGTATTTTGGTTTGATCTATATCGCTTATGTCATGAAACAAGTATTACCTTTTAGCCTCACTTCAATCAATATTCCCTTATATTCTAGATTCGGAACTCCTTGCGCGACCTTGGCTCTAAGACGAACCATATCATATTCGACTCTCGCTATTTTGGGATACCTATTTTATTACTTGAGTTCATGTAGTTTAACACAATCCTAATCCAGTCTGTATCGAGATTTTGTGGGACGGATTTGTTCGACGATTTGGGACCCCGCCGGCACAGTAGGGGCAAAGTTACGTATTCGCCGTATAGATTCGAAGAAAGTGTGTATGATTTCAGCAAAGCGCGGCAAGAACTTTGACCCGCTAGCCATCAACAATAAGCAACAAACCCTAGTCATCATGAAAGAGAATGTCGCCAACAGTGCAAATGCCTTTTTCTGGAAAATATTTTGTCTAGTACTAGTAAATTCTTATTAAATAAAGACACTTTTACCATTCTTCGCTAGTTTGATCGTTATCTGACATTCGATCAATCGAGCCATTTCGAACGCCACTAAAGACTAAGTACTAGACTAAACATGGAAACTTACGCACTTGAACGCACTACTGTAATCATTGAAAACAAGTTTTATACATGTCGCAAAATGTTTTTTTTTTTCCCAAATCCCCCCTAATTTTCATAACAAATTAGTAACCCAAGAGTGCAAGCAACTTATAGACACAAACACTCGCACAAAAGAATGCGATGTTTGAAAACAAATCAGTAACGCACTGTGAACAAAGGATGACAGAAAATAGTACAGCTGGGTAGAGCAGTTTCAGTTCATGTAAGACTTGGTTGCCCTGAGAACATTCGCTAGGACGCTGCTCTGTACAAAAAAGTTTTTGTACTTTGTTGACATTGATCAGTATAATGTTTATGCTTAGTGAAAAGTGCAGTTGACCTTTAGTCACCTGTTAGTTTTGCGTCTATTGTGGGCGTTCCATTACCCTCACCCCATCCTTCCCAGCAGTTTTCTTTTTATGAAACAGTTTTTTTTTGTATATTGTTTTTGTTTTGTTTCTTTTTTCCCCGAAAAAAAAAATAAAAACATAGGATAAGGAGAAATTTTTGCCCGGCGTAGTTTTAAAGGCTCGCTCTTCAGAAGTTTTCGCAAACGCTTTAAGTGTTATGACATTTGCAGCAACTTGTTATCCAGAAGAACCATTTAGACATAGTTTAGACATAGTTTAGAAATAGTTTGCCTCTTCCCTCGGCTCTTATTCGATATTTGCAGGTAACAACACCAGTGCATCATAGACAAAAACATCCCTTAATTTAAACAGCTCGTTCTGTACGTCATCTTTGGGGTCTTCAGGGTTTTCAATAGCTTTGTAAAGTAGCGGACATGGTTGTGAAAGCACCGGACGTTAAATTTGTCTTGGCGCCGAAGGCGCAAACACCTAGGGTGGTGTGGGGGCATGCGCCCCCCCCCCCCCCCCCGCCTCCAGGAACTTTTTTTTTTTAAATGTAACACTCAGAAACGCCATTTCCAGCGTTTCTGGCAGGGCTGGAGCTCACGCAGGTTCTCTTATTCTGTTATCCTCTAGTCTAGTCAGTAAGAGATGTTTAAGCAGAAAAAAAATAAATAAATAAAATAGTAAAAAAGAAGAAAATAAAAAAACTCCCAAATATTGGTATCAATGTGGCGGACGTAGAATGAGAAACGACCGGACGATACGTCTGGCCTCCGGCCTCAAACGAAAACCCTGGGTCTTTGATGTCCCAAGCTGCGGGCGCGCGCTTATGATGTAAGATTTGAACCACTGAACAAACAATAGGCGCGCGCATTCTTTGTTGCGCGCGCCTATTGTTTGTTCAGTGGTGAGTTTTATTAATTATTTTTTGTTTGTTTGTTTCCTCTCAATCGTTATATTTCCCTTTGGAAGCAAAACCAACTGTTTTCCTCTGGGGCAGCTATTTTTGAATTAAAATTAACTCACTCCAGTTACGTAATAATGCAGTGGCGCTGAGAACATAGTTTGTATATCAGACACACGAATGTTCCTCTACGTCTCTCTCCGATATTTTCTTCCACTTAAGAGGTATTGAGATATCTAGGTAACGTTTCCCTTTTTTCTGTTGGTTTGCAGCTAATTGAAGATGACCGCCGTGGTCAAGCACGGCAAGGCTAGTGAAAATGGAAAGATGGAGACACAAGTAGTGGCATGCGCAGAGAGAAGCTCGCCTCAACAGGACAGTTGTTGGTCCTGGTTGGTGTGTATAGCTGGCGTTGTTTCAAATGTCGCAATTTGCGGATTTACCTACAGCTTTGGCATTCTGTTTCCAGCTCTGCTGGACGAGTTTCAGCAGGGAAAGGCTAAAACAGGTACGTTTGTTTCTCGATTGCAGACTGGCAATCGAAAGCTCGTAGTTTTAAAATATTTTAACCAGAGAACGTAATTAAATTTGAAATATGTCATTTCCTGGTTACTCCTCCATTTTTCTGAGCCATAAAAACAGTTAACTTCTCCAACCCTCAGCCTAAACTGCGAATCCTCTCGCCCGGGAATTAGACCAAGGCGGATTATGACTGACATATCTGGCTTAAATAGAGAAGGGAATATCACAGAGTTTGGTCTTAAATAAGGCGGGGTTTAGCCCTGGAAACTAACTAGGTTGGCACACACCCACCAAACTGTTCTGCGAGTACCCCCACACCTCGATCATTGTCTAACCTGGAGCAAACATGTAGCCTATATACAATCTAGGGTTTACCCTAAACTAAAACTGCTGAATAGAATTTCATCTTTTCTTAGTCGCGATATTTTGCTCAGAATCTACAAGCAG
>OMLO01003293.1_pt1 | contig 13322 bp, 8 predicted proteins | sample 1674811 | NCBI WGS metagenome assembly OMLO01 (sample SAMN06265003, study PRJEB25207) | coral metagenome | isolation source: Coral host | place: Mexico:La Bocana,Puerto Morelos, Mexico | collected 2008-11-13
TTTTTTTTTTCAAGCAGAAGACGGCATACGAGATTCAAGTGTGACTGGAGTTCAGACGTGTGCTCTTCCGATCTTGTAACCGCAGAAACTTTTGAATTGGGCCAACGAAAACGAAGCGTGGCAAGGTCAATTCAGTTCGTAGGGATTTGTGTGAGGTGGTAGTTTTAACAGTGTATCTGGTACCCTTTGAACCTGCATCTTTAAAGGGGTTATAAGTTAAGCAATATTTCTAGGTCTTTGAACCTTCATTTTCCATCTTTCAGGGTTTTGTCGCATTCCTTCATATTGCTCCGCATCTTGATTTTGTTCTGGAAAGCTTTCGTTTTCATGACCGCACTTGTCATGCAAAAACGCCGGGGTTTTCTCCATCCTGGTCCGTTTTCTGGACTCAGACAAGAGATCCGACTCCATTAGATGCAGTAAAAAATACAGGGATGCAGAGTGAATTGACACAGGTTAAGCAGCAACGAATTCTCTCAAATCCATTGTTCCAATGAAAGTTTTAAGCACCAAACAGATTATGGGTTATAAGTTTTAAGTTATACCCTCCCTGAAACTAACATGGCCCCTGAAAATAGGGCTTCTGAAAAGGAAAGTAGTACAGTATTCCAACCACCCATTTTTCAGGGGCGAGCTGTTAAACTTCGGGGGGTGTAATGACTGAAAATGAAGGGTTGTGTGATTCGATGGATTGAGGTGTTTTCAAAAACCCAAAGTATATTCTAACCCAGACACTCAATTTATCTCAACTTATATATAGAGGATCCGTGCGACGGAGAACATCCACGCAAGGTAGAAGTAAAAGAGTTTTCTGTGCGTTTTCTTGTTTGTACTTGGTGGCGAAAACGGTAGTAACTTGCTTCATAACTAAAATTCACCAAATCGAATTGGTTTACACCTCCGAAAATCTAACATAGATACCCAAAAAAATGGCTATATTTAAAAGGCGTCACCTTTTCCAAACCATGAATTTGGGGCCCTTCAGCCGTTAGTTTTTTGGGACGAAAAAAGTCCCCTAAGGATGGGCCAAATATTCAACCTAACTAGCACTGACTTACTCACTCACTCCCCCGAAAAACTAACATGACAATGAAAAAACAACCAATTGAAGATATATCTCCTATTAAAAAATCGTGATTTTCCACTGTCTTGTTAGTTTTCGGTGGTGTACGCATAAAAATCCCACTGAAATTCACAAAACAAAAACCCAATACCCCAAGCAAAAATGACCATATCTTTTTTCCCACAAAAACAAACACCTTCCAATGAGAAAAACAAACACCTTTTACCAGAAAAACAACACTTTCCATTTCAAACAAAAAAAACACACACCCAAACAATCATCCAACCAACTAAAACTCATCCATCCATTGCTGCTGCTTGAACCAATCAATCAGATGGACCGACGGCGTTATATACGCCCAATCAAAGGCCACACAGGCCTGCTTCTGTGGAACGTATGTGGCCTCCATACATGCGATGCCTCAAGGAACGGTTGACGGTTGAGCGAAGCCGGTTGTACTGCTGGTACTTAGTAACTGGATTATTTCACCCTTATATAAATAGGTTGTAAGTTTCTTAAGTAAGTTATAAACCAACTTACTAACGATCATTACTAACTTCCATGGACTCCGTAGTACTTGGATTTGCAATTTTTTGGGATGCTGGAGGAAAAAGTGAACCAAACATATTATCCCAAATGGCGGTTTGTTTGATGGTGATGTTACCTTGGTTACAATCCGTAAAAAATCGCCAAAGCAAATCCAAGTTTTTCGCTGAACAAATGGCCGAGGATTATTACATGTTTACATTCTTTGTATGTAACGATTGTATTTTTAGTAGGGAAACCCTACCCAACCCTTTACTTGTTACTGGGTTGGGGGTACCCCCTTTTCCCATAATCATTGAAATCTGGGTGGTGGTTTTAAAGATGTTTTTTTTCACCCCTATTTGGGGAAGATGAACCCATTTTGACGCGCATATTTTTCAAAGGGGTTGAAACCACCAACTAGAAATGGAAAATGGCTATATTTGAACAAATTTTGAATGGTAAAACTACTATTGGAGTGACCCAGTTTTGACTTCCATGATGACGAAGTGTGAAGTGCAAAGTATTTTGGATTCCTTCCCATTTTTGGGGGGGCCAATTTTGTATAGACTATGCCAATCAAATGTAAGGTTTTTTTTTGAGTTTCAATGCTTTCCTGCAAAATATTGCATGAAGATCATGAAGTTTTGGCTCGGTGTCATATGTCATGACCAAGGGAAAATGCACCAAACCCAGATTTTTTGAGGTTTCTATTATGGGGAACTTAGTTTTATATGATGAGTACCTGCAAATTTTGATGAGGATTATTATATGGAAGATGATTCTATATAGTGTTGTATGAAGGATCTAAAACAAAAAAATTAGGTTTTTCATTTAAAAAAATCCAGGTTGGAAAAAAAATGTACTTGTTTCCGAATCAATTTTGTCGCACCAATCCGAATCCATCAATGGGAAGATCCAAAAAAAATCACCCGATCAGAATCCGAATCTCCCCCGACCCTATGGAAGCACCAAACCCTCCCCCAATTCGCCAATGCTGGGGCCTCTGCCTCAAAGAAAAAGGTGAGGCAAAACACCCCATTGACATCCCAGGGATTCATAAGGATTCTTACGTAATGATGTCCCAGGAAGAAAATAAACGGTTAGTAAATGGGTTAAAACCTACCAATCAATGGCATATATTAGGCTTATCACCCACTTACTAACCTTTGCTAACCTCCTACAACATCCAAATAGGGCAGCTTCAACTTTTGTTGTAACAGAACTCTGGGCATCCCCGAACGCATTTCGAGCCATGATATTGCCAGGTGTTGTCGGCAACTGAGTCGAAAAGGGCGGGAATTTGTGTGTGTTTTGGTGGGTGGACATATCTCTGTAGAGGTTTATTTTCCAAAGAATGGAGGTGAAAGATTAAATGTCAAAAGATGACGACCACCAGCTATTACTTCAGTGTGTACTACAAGGGAACCCATGTTTCCTTCATTTTTATGGGGTTATAACCCATGTCGTGAAGGGTTAGACTTGCTTCTAGTCACTACCTTCAAGTGAACTTCCGCAGTTTGGTTTTAAGATTTCTGCCTCCAAATTGGCTGGAACTTTTTGACACTGTTCGCTTGCAGCCCTTGTGAAGCGGCAGCCCTGTTCGCCTGCAAAAGAGGCACACGCACACTTGGAGCGTTGCATTTGTTATAGTGGCCGCGTAATCGCATAGTAGCTGCCCCTTGAGTCAGAGCGCAAAGTGGCCAAAAATCTCCAATTCGACCAAATTGTTGGCTGGTGTTCTGGCCAGTGGATGCTCGGTTTCGGTCCAACACAAAAACTCTTCTCCAAGCCCTGTGCTGCTTGTTGTGGTAATTGCACTTTCTGTTGCTGAATCTGCAAATCTGCTTAAGTTCGGCTATCCGTGAATTGCATCCTCGCGGTGAACCTGACCTCTTCGCAGCTGTTGATGATGCCCCTAAGTTCCCCTTCAGCAAGGCATTGAAGATCAAGTTCATCAATGGTACTAGGATGTCCCGTGGGTAGTTAGGATCAAAGGTTGGGATCAGTGGGTTATAACCCTCAATAGACATCATTTATAACGAGGTTGTAGGCGTTACCCTTAGACTCTCAGGAGTTTAGGATCACTGAATGATTTCACCCTAAGATAGACATGTCCTATGTATGATTTAAATGTGCCAGGAATCTAAAAATCAACAACTCAGTACTTGCCGTTATTGCATTGAAATCACATAATCTATGTTGGGGTTCAGAATTCAAAAACCCAAGTGATCCCCTAAAGACATCCGATCCCCGATTCAATCCCCATTAAGATTTTGACCCCCAAACCGGACACTTTGAGCATCAACGAAAAGATGGCCCATTTTTTTCCAGAAACCAAAGGACGTTGAGTCCACGTGATGGTAGTGGGATGTTGAGTTGAAAAAAAAACGGGAACTCAACACCCCCAACCGGTCACGAAAAAATGTCAATTCTGCTGGTGCCCTCTTTGGGACATGTTGAGTTCACATGACCCTTTCACTTAAAGGTTGCTTTTTGTGACCTCCAAACGTGCTTGGGCAATTGTTTATAAATCCTTACTCTGAATGCTTCGGCCTTTTCTCTTATTTAAGGGGCCATCCCCCAGCCAAGGCACAAGAGATGACCCCACTGATCCATGCGATGATAAAGAAATCACCCATCTTAGGAGATTCCTGAAAAGGTGAAACACTTACCCTGTACACTTCTCGTTTTGTGCTTTCCGTTGCTTCGCCACGATCTTTGCCTTCGATAAGGCTTGTTTGTATCTTCGTTCCCACATTGTTGTTGCTTCCAAATCAGCCTGTTGTAAATGAAACTGTTGGAAAAATTCCAAATCAGGTAATGTTTGCAACGGCTTTTTTTCAGCAGTAAAGAGTTTTTGAAGAATATCAAACACCATAGCCTGATGAGGGTATCGTGGACGTCTTTTGAAACCAGTTGTCCAAGCATGAAAACCTTGCATTTGCAGTGAGCTCACCTTTCCATTTCGAAGTTCGTGTGGATATATCGTTTCGGGAATGAGTGTTTGCACTTGTGTGACCAGCAAATAGGCGTTTTGTGACATCTCTGATAAAGTGACACCCCAAGCCTTAGCGTTAGCCGTCGTTTGTGGATGTATCAAATTTTCAACGTTGTCAGTATTGCGTCGCCTAAATGGCAGCCATGCCCCCAGCGTCAAACTGATCGAGATTGCAACTTCCGTCCACGAAAGACCCATCTGTAAACCATTCGGGCCCACATCTGTTGTACCCCATGTAAGATCTTTCAACCACTGTAAAATTACAAAAGAGACCTGCTGCCCCCACGCTGAAAAAACCAACCATTTGTCTGTGATTTCTGTTGGTGGAGTCCATAAAGGTTCCGTCGGGTTCCACTGTTGCAATTCCAAATGAAGCCGAAACACTTTTGCAGGACGAGGAGTGTTCGTTTGAGGCTTAGGTTCTTCTGCTGTAGATGCCTTAGCCCTCTCCTTTTGCAATTGTAAATGCAAGTCAAACAATCTTTTCAATTGGGTCGCTTGTTGTTCATGTTGCAAATGAAGCTCTTGATATTGCTTAGTCAAAACAATTTCACTATGTAAGCACACAACAATTGCAGTATCATTAGCCAGCATGTTTCCTAAGCAATGGTACCTTTCAAAAGGATTTTTGAGAAGTCGTGGATCTTTGTGTGCCGCAATTTTCACAACCTGTTGATTTCGTTTTGGCTGATTAAAGATCCTACGGACTAAATCAAATTCATTATGCTCAGCAAGCTCGGCAATGTTTGTGCAATTTTGGATTTTATTGACAGTATCGACACAATATGCAGAATCAGAGTGAAGAATGAAGTCACTAAAATGTTCAAAAGCAATGGTGATAGGCCATCACTCAGCCCTGCCAATATGTTGTTCACCCCGACATCTTGCAGCGCCAATTTTAACAAGTGTTTCTGGAATCTTTCCAGTTGCAAGATACTTTTCGGCTTGTTCAGCCCTCATGTTATCACTGGTACACAAGTCAAGTACAAGGCTGTATGCAGCAAAACGTGTATTGGGGGAATGTTGATGTTGGCAACTTCCATCGCTATATAGATGTGGTGTTACATTGTTTCTTTGCACAATACGAACAATATCACTTTGTATGCACGCTTCAGGTTCTGCAAATTTGAGTGCAATGTGATACTCTGCAAGTGGCGATTCATACATCACTGGTAATTCAGTAAGGACATCATCACTATCATTCAGTTCATCCACAATTGCCTGGTGTTCATTTCGAGTTTCATGAAACAATGGACATTCAAGCAATCTATGTCTTTTTGTGTCAGTTGCATTATTACAAAAGTCACAATTGCTGGAAACGGATTTATCCCATTGCGACTGTTGATATTTTGTCTGAAAAGCCCCACAAATTTCTTTCAGAAGGTCCAAGCGTTGTTTTGGAGGAAATTTTTCTAAGACTCTGATGGTATCATCCCTGGATATCGGTGGAAAAGAGAAGATATGAAATCTTTGAGTATACATTTTGACAAGTTGTCTTTGCCATTCCAACATCAAGAATCTTTTCAATCTCTTAAAAGATACCTCAAGGATGTTAAAGGTGAGATGACTTGTAACACCGATGTTGCCATCTTTATCCAAAAACCATCCAACCCTAAGAAGATATTCTCTCAGAGCTGATGCCGGTCCCAAACTTAATCCTACAACTCTTTGGGGTCTAGATGCTACAAAGAGAAATTTTTGTTTCATATCAGCATCACAACGAAAGAGGTATCGTCTGGCTTCTCTTAATGCACGAAGGATGACATAAAGGCTCGGATCAAGCAACGTTTCATGAGCACAGTGAAGTGCCAGCACTGGACTAAACGATCTACATTCTTTCCCTAGGAGTGCTTCAGAAACAGCTGATCTTACTGAGTCAAAGTGACTTTGTCCAATCACTACTGATTCACATGCATAAAAGGCTAATGTGTACACACTTGCAGTTATGATGTGTGCCTTGGTGGTGATATCCCACGGTGCATTTCTGATGCGAACTAACCTGGAAAGACCCTCATCTATGCGATCTTGAATTTTCCCAAGTTTTGTATAACCTCGATATCCAACAGGGGCACCTAAATCCCTTGCCACAGGTGGCGCTTCAACATTAACACCTTGCGTGTATGGCTTCAAAATGGTATCAAGAATTTTGACCTGGTTACTATCTGTACTCCAACGCCAGGTTTTTTTCCAATCAATCTGAAGTCCAAGCCACTGGGTGAAGTTGACTGTGTGGCTAATACACTTATCATGTTGATATATATCTTGACACCACCACGTCCAGTTGTCAGCATATGCTGTTGCATCAAGAGTGGGATGTATCAAGCATAGTGTGTGAGCCCATGTGGCGGCTATTGTTAACATCGCAACAACTGACCAAGAGTCACCTTCAGGGCATCCAGTGACTGCTTTTTGCATGTCACTGCAGGTGGACTGGATATCCCAAAAACGCTGAATTTTCTGTAGTGTATCAAACCACTTGTTAATCAAAGGCAATGGGATCCCCCAAACAATCATTAACTGTCGTACTTTTTGCCTATGAATAAGGTTAAAACACTTTCTAAGATCCAACGTTATACCAGTTATGGTCTGGATATGTCTTTTGGAAATTTCAAGGAGTGCCTGAAAATCATAGCTTGCAGTTGCTGCTCCTCGTCCAGGAAGCATTCCTGTTATTTGTGGTGGTAGGATGTTTCCGAGATAGCACAAAATCCTATTGGTTACCACCCGAGACCAAAGCCTATAAGTTGTTGGTAGAATGGTTATAGGTCTACTGTCACAAGGTTGAGGCAAATGATCACCCTTCGGAAGTGGTATCGTTCTAGCACACATGATAGAGCTTGGGAAGCCTTGCATTTCAATAATGTCAGCCAGTCGTTGGACCAACTTATCAGGCATCATTTTCATTTCTGCAAAGGTGATTCCATCACATCCTGGTGCCGAACGAATTTTTGATTTTTTGATTGCAGCATTCCACAAGTCAATATCGTTTGCTTGAAATTCAGGAAATTCCGGCAATGCAGGAATTTGCTCTTTTAGTGATTGAAGATATTCATCCGCCCTTTCATCATAGGATGGTTCATCTACATCACGATTCCAAAATTGATTCCAGTATTCCCAAAGCTGGTCAAAAATGATTTCTAAATCGGTGTGTTCAATGTTCTGTGTGATTTCAACTGTGTCTTGAGTTGGTTGATAGGCATGATTGAAACGAACGACAAGAGCACACTCATTTTTTCCAATCAATCTCGCTGGATGTTGATCCACCTTTATTGGCATGCATACATGGTATTGATCCGGTGTTGAAACGAAAATTTCAAACACTTGGTTTTCGGAAGTATCAGCAATGTATCCAACTTCACTTATTTCTGTTTTGGTGCAGTTGAAAGGTTTGGACTGCACTCCCTTGACTGTCGCAAAAGCATTAGGTTTATTGGCATCTTTACAGTCAACGTGGTGTCGAAATGTTTCTATTTTTCTTTGGAGTTTTTGATCTTCAATGGCAAGTCTATCAACATCAACTTTGGCAAATTGTTCAAGTAGATGAAGCCACTGAAACGTTGGAAAATCCCATGGTATAGGGTGTAATTCAGGAGTGTCAACAATCCATGTCCAATAGGGCTTCCCTTTAAAAATCTCATAGAGAATAACATTCCATTCAGTCATGATATCTTGGATTGTACGATGCCAAATTTCTGAGTAATGATTCAACTTTTGAACACGTCTTTTTAGTGAAGTTATCCGACGAAGCTGCGTAACCATTTTTTGAAGTGTACAGTTTGCGTTTCATGTGTCGGATTATATAATGTCCATTCCATGCTGTTTTCACTGGCCCTGGGATAGGTACTTTTTTTAAGGTTACCGGTCTGCATCTTCCTATGCATTTTTTTGGTAATTTCGGGACAACAGCTATCTCTGGTTGTGCTTGATGATCCTGTCGAAGAACCATATCAACAACTTGTTCCGTCACTTAACCCCAATCGTGGATATCTGAAATTTCTTCACTATCAAGATCACTTACCATCTCAGTGAGATCATCTTTGGTTATAGGGAAGTCAATCCACGACTGCGGCAATGAAATTTTTTGTCGAAAAAGCTGCTCCCCAGGTACCAAAAGTTGGAAAATAACTGGGTCATGTGTATCAAAAAGCCCCGTTTTCACTACAGAAAAAGATTGTACCATCTGAACCAGTTCTGGTGATATGATGGCAGTGTCTGGAGTGGTGGCTTCTTTACACGTTGGTGGCATGTCATCCAAATATTTTTCTTTGAAGATTTGTTGCAATGATCGGTATCCCTTTTCATGTAGCCATGCAAAGTCAACTAATGTATGCGCATCATGGTTAAAATCGCCTATGAAGATGGTTGGGAATGGCAATAATTTTGATTGTTCACACGCTTGATGGAACAAATCATTGGTAAATTCCTTGGCCCCTTTATTAGGCATAGCCAGTCCATAAAGTGCAAACATTTGAACCCACAAATGTCCAATTCTGATAAGTGAATGCACCATTCGTGTTGAAGTGTCCCATGGTGAAGGTAGTTTATCCCAACTTCTCCTACAAGGGAATTTCGAGAAAACCGCTACCCCACCTGATCGTCCTCTTCTGCTGGCTTCACCGTCAAGTCGAATTCTCTGAGGTAACACAGGAGGGGACCAAATGGGACTATATCCAAGATTTCGAATGGTACCACTACAAGCATTTTGTGTTTCTATGGTTGCTGTTGTCTCTGCTGCTGCAATGATATGTACATTATGAGTCTGTGCCAAAATTGCAAACTCATCCTGTTTGTTCACAATGGATGTCGGATTTATCGAAGCTATGTTCACTCTGAAGGACGATGGCCCTGGTTTTTTGGCTTCACCTATTCTTCTGGTTCCTAGTGGTAAAGCACCTTCAAAATGTTTGATGGGTAAGTCAAAAATCACAATGACATCATGATAAAATTCCACACATTCCAACTTCACCCCCTCAGAGCACCAGCGGTCTAGGACATGGGTCATCAAGGGTTCAGAAGGATAGTATGGTTTGCAATCGTCAAAAACCTTGCGAAACAAAAAGGGATGTTGAATTGCTTTTGATGCAAAAACTGTACAATGTCGGTTTTGCAAGGTGCAATAATTTTTACAAGGCAATCCCTGTAAATCGGCTAAAAGAGTAAATGTCTGAAAAGGATCATCAAACCACCATAACCCTGCAGTTTGTAGATCACAAAACCCATAACAAAAGCATCGTTTTGTTTCAAACCCATGTGCTACCATAAAGGGTAGTCACAAATCCATATCTGTGATCTCTGCTGGACGTTTGTTTTCTGATTTTTTGGTTTTTTCCAAAAAGAGATCTTTCAACTCCTTCAAAGTGCCTTCAAGTTGTGTGCTTTGTTGTTTCATGGCCTGCGCAACTGATACATCAATCTCTTGTTTCATGGTCTTCATTGCACTTGTCAAATGCTTATGTGACTGTTCCTGGTCAGCCTGCAATTTGTCAATGCCTTGCTTGGTGTCCTGACGAAGTGATGCAATCTGTTTTTCAAGCACCTCAAGTTTTGCATCCTGTTCCTGAAACTTCTTTTGCGTTGGGCCTGAGACTTCTCTATGTTGTGGTGCTACTGCTGACGCTGCACTTCCTGTTGTCGTAGGATTGTATTTGGCCCATGGATCTGTTAATGATGCATCTTGTTTTCCTGACACTTCTTTGGGGAAATTGCCTGGCTTGGGTCCAGCCAATACCGCATTATTGCTCTGTGAATACCTTGGTGCTAAGGGCTTGACTATCAATGGATGTCCGTTGTAAAGCATGAATGCATCCGCTGGTTGTGATTCAGCTCCTACAATCCATGCCTTTGGGCCACTGGCCTTTATGGGACGAATCTTCCAACCACAATAGGTGGACCACTCAATGAGATTTGCTGATGTTGTTCCATAAGGCAGTGGCTCCAACCTATAAACAAATCGAATTTCTACATCAATTGGAACATCCTTACCAGGGTATATTGTTTTCCAAGCATTGTCATACATGGATTTTTCATACCTTAGGCCTAACCTGTTGTTTGCACGAATCAACCCAAGGCATTCTGTGGTTGCTGCTGCCAAAGTTTGTAGGTGAGGTACGTCACCATCACACCATATCACCTTCCAACGCTGTGAAATCCTTCCTTGCTCATCCTTTGGCGTTACAAACACTTTGTTGAATCCACTGATCTTCAAAAGCTGTGTTAGCTTGGTATCTTTTATGGTCGCATGCATTTGGACCGATGTTGCAAACGCTGCCATGGTTGGTGACTTCTTGTCACGATAGGATCTGCCCCACAATGCAATCAGCGAGTCTAGAAGTTCTTCTGCATCTAGGATCTTTCTGATGAAAGCTGGTGTCTGGTCAACTATCTCGTTCCAATCTTTGTCTGAAAAGTCTGATTTCCATAACGTGAAAGAGACAACTTGACAGCTTTCATGTGTAACTTTTTGTGTGTCAATCTTCTTCATGATTACCGGTTTCTGTCCTAACTGTACCATCGTGCACAACAAGATGGTTGGTCTGGATGCAGCATCAATGCAAGGTACATTAATGATAGTTGATTTCAACTTGGAACCTGCATCATGCCTACCAATGATAAGCATTGCAAACTCATCTGGTGATAGAATGGTCGACTCTCTAATCCAAGGAGCAGCTCGTTCAAAATCTACCAATACTACCCCTGTTTGTCCAGGTCTGATTTCACCAACTTGTTCACAAATACTATCATCGCTGTTGCAAAGAAAACCTTTTTCAATCGTGTAGTGCTGTGCTACTGGCTGGATCACATTTTTTCTGCGTTGTTTGTTGCCTGCTGCTGTGGCTGCAATTTTTTGGGGTGCATTATTTCCATCATTAGGTATGTCAATGCTACACTCCTTCATGACCTGGTGAATCTGGTCTATACGATTTTTCCCGGCTGGAAGTTGCGACAACTGTGCAATTCGTTTTGTACCTGCCTTTTGCAATATCAAGTCAACAGCTTTTGACACCCATGCAATTTCATGCCCATGTTCAAATAGGGATGTAGCAATGGAGTTTTTGATTGTGATTCTTTGATTCTCCTTTGCTCCTCCTCCATGCATGGATCCTACAAGGTGCAATTTTAATGATGACTTTTGCAAAGTCTCTGCAAGGCAACCAATACTGATGTTGTAGTATGTGTTGCATCCTACTACGATTCGCAAATCATTTCTGAGGAATGGTCCGAATGCATATCCTAACAAATCAGCAAGGACTTCAACATGCACATGTTTGTCACAAGGACCCTCCCAAATGATTCGTTCTTGCCATTTGATCTTGATTGGGATTCCTTGGTGGTTTTCAATCTGGGAATTCATGATGGCTTTTGTGGATGCACATACCAACAACATGGCAAAACGATCTCCTGGCAATGGAATGAATGGATCTTCAATGGTGTAGTGAATGATCATTGTCTGATCTTGGATCAACTGATGAACGCAAATGCCCAGTGCCTCCTTGGTTTCTTCAGTTAGGAGGTTTTTCCAAAAATCCCCAAGGAAGGTTCTTGCCGTTTCTTGTCCATCAATTTTGATTGTCCAATGCCATGTGTCAATCGTCCATTTGAAATTTGTCTCCGTTTGTTTGATAGCTGCCATGAGAAACCAAATATCACCAGTGAGTTTTCCTTCAATTGTCAAATCGATAAGGATCTGTCCCTTATGAAGTTTTTCTTCTGGTGAAAATTGACCCCACAAATCCCCAGTTGTTTCGTCAATTCCAATTGTTGTGAGTTGTTCCTGAACCGATTCATTTGGCTTAAACGAAACTAAATTCATCTGACGATTTTGAATGAGGATGGCAACATCTTCTGATTCCCTGTGTTCATCAGTCATTGGAAATGTTTCCTTTGTCAAAAGAAATTGGTAAGGAACACTTGGATCTTCTACGCACTGAACCATTAACTTTCCAGCAAAGGTTTCGGCAATTTGGTTTGTTGATATGCTTCCTGAAATCCATATTTCTCCTTGTTTGCCTTCTGCCTGAATCTGTGCTTTCAGCATTGGTACAAAGTTCTGCGTTATGGAGATGTCCGAGCATAAATCAATTTCTGTGATTTCGGATGCTGGAAAAGTTGGTGATGTCACATCTTGAAATGGCTGAAACAATTGCTGCATATCGAAGAGTCCTTTGTCAGGATTCCATGCAAAATCCCTTGGCAGTGAATGCAGATTGTCGGACGACTGCAATGCAACGAATGCCTCAATCTGTTGATGCAATCCCTCAACATCATTGTTTGAAACATCAAAGTAGAAAGTTCCAATTTCATGTGATACTTCCTGAACATTTGATGCTTTCAATCGACATTGCAAAAGAGTCATGAAGATGGTATTTACACTTGGAACATCAGTGAGATCATCAAACATCGCAATTAAATTTGCTCCGATAAGTAATGCATGGGGAAGTGTAATGCAGTTGCCAATCATTTTCCATGGAACTGACAAATCTTTTGCAATCCAAATCCTATCCCATGCAACATGCATCATTGCAATTTCAAATGGATGTAAATATCTTGGGGCGCAACCATCAACCCTCAGGAAATGTGCCAGCAATCCTTTTTCACAAAGGTAGTAGTACCCCAATTGATGTTGTTGTCCATATTGTGCCATGAAAGTAGGATGCTGCTGAAATGCATCGTAACACCTAGAATTCATGACTTGTTGTGGTGTCGAATATGCATGTTTCAAACGATCATGTGGTG
>OMLO01003294.1_pt1 | contig 13320 bp, 12 predicted proteins | sample 1674811 | NCBI WGS metagenome assembly OMLO01 (sample SAMN06265003, study PRJEB25207) | coral metagenome | isolation source: Coral host | place: Mexico:La Bocana,Puerto Morelos, Mexico | collected 2008-11-13
ATAAATTTACAGTATATATATATATATCTAGAACAAGTTATCTATATATATATATACATATATAACATGTTTTCACCGCTAGGGAGAAAACCGCTATATATATAATATATATGTTTAATTTTAGATATGTATACATATGGATAGATATATATTTATATATATACACATAGTTTTTACATATATATATATACATAGTTTTATTTCCATGTATCTATATACAGATACTTTATATAATATAGCCACATACAGGGGGTTCTAACTGTATGATTTCATATATATATATATGTTGGCCAAACTGTGCAGGTGGGCAAGCAGAACAAGATGAACCTGGATGTGTGCTATGGTGATGTGTGTCCTCAGATTCACTTGTACTTCGATTTCATGCCGGCTGAAGCTGAACCAAATACACGGATTGCTCACTTCAACCTTTTGCAACCTCATTCTTCTGGATCGAACTGTGACATCAACAGCATTGTCGACCTTCCTTTGTATGCGCCTTTGGTTGGTTGATTCTCTTAGCACCGTGTTTGCCTGTATATATATATATATAAATCTTTATAAAAATATATCATAGAGATATTGCATTTTTCTTCTATATATATAATTAGAAATATGTATATAAAGACATATTTTCATGTTAGCACACAAACACAAGCTCTCTCTGTGTATATATGTACACGTTTATGCATGTATATATATATGTACATATATATATATACACTTTATTCAATATTTATGGAAAAGGTTGATAATATATATATATATTGATGTGGCAGCCTTGGACTTCTAAGGTAACACCAGAACATGCACGGGATAGCCACGCCTTCTTGGTGGCAATGGAGTTGGTGGCAAACGATGCGCCTTCCACAGATGCTTTGACACCGAAACAACGTTTGTTTGATCAAAATTCGTGGAAGCAGTTGTCTCACAAAATGGATATCCATGAACAACCTATGAAGAAGCCAAAGGCAACATCAAAACATTCAAAACCTCATGCCACCACTTCTTCTTCCGAACAGATTACATGGGGAATGGTTTCTGCGACGGCAGCAGGGTCAATCCTTAAGGGAGAGCTCGTGACTGATGAGCAGTGTGGCATTCAGAAGGCTGAGCCTCCAAACCTACACATTGACCATACGCATCATTCGACTGCATTCAGGCAGATGTTTCGCATCCCAACAATTGCAAAAGCATCCAATGAAGATGATTCGTTCGTCAAAGAGGCTTTGCAAGAAAACAACGATGCATCCATTGTTGAAACAGACATTACAGCAGACACATCTAAGCAAGATGATAGCCACAAGGACAATGGTCCAGAAGCAGAAATTGCAGCAGAACAGTCTCATCAAGATGATGACCAACATGCCAATGATTCGTTCGTCAAAGAGGGTTTGCAAGAGTTGGATACATCGACATTGCTAGATCAGCATGATCAGGTCAAGAAGGAAACGGACAATCATGATAATGATGTCAGCAATGGTATCACAGATGTACAAGCACCATCAGACACCACACTACCACAAGCTACACAGCTTGAACAGATCCTGCGAGGACTGTTGTCGGGTTCAGCGCCCAAAAATACCAACGATCTTGCAACCATGCTTGCAGATGCAGCTGATGTTTTACGCAATCAGCAAGACACACAATCACATGCTAGCACTTGGCGACGGAATAAACACACAAAGAAAGAACCCAGATCCACGAAGAGTGAGCCCATGTCACCAGGTTCTTTGAAAAGAAATGTTCCACAGAATGGTGGCATTATCGACATCGATAGTTTGCCATCACCATTCGACCGCACAAAGAAAGAACTCAGATCCACCAAGTGTGAGCCCAAGTCGCCAGTTTCTAGCAAGCGAAAGCAGAAGTGCATTGGAAGTATCGACATTGATAGTTCACCGTCACCACCAAAACGACTCAAGAACAGTGAGTCTAAGTTTGTTGGTCAAACCATGCCATCCACTTCCATTACAGCCCCACATTGTGCCCCACATGAATCAGGAGGTGATCAGCAACTGGCAGACCAGGATCAGCGATTGGCTGATCGTCTGAAGACAATCACTTCCAGAGGTTCCAATCGACCCACCAAACAACAGAAATTACATCATGGAGACAAAGAAGAGAATTCAGAAAAGATTCATTCTGTAGTGCCTCCTGTTGAAGATCCTGATCATCCAGAACATCACGTTCATTCTGTAGTGCCTGCTGTTGAAGATCCTGATCATCCAGAACATCACGCAGTTGTCATGGCTGATGCTAGCAACATACCGGATGCTAACAACGGTGATATTAATGATGTGAAATGTCTTATGCTGAAGCCTCCACACTTCGAGATCTTACAAAGTTCCAAATACACAGTGCAGACTCACAATGTGAAGCAGGTGCCGTGCCAAATCAACATCATTTTGAGCAAAGACAATGGAGCTTCTTCATCCCACGCTGCCACATGCAAATTGGCTGTACATATGTATATATAGTCTTTTTTGATGGGGGGGTGTTGATCGATATATATATATATACATATTTAAATATTTATATGTATATATATATAGTAACATAATATATTTTTTTATATACATTATATATATATATACGGAAACAAATTGTTGGGGGGGGTTCTAAATCATAAACAACGGCTGTTCACCAAACATATCCTATTGCTCTGTAAAACTGAGGTACAATTGCCAACTGTCGGAAGATATCAAAGGTTGGCCAACTACCATCGATTAGCAGGGCTGAATGGAAATCAAAGGTGCAATCTGGAGCAGCAGTGTTTTTGTGGGAATTTAGTTGTGTAGAAGTAGTTCCAGAACGTCAGATTCGATTGACATATCAGAAGTTCAGAAACCGTCTCTTCGTGATGCCAAAGTCACATTTCGAGCAGGGTGCATGTGTTGATCCACCCAAGGGACCATCCCTTTACCACACAGCTGATTTCTTCATGAAACTATTGTCAGCTGCTGATTACCAACGACTGAGAGCTACTGTGATGGCTTTGGATGGTTGTTCTATACGGGTAGGGACCACATGTTCAGGGAGCGACATTGGTATTACAGCAGTGAAAAGTCTTCTGGTGGAAATCAACCGCACATTCAATGTGATTTGGCTTTGACTCTGTGGTTTTGATCTTTCAATGGTTCCTATGTATATATATATATATTGTCTACATATAACTATTGCCAATATTTATATATATATATGTTATATTTATTTTTTGTATTTATATATACATATGTATTTCATGAATATCACAAGGTCCATATTTCCAAACATCGCCCAGGTGAACATCAAACTGGACCACATATTCAGTGCGGAGATTGATGACCGTAAGCGTGCTTATATTCTCGATGCCTTCCAGGATGTCCATCACGTCTTCAGTGATGTAGCTGCCTTTTCCAAGGGTATCGGTTATTGCTACCGGTGCAAGAAAAAGCACCCCATCAGTATTGCGTCTGGCTGTGGTATTCACCTACTGATCGTCGGTCCATCTTGCAAAGACTTAAGTAGCTCAGTTAGAATAATATTTGGGACGAATGATTCTTTCCTTTGAACCATTATTATACTTAAAAAGTATATAGTTGATTTGATCAATTTCTCCCAAATTGAAGGGTAGACCTCGAATTCTGGATTTGGGACGGATTAGTTTTTCCTTTTAAATCACTTACTTAAAAGCAGTCGATTTGATCAATTTCTCCCAAATTGAAGGGTAGACCTCGAATTCTGGATTTGGGACGGACGATTTGTTTTATTTGAATTCTTTACTTAAAAGTAGTCAATTTGATCAATTTTGGTCAATTTGAAGGGTAGATCCCAAATTTTGGATTTGTGACGGATGATTTGTTTTATTTAAATTCTTTACTTAAAAGTAGTCCATTTAATCAATTTTGGTCAATTTGAAGGGTAGACATCGAATTCTGGATTTGGAACGGATGATTCTTTCCTTTTAACATCTTTACTGAAAAGCATTTGTTTTGATCATTTCTGGTCGATTTGAATGGTAGACATCAAAATCTGGATTTGGGACGGATGTTTCTTTCATTTCATTGGCAGGTAGTGCCTCCTCCTCCACGTGGACCTGATGGCAGTTTTCTTCATGTGAAGACTCCAGCTGTGAAGAGATCAGTGGCTGATGCACCTCCTCCACCAAAGAACACCGCCACTTGGTGCCAACGTACATGTTACACATGTATATATATATATGTGTATTTATTTATATATATATATAAATAATATATTTACCTGTGTATGTATATATATATATATTTGTTAATGTATGTATATATATATATATTTTTATGTTTATATTTATATATTTATATATTTATATATATGTTTTTAAATATTTGTTTAGATTTATATATTTTTTCATACATATTTAGAAATGTATATATACCCATTTTTTCATTAATACAGTTAGAATTACATTGTGTATTTCTATATATATATATGTATATTTGTTGATGAATACATATATATATATATATATAAATATCTATATATATATATTGGATACCTATATAACTATATATATTTTTCAAATTCTATTTATATATATATATATGACTAAATTCATATGATGATATTTCCGTCAAAATGAGGATCTTGTGCCTCGTCGCGTTGAGCCTCCATCGAAGAAGCAGAAGACAACGGCTCATGAGGTGCCTTGGAAGAATGCTTACGGAGATTGACTGTTGTTGGCTTTTTGGCCATCATGGCCACCCCACACCTATGTAAGGTATATATATACATCCATCGGAAATAAATCAACAATGAGGCATTATGAAGGAAATAACTATGGCCATGAGACAACTCAGGTGGACGATGATGAAGTGCAATTCATTGCGTCGAGCTCATCCAAAGCTGAAGATTCCATGGAATCTTGGACATGTTTTTTTTTGGTTTTTATATATATATATAATGGGATTGAAAATATATAAATATATATATATATATTTACACATATTCTTAGATTTGTACTCACAAAGATGTATCAATATTATGTATATATATAATTCTTTGTTTTTAGATTGACGGTTAAACACACATATATGTATATATACACAGGTGAATAGAACATTGTTCCATTCTTCCATACACTATATATATATATATATCTATTTGTATATTTATATATTTGAATATTTATATGACCATATTTTTTTGATATTTAAATATAAATATGAATATATACTATATATATATGTATATATTTATACATATACATATGGCGTGGTCTTCGAAGTCTTCAACCGAAATGATTCGGATGCAGATCAGGACAGTGGATGCATCCTCAAACCCAAAAAGAAGGCGATGCCACGGGACAAGACGCCCATTGCCATGGACCATGCGACCAAGATGGACAATATGGCCAACGTGGGAAATACGGCCAACATGAACCAGACAGAGGACGAAGACGACCCCAATTGGAACGAATGGGGTTCGTGGAACAAGTCGGCCAACATGAACCCGACAGAGGACGAGGACCAGACAGACCCCAATTGGAACGAATGGGGGGGTTCATGGAGGATCTGCAATTGGTGTTCAAGCTACACCTACAAAGGAAAGGGAGTTCCTTGACGATAAATATTTATATATACAGACTTTGTATGTATTTTTTTCTTCATCACATCAATCAATGCTTTCTTTTCTGACATGCTAAAAATGTTTTTTTTGGCATATGTAATTCTGGATTGACTGTTTCATAGGGGTTTGGGCTATTGGTTTTCAATCCACGTATGCCTTTGCCACATTGATACCAGGTGTGCAGCACATGCCGTCCACATGGATCCCGTGGTCATCGTCGCTGGCACAAATGAGCTGATGGCTGGGCATGCATAGACAGCGGTCCTATTTTCATGAGTATCGGACAAAATTCGGTATGACCAAAGTAGTATTGAGAGGGTCCTGAGGTTGGCATTGCTGCAAAACCCATAGGGGCCCACCCTAAAACGATACCCAAAACGATACCTTCAGGAAAATTTGTACAAGGTGCCGCCATTGCAAAACCGATAGGGGTCCACCCTACTTTAGGATGTCCCTTCTTCATGTACCAAATTTTGTCCGTAGCTCATAAATATATATGATTCATTTTAACACTATTAATATTTTTCTTTACATATATATATATGATCACATATATATATATATATATAGAGAGAGACTTTTTTTGCTGAACTATACATTCCTTTGTCACAACGTGGACGCTCGCTGCGGCATGTACAGTCGCCATGCTACACAGCAATGGTTCTGTTCCGTCGTGATCATTGTTCAACCAATGTTTTCAAACTAAATATATATATATAAAGATATATCACAGTTCAGTTTTTTAAATATATATATATATATGTTGGAAGCTAATCTCTGCTATATAATGCCTATATACACAAATATATATATATATATTTATATATATATAGAACAGTGATCAGTCAGAGTACAGGAGGTGCTATTGGATCATCAGAGTACAGGAGGTGCTATTGGATCATGGCCTCACACTATCAACGACAGCAACGGAAAAAAAACAAGAATCGAGACGTGCGATTGGCTGGGGTGTAGGGGTGATGGCGTGGATATAAACAACATACATATATATGAATATGTTGTAATTCAAAACATGTATATATATATATCTTTAAGTTTTTTTGTATTGAAATCACAATATTGCACATTTATATGTATATGCAAATACTCACAGGCATTGTTGTGGGTGGAAATGGATGTATATGTATATACATAAATCTGTCCGTTTCAGTCCAATCACACTCGCCCAGGTCAGTGCGACGGCTTTATCCTACTGTGCGGCCACTCAACGAACCAAATACCATTGGGGAGGAAATCATTTGAGATGCATTTGTAGATATTATATTTATGTATATATATATATACATGCAAATATTTGCGTATATGCATCGGATTAATGTATATTTAAATATTCATGAATTTACTATTTATATTTTTATATACACATGTATATATATATATAGACGCATTCAGATAGTGTTGCACAGATTTACATTCACATGTGTAGAATACATAGGAGACAGTTTCGGGTTTACACTTTGAACTTCCTTTTCGATGCACAGGTGCAGCCATTTGTACAGTTAGAACCCCCAAGATTACAGCCAGATTCGTTGCTTGCATCATTATCTATCGATAAGTACACGTATCAATTATTTATATATTCTCAACATGTATATATATATATATTTGTATTTCTAGAATGTATCTCTCCCTTTTTATATATATATATACATATTTATAAATATCTTAGTACTCATGAACCTATATACATATATAGATATATATATATATATACGTATTTTTTATTTACCATCGCAGACTTTCAGTCACTTTGAAATTTGAACAGAAAGCAATCATATATAAATATACACATACTTGGGTGGAACCATTTGGTAGTTTGGGAAATTAATTAGCGGAGAGAATGGTTGCTTGTGACTCTGTATGTATATAGAGACTGTTCAAGGACCCCACCAATGTCACGTCTGGCGCTGCCCCTGAGGCCTGACGCACACACCTTCTCAGTGACCGGCGACCACCATCTGTTATATATATATATATATAAATCCTTTCAAATATTTATATATATATATATGTGTATTTGTAGATATTTGCATGTATATATATATATGTAAATATTTTTGTTTCCACCAGTATATATATAATAGTGATATATATATATATATTATTTACATACATTCTTATGTATATTCTTTTGTATAAATAAAAATATATACATATATATATATACATGTTTTTTAACCATATTTATGTGTATATATATAGAGATTTCTGTTGCATCAGCGGGTCACCATGTTGTGGAGCCAAAGGAGATCATGTGTGGCCATCATGAACACGCACCTATTCCCGGCGGCTTTGGTGCGGCAGCCGGGCCGAACGACGGGTGGCATTGTGCATTACACAATTTGACGAAGGCTTACGCAAGAGCATGTGTGGGTTGGGGATCAACAGTGCAACTGCGAAAACAGCTGGATCAGCTTGAGATGTCTGTTCAATCCAACCCATCTACAAAGATGCTGGGTTTGTGAATGGTGGTTCAGCACTGTTCCTTCAAAAATTATTTATATATACATTGCAACCATTTATGCTTATATATATGGCGTCTACGTATGTGTTTGTCCACACAACACACACCCTTCTGTGTATATACATATATATAAATATTTATATATATATATATATATATTATTTTTATGTGTATATATATATATACAGAAATATATGTTTCCTTTGTCGTCAAAGGAGTGATGTGGAGACTTCGCTTGCGGCAGATGCATGGGCGATTGCAACGCTTGGCTCTGAAAAGTCACTGGATTGATATTTATATATATATATATGGAGTTTTATTTTTTGGCTGAAAAAAAATGTTTGAGAAATGGACAACATATATATTTGCTTGCTGAGGCATCAGCGGCTGATTTGGTTGTCATGGGTCCAACGCGGCTATTGCAGTCCGCTTGACATCGCTCGATGGCATTATGATGGTGTCTTGCCAACCAGTTTGAAACCAAAATATTTTGTGTCCGTGAGGCTAGGTGCAGCAGTTCATGAGTGAGTTTTACATATATATATATATTTTCATTTGCTGACTGACATCACTGCTCCAGGTAACGAAGAATTGGTTGAACAGGCTATGCAAAGAAGCAGGTCAAGTATGAAAGATGTGTTGCAGCTTGAAGAGATCCCCGAGATTGATGGTATTGAATCAGATGAGGTCAAACACATGCGACATGAAGCATTGGTGGCTTGGTTGGTGGGAACATATATTTAGAACATATATATTTTAGATATTGGCATATGTATTCATATGTTTTGAATTTATGTATATATATATATACATATTTTTATTTATTTGTATATATTCTTATTTCATAGTATTTTCTGAATGTTTCAAAACATATTTATATTTACATATTCAGCTATTGATATGTATATATGTTTAAATGAAATATTTCTATCTACAAATACATATATATATATACATGTATGTCAATATCTGCATTGATACATATGTATATATATATATATTTGATTTATATATATATATATACGTCTTTCGAGGTGGGTGAGAAGACTTTCGTGTGGGTGATTCAAAACGATGCACATGATGATCCACCATCAACCCGGATTGCATTGCCAACATGGATCAGTCGAGATCTAGAAATACGTATTTGTCGATTTGCCAAAGAACATGATCATTGGCAGTCCGTCATTGAGAAGAGATCGATTAGTGGCAAATTATTGACAAAATCTCAGCAAGACAAGTTCACCATTTGGCAAGCCAATTGTGTGCAGAGGCTTGTATTCAACAAGCGCCGCCAATGTCTTGTCAACCAAGCCAAATCTGTCACAAAGGATTGCATTGTTTTGCAGTTGAATCTTAGTGCTGACCCAGAAGAGCTCACATTGTGTGCAGGCATGGACAACCCAGGACAGAAGTTTCGATTGGTGTTGTTGAGGCAATGTACATCTCCTGTTCCTGCTGGACTACCAGATGTTCTGGATCACGAGTACTCAAGTACCGATTTGGAACATGCACGTGATCTTTTCACATCAGCTGAGCCAGAAGCTGAAAATGTCGATGAGTTGGATGAGATGAACCAAAAAGCCATGGATGAAGAACGTCATGCTGTCTTGGATCCCATTGGTGACCAGGACGATGAACTCATCATTCTGGCTGACTCTGACGAAGATGGTGAAGCGCTAGGCCTGCCCAAACAAACTCCAAAAGTGAAGTCGTTCTTTTTGCGACCTGCTTGGGACAAACTGGACAAGCTAGGCCTGACCGACCTTCCACGACACGTTCATGGTTGTTCGATCGGATGTCACGTTACATCACAACAGTGGCAGGGATTTTATCCCAATGCCACGTCAAGACTATCTTGTTATTGGGGCAAAGCCACCAAGCGGTCAGAAGAAGAAGCATTGCTTTCATCAATTCGAGGAATCCTAGAATCTCACGTGGCACAAAATGCCAAGGACAAGGTGTGGTCGCGGCAGTTAGCCAAGGTGAAAGAAGCCGAGGCAAAACTATCTTTGTAGGATATCTCAACAAAGACTTTATATATATATATGGATATATAATCAAATATAATCGTTGATAGTTGGTTTGCTTTCATGATGTTCTCGTATTGATTAGATATCTGCAGTGACAGCATCAAATGAATCAAATGAACGAGAGGCCTACAAACCAGTACAATACGCATGGTGGTGCACCTGTACAGACGACATCAACAAGTATAGTAGTTCTGATGCATGCTGCGTGGGAAAAGGCATTGGAATGTATATAAATATCAATTTAAAAATTTATAACAAACACAAATTGATAATTGCTAAGATTCTGGATTTGGGAGGAATGATTCGTCCTTTTTAAATTCATTACTTAAAAGTAGTTGATTTGATCATTTTTGATCAAATTGAAGGGTAGACCTCGAATTCTGGATTTGGGACGGATGATTCTTTCCTTTTAATTCACTTACTTAAAAGTAGTCGATTTGATCAATTTTGGTCAATTTGAAGGGTAGACCTCGAATTCTGGATTTGGGACGGATGATTTTTTCATCTAATTTCTTTACTTGAAAGTAGTCGATTTGATCAATTTCGGTTAATTTGAAAGGTAGACCTCGAATTCTGGATTTGGGACGGATGATTCTTTCCCTTTAATTCCCTTACTTAAAAGTAGTCGATTTGATCAATTTTGGTCAATTTGAAGGGTAGACCTCGAATTCTGGATTTGGGAATGATTTTTTTTGCCTTTTAGTTCCCTTACTTAAAAGTAGTCGTTTTGATCATTTTTTGGCCAAATTGAAGGGTAGACCTTGAATTCTGGATTTGGAACAGATGATGTTTTCCTTTGCATTCCCTTACTTAAAAGTAGTCGTTTTGATCCATTTTGGCCAAATTGAAGAGTAGACATCGAATGCTAGATTTGGGAGGGATATGTTTCATTGTCTTTATTTAAATGAATATATATATATATATTATATTTATGATATATATATATATTTTATATTTATGATATATATATATATTTTGTCTATTATATAATATGAATATATACTTTATTTTTTCAAATATATATTTATATATACATACAAATTATATATATATATATTTAAACAACATCAAAAACATTGATGTGGGGAGGGGGGGTTCTAACTGAATGATTTCGTATATATATATATACGATTTGCTGGCAGTCTCATATGAGGGTTGTTGGGGTGGCCCATCATCAACATGATGACTACTTACAAGTATACTTATATGTTTGTATTACTATACAATGAGCCTTTTTTTTTGGAGACAGACCGTCTTTCAGTACCTAGATATTTGAAGATAGTGACATCTATATAAACAAAATTCAAGAAAACATTGATGTAGGGGGTTCTAACTGATCGATTTCGTATATATATATGATTTGGTGAGTATTCAGCATCTTGATGGTGCCCCGGCATAAGTTTTCCGCGTACCCGAGGCTCTCAGAATCGTATATATATATATACGAAATCCTACCCTTGGACATCTAGGAAACATACACTTAGAACCCCCTTGGGTGGGGGGGTTCTAACTGAAAGGTTCTAAGTGATGAATTTTTGGTTAAACAAGGAAAGTTGAGGGGGTTCTAACTGTAGAATCAGAATTTTGGAAAAAAAAAGGTTCTAAGTGTTTGTCCGTCGCTATATATATATATTATGTAATGGTGGTTGGGAGACTCAGTTCCTTTTCAGAAGGGCTATTTTCAACGGACAGGGATGTGTTAGTTTCAGGGCTGGTGGCATAGAACAACAACATGGAATAAGAGCGAATGGCATGGAATCAACGTGTATATCCAAGAAATCTCCAACAGGACCCGCTGAACGGACCCCTAAACCTGAGAATCTAATAGCTCTAGCAACTTCCTTAGGGGTCTGTTGGTAAGGTCCCATTCAATTTTTGTTTGATTTTTGCGTCTTCTTTTTTTGTTTTCTTTGTCCGAGGAGAAGGGCATGGACTTAAAAGAGGTTGCGGAAGAAGTGCTGGAACGGTGTTGTACCGAGGAGCTGATTTGTTTGAAAAAACGACGATGTTGATTTTTGAAGTGTTCAAAACGCGGTATTTTTGTATGTTTGGTTGGGAAGTTAAAATGGGGAACATGTTTAGGAATGTGTATCTAATATGATTGGTTCAATCAAAGAAATTTTGCAAAATATATGAGAGAATATTTTTGATATATGTTGTTCGTACGTACTAGATACAGTAGTTTGAAGCGTGGATTATCGCAGAATGAGTACAGATGAATATATCGTTGCTGTTGGATCTGTGTGTTTGCTTAATTGTTTAATGTTGGGGATGTCATTTTGCAGGGTGTTTGACAAACAAATGTGGAAGCAACTAGCAGGAGGCTCCCCACAGATTGTACCAGTAGATGTTGGGTTACCCCCCCCTCCCAGCAATAGTCAGGATCGCTAATGGTAAAAAAGTTATCGCAAAAACCACCATCCTCCATGATGATTGTGATGGTTCTTGTATTTAGCCACTATTACTGGGAGTTGGGGGGACAAGCCAAGCTAGCTGTTGGTTTACAAAATAGTTTTACTCTACAGGGGAAAAATGATCCAGTTTGACAAATACCCCCCGGTAATCTAACATAGCAATGGAAAATGGACCCTTTGAAGATGTATTTCCTATTAAAGAGGGGGATATTCCATTGCTATGTTAGTTTACCAGAGGGTATTTTGCAGATGGGGTGGCGAAAAAAACACCAACCAGAAAAATTTAGCTGTTGAACGTGTTCCTTCTGGAGATGTACACCTTTTCCTTAGTTCAAAAAGTGAAACATGTGGATCCATCCTCTCCAGGATCCAGCAAAAACCAATGGCTTGGGAACTGACAACATGACGGCCGCGCAGTTGCAAAATAAGTGATTTGCTAAGATATTTCTGTTCAAATGATCATTGCAGGCAGATAAATACCCATACCATCCATGTATGGTATATTTACCTACATTTGGTTGATTTTTATGGTAAATGTAGGCAAATATACCATACATGGATCCTATGGGTAAATCCTAAGCCTTCATCCCTTTGTTTTTTTTTTGGTTTGATTCCTGGTGTCTCCAGCGATGTGCTTACATGAGCAGCCAAAAACATGACCAGTTTCCAGTTTCCTGATCCTAGATGATCAGCAAAGGGTTGGTTTCAACAAGGTGGGGGGGTGGTGGAGACACCAAGCAGTTGTGAAGTTCAGTCATTTCTATTATTTGGGAGATTGGACGATGTTCCACCATCATTTTGTTTCTATGTT
>OMLO01003295.1_pt1 | contig 13318 bp, 5 predicted proteins | sample 1674811 | NCBI WGS metagenome assembly OMLO01 (sample SAMN06265003, study PRJEB25207) | coral metagenome | isolation source: Coral host | place: Mexico:La Bocana,Puerto Morelos, Mexico | collected 2008-11-13
CTCCTTACTTTTGTGCTGAGCAATCTGGAGATGAGTTAAAAAGCAGATCAAGGGAATCATTGCTAAGTAGTGAGGTATGACTTGTCTAAACTTGGTGATGGATGTGCATCTATCACTTGTAGATCGAGTTAAATGTACTGTGCATGTGCAACAGGAGAGGGACTTGTTTTATTTCTCTCTTCTAACAGGGAAGGCTTTCTGATGATGATAGTGCAGACACTCTGGATGAGTTGGACCCCCCTTCTGAGAAAGGCCAGAGTCTCAATATACTTCAAGCAGATAAAGAACAGAAGAGTTTACCAACTGAGGAGACAAATACAGTGCCGCCAAATGAATCTAGGTAAGTACTTTCCACTGCCTTGAAGGCACAGCGGCCTCATGTTTAGTGCGCTCAACTCCAGACTAAGCACTTCGGGTTTGAGCCCTGGCCAGAGACATTGTGTTGTGTTCTTGGTCAAGACATTTAATTCTTGCAGTACCTCTCTCCGCACAGGTGTATAAATGGGTACTGATGAATTTAAACCCTGCAATGGCCAATCAACTCAGGGGGGAGTAGAAATACTCCTAGTCGCTTAATGGTACTGAAACTTGAGATAAGCACTGACCTGATAGGCTGCTTTGGTCGTATGCAGGCTTTGCTTTACTTTACTTTGCTTCCCATTACCAGTTCTTCCCGATAGGTATGCATCAGCACCAGCAGCATAAAGTGGGGTGTTCTAACAGTTAGCACGCTGCACTCAGAATTTAAAGACATAAATTCAGTTACCATAAACAATGAACAAAGTGAAAGTCTGTATTACCAATGACAGTTAAACCTTTGGCTTTGATCTAATAATTGATTCAATAAGTCAAATTTTGTTTAAGACACTACTTACAGATCAGAAGTCCAAAACTGTGTTTTCACCTTAAAGAAAAAAATTACTATTTTTGTTGTTTAGGACACCAGAATGGTGGCACCAGATTGGCTGCTACTAAAACTCCTCTCTTCATAATGTTCATTTAATGTTGATTAGATTTTACCTTATTATGTTCAATATAACTTTAAAACTGGCGTTTCTTTATGATAAGAGGAAAATGGGTGAAGAGTTCTTCAAATAATCATCCTGAATTGAATTCATTTTAGTAATGTGGAAGTTTCAGTCCAAACCGAAGCGAAGGATCAGGAAGGTGGAGCTGAACAGTCTCCAGAGACTGCAAAAAAGGAGAGGACACAAAAGAAAAGGAAAGAAAAACCAAGAGAAGGAACGAGTAAGAAAAAACATCATTCAATCCGTTGATAGATTTGAAAACAAGATTTGTTAGCGTGGCCTCGTAATGTTATTTTCCCAGGAAAGTGCACGACTTCGTCACGTGTTTCGCAATCTACTTTTCTCCCACGCTTTGTGCTAGTCACGTGTATTTTCCTCGAGTTTTTAATTGGTTCTTATGCTGCGTACAGTCTGTGATTGGCTATTGTTGTTGCTTTGTTTTGCGTAAGTTAATTTTAATTGAATTGTTATTATTATTTCAGAAACACCCTCCACCATGAGTCCCCCTCACAGCATGTTCATCAGTGAGTCTGTTGATGGACAGGCCAAACCTGAACCAGTGAATGAGGAACACGCTTCCCGTCCTCAGGGCAATGCAAAGGTCAGTTGACTCCTCATCTCGCATTCCATGTACTATTTTCTCGCATTTAGTCCAGCTTGTTAGAACGTGGTCTCAATTTCCACCGCTCGCTCGAGTCGGTTCCACGTTCGGAGAATGAGCGCGGTGGCCTCATTGTTAGTGTTTGTTGGTGCGCTCGTCTCCGCATCGAGCGGTCTGGGCTCGAGCCCTGGCCGGGGACGCTGTGTTGTGTTTTGGGGCAAGACACAACTCTCAAACCGCCTCTTTCCATCCGAGTAAATAAATAGGTACCGGCGAATTTAATGCTAGCTGGACTAACATACCTTCCAGAAACTGGGTTAAGATTTGGCCGGATGAGTCACTTTTCTCGTGTGCAGAGTTTTCTTTGTTTCCCATTTTTTTAGTCGCCTTAAATGAACACACATTGTGATCTGACGCTGTTACGCTGTTGTTCTAATTTGTTTCTTTTTGTCGTTTAAATACAGGAATCCACCGAAGAATCTTCCGCAAAGAAAGACAAACGTTGGACAGACACTTTGAAAAAGAAAAAGCTATCACGTGGCCATTCCTATGACTACCGATTACGAGGAAATTTAACACATCTCACTCACCCAGACAACGCCAAGAACAAACATCCAAGTATGAGAAGAAAAAATTCTCAAACAATCGCTAATTTGACGCATTTATTCGACAGAGAGGGCCGTTTCTGTGGGTACCTCACCGAGGTCAGGTACAATAAGTTTGGTACGACGCATTTAAGACGGTGGTGCGTTGTTAAGAATGGGTTATTGATCCTCTTCAACAGTGAAAGAGAAGACACTCCTCAAACAAAGCTGTCGCTTGTGGATATGTGGCTGACGGACAAGAGCGAAGAGTCTAGAAACAAGTTTTGTTTTACGCTCGAGGACAAGGAGGGTAACGAAACGACCTTGCAGACGACAGTGGAAGAAGATTTCCAGAAATGGATGGGTGTACTCAAGTTGTTCACGGAGTTACGTGTGGAGAGACCACAGCCTGAGGTAGCGGTTGAGCCGCTAAGTAAAACAGATTCTTGTGCCAGCGATTTGGGAGACGGAGCGTTTGAGCGAGGGACATTACGAACAAAGAGCTCCCGCGCGGCCGCTAAAATAAAGGACGAAATTTACGCTCTGGCTCCTGGGAAGGTTAGAACATCGCTAAGAATGAAACTGTCACAGAGAAGGAATGTGATTGATCTATTCCGCAAAACACACAGCTCGTACGATTTAGAGGCTGGAGCGCCTCCTGAGAGCTCGTCTCTCCCGGAAGCTGATGTCGACACGTTGGCTGTTTTCGGTGGCAATTTGACACAAATAGAATCGAACGGGCCAGCGAATTCAAGATGGTGCACCATTAGACAGAAAGAACTGTTGATTTTCTCAGACCGGAAAGCTTCTGAACCACTTAGGAAAATACCTCTGTTGAGATCAGCGTTCAGTGATTTGAGCGACGGTGAAAACAACCCGAACAGGTTTCAAATTCGTTTTGGTAGCGACACTCTTGTGTTCGACGCGTGCGATAAATTCGATCACAACCGATGGCTTCGAATGTTGGCTTCTGAGATCGAGAGACGAAACTCGAGCGACGACGACAGACCAAAGTGCGTCGGTCGTCTGACCTCGCCGACGTTTACGAAAAAGAAGATACTACATCGGAAGACTCGGAGTGAAACGTTGTCACAAGAAGAGGAGACGCCTACCTCGGCGACAAAGACGCGTGAAGGTTCTACAAGTTCTACTGATAGACTCATGAGTGGGTATCTTCAGGAGGTCCGTGAAACGCACGGCGCTAGAACTCTTTTGCGCCGGTGGTGTGTTGCGACGAGCGAGAAGTTCATCGTGTATGAAAATCAAAACTCTAAGAAAGCTTCGTTTGAGTGGGAACTCTCACAGATGTCCGTTCAAGATCACAGCGACATGGATGCGGGGTCGTTTGGGTTTCGTGTCTTTCTTGGCGAGGAAAAGCTGTGTTTTAAAGTTATTGACGAAGACTCCGCGCGGCACTGGCTAAGCGTGCTAGCGCGCTATTGCCATTCAGTTGCGGCGAGTGAACCGCTAAGGTCAAATAGCAAAGAGGACCGAAGGCGCTCTGCGAGCGATAATGATCTCAAATCGAAATCAGTCGAAAAGGACCCCAACGTTCTCGAAGTACTTAGCGAAGGGAGGGCGAGTGGACGAAAGGTTATGCGAAGGGCAACCGAAGACTCGACTTTTTTCCGAAAGTTTAATCGTTCCGAGTTGTTCAAGGCGCCGTGGCGAGCGTCCACGGAGAAGCTGGAGGTGAAGATGAGGGACCGGGAACGATCAGGCCGAGCGGCCGCTGATAAGGCCTTGAAAAGGTTCTCTTGCGGCAGTCTCTTCGACAGCGTTGGAAAGTACAGCGGCCATCTGATGGAGCTTATCACCCACGAGTTGTACAGTAGCCAAGTGCGAAGATGGTGTGTCCAGAAAGATGATTATTTGTATGTTTACGAAAACGAGGCCGCTGATGACCCCATCAAGGTGGTTCCTCTCTGTAACGCCAAATTAGTGGATACCAGTGACGTCGAAGCCTGTATTTACAGATTCAGAGTCGATTATGGCGAGGGGAAGGCCGTGTTTTTTCGAGCTCTAACTCGCACCGATTTGGAAAAGTGGACGACTGTCATCTCAGTGAAGACCGCTGTACTTATGGACCGGAGCGAGCGACAGCTCAGACGCAGCCGCACGTTTAGCTCGGAGAAAAGCTCCAGTGAAAGCGAAGTAACCTCGCCGGTTCTCAGACCCAACAGATCTCTGACTGCTGACTCTGCCTCTTATAACGAAACGGTTTCCATCTGTTCTGCTGATAGCGTCTTTGACCCGGCAAATGATCCCGGCTCAGCAGGTTTGAAACCTGTTGATCCAGATAACGAAACCATTGCATCTCCTGTAGAACGACAAGATGAACACCCACCAAATAACCAATGTGAAGATTTGCCTTCAGCCGAAGTAACAGTTCCGGAAGCTGAAATTACTGATAGCAACCCAAGAGCTGTGAGTAGTCTTTCGAGTATCGAAGATCTGACTCACGTGTATGAGAATTTCTTGGCCTTCGCTTCCGCAATGGCAGAAAGAAGTCCCGAGTTCCAAGAACAATTATATCACGTGTATGAAAATGTTACACAAGCGCTGGATAGAGGAGATCTGGGGAGCACGCAAAACGAAGGGCAAATTACAGAAGAACGCCCTGAAGAGGTTCGTCAAGGAACTGAGGAGGGCAATGATCTGGGAAGCCCTTCGATGGAAATGTCATCGGAGTTCGAGAAAATCAGTTTACGGGAAAAGGAGGATTCAGGAAACTATGGCAAATCCGAGCTGGGGAAGGTTGTGGAGGAAGCCAATGAAAACGAGCAACGTATGATCGATGGTACGGATGAAGACGAGAAAAGTATACAAAATGAAGCTAATCAAGATGACCTGATGGTTAGTGGCGGTTATGCGGGCGAGACTGATAACACAGCTGTTGAAAGTGTTTCCAGTGCTGTTGAAGAATTGGTGAAAGTGCCAGTTAGCAATGGCGGCGAAGACCTCATGTCGAACAAGAATGTTGTTAGCGAAAGCGAGCAGGAAACAGTCACGACCAGAAACGAGAACGAGATTGAAGAGATTCAAGATTTTGAGAGTGACACGAGAAGTGTTGAGGATCCCATCAACACCAGCGGTGAGTTACAATCAGAAACTGTTGAAAACATAAATGAGGCGACAACAAGTGAGTCGTCCCAACATGATGATAGCGTCAGAGAAGATTCTTCCAGCCGTCCTCTGGTTCATGTTAACCGTGTAAGTGCTGTTGAAACGGGAGAGAGTACGCTTTATCTCGTGGAACAAGTAAGCGACCAAGTGTGGCGAGAAATTGATGGCGAGGAGTTTGGCGAACCTGTTGTTGAGACGAGCGATATGTTAGATGTTGTGCGAGTTTCGACCCCGTGTGAGAACGGTAATTCCAAAACCCTTTTGGAACGGGAATATTTTCTTTCAGGTGTTGAAAAGTCTGCTTCAAACGGGAACAATGAAAGCAGAACCTCAAATCTCGAAGTCCAAGATCCTAACAGTGCTCTTGAATGTATTGGAAATGATTTCAATTTTGAAAACGGCGATGAAAGTTTGAACAAGCTTAAGGTCTCTGAAACTGAGCCATCGTGTTTTAGTGCAGCGGAAGACGACGAGCATCAGAAGGAATTGCAAGAAGTTGAGCGTGGCACCGAAGAAGGCAAAACTTGGAATAATGCAGATAGAATCCTTGAAGGGACTGAGAATGTTTGCACCGCTGAATCTTTCGAGTCATCTTTATCAGTTACGTTAAAATGTTCTAAAGAAGCCGAGGGTCGCTGTGAACAAACTCTTGCGTCGGAAGTTTACGTATCTGAGCACGCGCAGATTTGGGAAAAAGCTGTGACGCTCGTAGATGAAAGTTCTTCCTCGACAACACAAGACTTCGAGCTAGAAAGCCACGCCCTGCTAGAATCACCGAAGAGTGATCTTGAGAGTGGAGAGTTTACCTCTGCACAAGGCAGTCCAGAGGGTGAGCCCAGCGAAGTGTGTAATGATTCAAAGCAAGGAGACACCGCTTTTAATGATGTCGACCAGTCTCTTTCGCCTTCTCTGCCTAGCCAGACCAATGTAGAAGATTCCAGTCCAGAAAATGTGATAGACTTTGCCAATACTGCCGAGACCTCCTCAGAAACAATCTCGAATTTTCCAGAGGAACGTTATGCAAAAACCAGCCAACCTGAACCAATATCTTCTACTGCTTTCGCATTTTCTAATGAACATACTGAGAAATTCCAAGCTACGGACATACGTTCTAACGTTTCTCTTGGTAGTGAACCTGTAGATAATAATTCATCGCTTCGTCAAGATACTGAAGAAGCCGAGGAAACACTGGATGAGGGCATCGAGTTAGAAAAAAGATGTTCTTCTAGCGAGGGGTATTATACCCCTGAAGACACCATAGAACTTTTAGTTAGAAGAGATAGTATTGCAGAAGAACAAACTGAGACAAATACTGTGAGTGATAGAACTCAAAATAGTAATCCTGAACTTGCTTGTACAAGAGATGAAGCAAAACCAACTGATCCCGAGAGTGTTCTTCAGTCCGAAAAAGAAGATGAAACGACTTCTTGTTTACAACAGAACGATCATGAGTTAGCCATACAACTAGTAACTGATAGTGCGAACTCACAAAGCCAGCCTCGCAGCGCCTGGAGTAATCATGATTCAAGCGTAGGAGTCACACAAGATCTTACGAGAAGCGAAATGGATATCCTGAAAGCTGTGACAGCGGCGTTTGAGGAGATACTGGAACTTCATGGCGATGAAAGAGATGCAGATGACACCAGACTCTGATTAGTGTAGAAAACAGGTAGTCCACTAAGGAAAGAGAAAAATAGTAACAGCTTAATTAAGTAAACAGACAGCTTCCTCGTGCGTGTCTAGAAATTCCATTCTGTTGACGAAGATCTACAACATTAGCGCAGGTTCTCTGATTGGCTGTTTCTTCTTTTGATTGGCTTTGTAAATTTTACGTGGAGGGAGACTTCTGCGCACGAACCGTGACTTCTGTTTACTTAACCACAAACAACCTTCCTCATTTTTAAGGCACGGGCATAGCCCAAGGTCGATATATCAAAATTCTAACATGGCACCGGGGTTTTGTCGCCAGACTTTAATATTTGATCTTGTTTGTGTTTGCATATAGTCTCTTGAGAATTACAAGCGAGAGGAATCTTAGAGTACTTGCAAGTTGGGGCAAAGAGCCTCGGAGTCATGTCAGGGTTGTTATATTGAACAACGGCTTTTGTTCACTGTCGCCTAAAATATTGAATGCACTAGTGAATTATTCCAGCGTACATTCAGTTTAGTAAAGTTTACCCAAAACACAGCGTGGATGGTCTAAGGGCGAGGCTTAACGATAAGTCGCGAAAACGTCGTAGATACAATCATTTCTGCAGCTTCCACTGGCTAACTGCGTTTGAAACCTACGTCTTTCCAGAGCCGAAAATGTGAAGCAAGAAAATATTCCTGACGCATTTCAAGTTTCCTTTTACTTCTTGATCATTTGCTTCAGCAACATTGGTTCCTGGAAATATGGCTTGTTTCTTAGCAACTCCACTGTGTAAGATGTTCTGGCTCAGTTTTTAAGACAATTTGTTCCAATATTCCTTTAAGAAATCCAGTTTTATCTTAAGTTACAACTCGCATTGTATCCGAACTTGAAGGAACATTTCAAGCCGTATGTTTTCAGTTTTGATCGGGGCACTATTGAATTAGGCGATTTTTTTTGTGCAATTTGAGCCAGAGTATTGTTGCAGCGTGAAAGGGTTAAGTACACGAACAGTACTTACTTTATCAACATTGTTAGGTTAGTTGGTGGAAATGGGACGCGGGAAAATCTACTTCAGTGCGTGATGTAGATTTCATTTATGGCTTACCCCATTCCTCGCATCCTGCTCTATCGTTGTCCGCATTAACCCCAAACATTTGGATGAGAAAAGACAAACGCTTCAAGGGACAATTCCCTATATGGTAGAATATTATCATGAGTCCTTAAAAATTGTTACCGATTAAGGCCTGCGTGACTTGGCCATAACAAAGAAGGCGTGACTATTCTGTCTGCCGTCAAATGTTCTCGCTTTCGTATAATATACAATCGCAATTGCATTAGCTAAGAGGTAAATTTTTATATTAAGCATAATGGTATACCAGGTATTTACAGCAATAACATTAAGAAAGTACATAGTCGTTAAATATGTAGTATATGTTCAAATTGAAATTTCACGCGACGTAAATATGTCACGCAATCACAATTGTTCTCGCTTTGAAAATGATTAATATAATAATAAATGAATAGATTAACGTTCTGTTAAAATCCACTTATTGAAATATCGTTGTCTAATTTGTAATACGGAAATCGTGCCAGTTCATCGGTTCAAACGTTCAATGATGTGAAAGAAATTTTTTAAGAAATGTATGAATTTAATTTAAATTATAGTTTAGTTTATTTAAGTTTGAAAGAGGAAGTACAGTCTTTGAAATTTTGCAAGGATTATAAATGTACACGTGTTGTAAAGGTGTCTTCAGTGCTCTGTTGAGATATACGTTCGTAACAGAATTGATAACTTTCTTGTTCACCCTGTTTCAAATTATACATTTTGAGTAAACGCTAAGTTTACTGATGCAGGCGTCCTCAAGCGTTTTGGCCAGTGTTTGTTTAAATGACGGGCTGAGGAGTTTGAGGTAATCGTGGCTTCTGTAATATAAGCTGTACAGTTGAAGTAACGCTCCAAATCACTTCATAGGAACAAAGACGTCTGTTAGAGACAATAAAAGAGAAGGAAAATGGTTATTTTGCGTAATTCTTTAATTTTAAGTTGTTTTCTAACTTCTTGCTAACCGAGAGTGAGGCGGGAAAATGTCAAACCGAGACCTTGCAGTATTACGGCAGTGCCATTTTTCCCCAGCACGGCCCTCGGGCTCGCGCTAGAAGTTATGCATTTAATCCGTTACTTGGAATGCGTCTATCTGTTTACCAGTTCTGGTTTCCGTTAGGTATCATTGGCCCGATTTATACTGGAGACGGATCATCCGTCCGGGACGAGCTTGGGCAAAGAACGGTAGCTCGTTTGATAATCCGTCTGTGTATAAATACGGGCAGGCAGACGGATTATCCATCCACACGAGCTCCAGCGATAGTCCGTCTTGTGAGACGAACCATCGTGGGTAACTCGTCAAGACAGATGATCGGCCTGTTTGCTCGTATTTATTAACAGACGGATTATCAGACGAGCTACCGTTCTTTGCCCAAGCTCAGCGTCCTAGACGGAGGATCCGTCTCCAGTATAAATCGGGCCATTCTTGGGTCTGAAATAACTTTAAGGATGCACTCTCGTGACAACTAATGACCCATAACAGGTGCCACGAAAGTCTCATCAATCACGTGTTTGTTTCCTTTTATACAAAATGAGACTGGTTCAGTAACTTCGCACTGTGTCGAAAAGGACCGGAAAACCTTCCCGTTGACCTGTAGAGAAAGTCCGCAGAATAACTGAGTACCTTTGAGACCAGTCCTTTGCTCTTTTACATTGTATGGCATGTAATTACTGCACGCTAAACCAGCGGATGTGCAGGGGGGGGGGGGGCTTGAGAAGTATATAAACCTGAATATTTGTGTAGTAACTCGTTACGAGACATAATCGAGTCGAAAGAAAACTCTACCATCTTAGTCTCTCTTTTTCTACATCGCCACTGTAGTTCTTGTCCAGACAAAGAATTCTGATTTTAAGGAAAAGCTGTTATCCGGTTCGGAATACATACATGTAGATAGCTTTATTTAAAAAAATTACCACAGGAACTGGGACACTGAAATACAAAGAATATTATGAAACTTAGAGTAAATACCAGGGATTTAAGACGTAAAGCTAATTTGAACAGGGTACTGAGTAATAATCAAACTGCTTATAGAACTTTTAAACCAAAAATAAATTGAATTTGAGGATAACAACTGAGGTCATTGATCCACCTCTTCATAAAATTTACAGTGTTTTTGAACAAAAGCTTATAAACAGTTGATCACCCTCTAATATCTATACGCCTGGTTGAATACTTTGTACGGGGAGACGTTTTCAATTTCTACCACACCAGGAGCTCGTAAACCTGCTGTGTCGATTATATTAAGATTTGACTGCTAGGGGCGCGTAATTTTCGCTGTTTCAAGTTTTCTAATTGGGAGGTTACGGAGAGGTTACGGAGAGGTTACGTACAAAATGGATTTTAGCGGGTAAACAATTTGGGCAGCGGTCGATTAGGTACGTCATGTATCTCTTACTATAGTGTCGTATGTAGTGAAAAATGGCCGAGTGAATCGGCTCCAATTTAGGCCGAAAAATACACCATTTAACCCCTGCAATGCTTTATTACTTTCTTTTTAATGTGCCAGATCGTGATGCCATAATATATGACTTACGTTTTACCCGGAGATACCGGCAGTGTCGCCAACATTCTTGTTTACAAACAATTCTTGGATGATCATCTATCCACCACGATCATGTGAGGCGTTTGCTTTCTAAATTCACCCTTCTTTTTATTTTGCAGATCCACTGTTTGAAAGACAAAACATGCGACGGAGTGATGAGTGTTCACTATTTTTGGTCGTAGCAACATCTCATGGATTCCTCATTCAATCTGTTTGTGTAATATTTGGAATTCTTACATCATGATCTATAAACGAACTTAACGATGCGAGCGATCGCTCCCCAAAACAGCTCAGAAACAACATGAAAAACTATGTCTTATGTTCAGGGTCCTTTTGCGGCTCTATCAACTCGACTACTGCAGTTTCATCTTCTAGTCGCTGGTGTCTCTCTCGTGGGTTATGCTTTAGATATTAAGAATTCCTTTTGTAAATGCGAGGACTTCCCGATAGAGGATCGACCGTTTGTAGCGATATGGAACGCCCCGACGGGTGGATGTTATGTTAACTACAGCATCAACATAAATCTGCGGGACTTTGACATTCTCGAGAATCCGAAGCAAACGTGGGATGGAAAATACGTTACGGTATTATATAATGCACAGCTGGGATTGTATCCGTATTTCACCAACGAGCAAGGAACGAATAGCTACAATGGAGGAATGCCCCAGGTAAACAAGCATACATGTCACTGTAATTACTACGATTCAGGTCATTAGTTTTTCTTAAACTTCTCTCTTTTTAGCCTCAAAGTATACTGTTCAATTTGAGATAGAGAAGACAATTTATTCAATTTTTCAGGGTTTTCAGTGATCGTATTACAGGATTTTTATGTTTGTTTACCTATTTTCCTCTTGTCAATGTTAACTACCCACTTAAAAATGACCATTCAGTCAATTGAGGTCATTTATGTAGATTACCTGCAAGTAGCTATCAATTTCTTGACTGAAATCCAAAACATTTTTTTATTATATTTTACCTTAAAGTTATGACATTCTATAACAATTGTTTTCTTAATTTTCAGCTGATAAATTTAGCTGCACATCTGAAGAAAATGAAAAAAGACGTTATTAGAAAAATTCCAGATCCAGATTATAGTGGTTTGGCAATTATTGACTGGGAAGGCTGGCGCCCAACATGGGACAGAAATTTTGATTCAAAGAGAATTTACCAAAGCAGATCAATTGAACTTGTTCAAGAAAAACACCCTGAATGGTCAATGGAAGAAGTGATTATGGAAGCAAAACAAGAGTTTGAGCGATCTGCTCGTGGGTTAATGGAAAGTTCTATTAAGTTAGCAAGACAGCTCAGACCCAAAGGATTGTGGGGCTTTTATGGATTCCCTGATTGTTTTGGAAAAAGTGAAACAAATTACCGCTGCTCTTATGAGGTAGGCTTGATGTATTTAATTTTTGCATAATTCACTTTGCTCTCTAAGAATAGTCTACTTGTGACACATTGAAAACAATGTTTATGCATATTTTCTTCATCAGGAGCCAAAGATGAATGACTTACATCTTTTAATGTTCTTACAATATCACAGTGGTTTATATTTGCAAAAATAAAGTTTTTTTTCCAACCACTCGACAAACAGTTGTAAAGAAAGCTGCATTAAAGCCGCTGGAAGGTTTGTTTTGCTTTGTGGTCAAGTTCTTCAATTCACTGTAAATTAAATCTGCTTTTCACAGTTAAAGGAAACTGCTCAATTTTCGTACATGACTTGGAGAGAGTGAATGAACTTTTACACTTGAATTCACATGTCAAATTTTCTTCCAATAAAGTCGAAGTAGCTTAATGCTTTATTTGTGACGTAAAGTACTGAAGCGTGACAGAAATTGTTTCTTGTATATTATTAAAAAGTAATCAAGTGATTTTTCTCATGCAATTTGGAATAAATAAGCACTCGTAAAGTTTTCAAAGACTACAAATTGCACTCGCCCTACAGGCTTGTGCAATTTTTTTGTAGTCGTGTGCTAATTTATTTCAAATTGCACTCTAAATCATTTGATTACCTATATAAATTGCATGTTGTAAGTGGCCTTAAACCCAGTCATGCTCATTTGGCATGCAAGGTGGATGAATAAGCCATTTTCGAGTTCGCTCGAGCCTCTATTTCAAAGCGAGTCTAAGTGCAAAGTCTTTGAAATGAAAATGAGTTTCCACTCATATGGAAAGCAGAAATAATTACCATCACAAAACTTTCACACTTAGACTCGCTTTGAAACAGAGGCTCGAGCCAACTCAGAAATGGCCTATTGAGGAGGAAAGCATTTGAATGAGGTTCATTTGTTTTTTTCAAATGATTTAAGGTTACAGAGAGATGTACAGTATCTTGACATAACCGTGACAGATCACTTGACATCAAAGGTCACCATTATTCCCATGTCTTATCTGCAATGCGATGTGATTTGAGGTGATGTTCTAAACCTCTGGATTTAAAAATTATCAGGGGGCATGCCCCCAGACCCCCTAGTGGTTCATGCCTATAGCACTCGAAACTTGCCTCATGTTGTTGAATCCGAAGTCTGCTACGGCCCTGATGTGCTCAAACCCCATGACTTCCTAGAATTGCTTATATTGCAAAAGAGACTGAGAGAGTCAATTCTTGTATTGACAAACTAAGTTTTTTTGTTTTCAGAACCAAGAACTAAACAACCAATTGAAGTGGTTGTTTTCAAGCAGCACAGCACTCTATCCATCTCTT
>OMLO01003296.1_pt1 | contig 13318 bp, 7 predicted proteins | sample 1674811 | NCBI WGS metagenome assembly OMLO01 (sample SAMN06265003, study PRJEB25207) | coral metagenome | isolation source: Coral host | place: Mexico:La Bocana,Puerto Morelos, Mexico | collected 2008-11-13
TCATGCAATTGACTAGATAGCATGCGCATGCTTCTCATGTGGCTCCGCAGTGACTAAGACTGGGGACGAGATAGAACTATCGTCACGCTTTCGAAACCTTTAGTTGCCTTGAAACGCTCCGGAACGGAGAAAAGTCCTTGGATAAACAGCAAAACAATGTGTCGGTGAGCCGTCTGTTCCATAAACTGCATTCGAACATCCGAAAGCGGCGCACTGCTTCCCTTTACTGCTAGCGCCGTCCATTCGCAAGTAAAAGCGTCAAAAACAATCTCGAAACATCAAACACTAAAACCTCTCTTCACGTTACAACACGAGTCAACCGTGTTGTCGTGTTTGCGCGGTTACTATTCCAATATGTCGCCGGGAACCGTAAAAAGGGCTAATATGGCGGAAAATCCTGTATTGAAGATCTAAAAATTTATTCAAATAGTTGGATCAATGATTAAAATAATCTGATAAAGGAATCAAGTGTCGTTTATTTCAACTATTTGGAAAAAACGTAAAGGCACTATTGACGTTTCAGGTTAATACGTCTCATGGCTACCAAATACTAGGGTTTCTCATCTTCCCGCCCCTCTCTTGCTCCGAGAGGGCGGTAACATGAAAGACCATGCGAACGAGGTTAGACAGATCCGCTTGTTTCTCTAAGCTGGTTTTCAACTATGGCTTTCATTGACTCTCCTGAATGTTAGGTTACACCCGCACTCCTTCCCTCCCTCCCTAAGTCACTGTAAAGAAGAGCATTGTATAAGCAAAGTGCCCCTCCCCAAAAAACCCAAGAAATTGCCCCCAGCTAACAATATAGTCAGGTCACCGTGTCTGAAATCCTTAAACACATGTAAGTGCCACATAACTAGACTATTCCAAGACACAGTCTGTCACTTACATGTAATAATACATACCAGTAAATATGATAAACTTTACCTTGAATTCAACAGCAAGGAAATCAAATCAACTATTGAAAATTACACCATAACCAATGGGTCGATCCAGAAAAGGTCCCAATAAATTTTGACTAAGAAATGCGGCAAAACACTTTGTTGTGTCTCTTATGCGAATCTGTTGTTCTCTGAACAACTGCAATCGTGGAAATGTTTCTTAATTCTTCCATTTAGGACCTTCCTACAATCCACACAATTCTAAGAATTACAATGTGCAGTTCCATAAAATATCCATACATTCCCCTTTCCCTCTGCACCTACAGAAGGGATTGGTATTTGCTGGGGAATGAAGGGTTCTGTAAGACAAGAAAGATTTCAATAAATTTATGAATCTAAATTGGAATTTCCAGAGGGTTGGAGGGTTGGAGAGCAGGGAGGCCTTAAAAAGAATCCATTCTATGGGAAAGGTATGGACATTTTCCGAAAATACACAATTTGATAAAAGAACAGTGGAATCCGGATTTCTCAAACTCTTGATTTTTGGAACCTCCCGATATCTTGAACCAAAAGTCAGTTCCCTCAGTTGAACACTATATCTTTATCCTTACTTCTTGAACTAACAGTTTTAGGCCAGTTTTTGTTTCGATTGGAGATTCCAAAAATTGGGATTCCATTGTCCAAGTACATGACACAGCTCATGAAAGTTACATTTTGATTTTAAGAGCAAATATTGATACAATAATAGCTTGAAAATGCCTTTGAATCTTAAATGGCTGGCTAACTCAAGTTACATCACCGATATATCTACAGCAGAGATAGTGATGGCAATGCTATGGTACAATTTATCTACAGTAAAATCTAGCCTACTGCAATTGTACTAGACACATTGAACTAATACATATATGTTGAAAGTAGTTGAAAAATGTCTTTTTCTTACAATGTACTTTTCTGCACCTGTTACAGTGAGACTACTTCAGACAAGGCCACCTGGCAAAATTATGCAGAGGTTTATCTACTGAAATTATCTTGTTGTTTTTATTACAAAAAAATGTTCAGTAGCACAGTACTGTACAAAAACAAGAAATTTGTAACCATTTTATCACTTTAAATCACTCAAACACCATTGGTAACAGGCACGGATCTAGGACAAATGGTGATCAATTTCCAAAACACAAGTGCCTTAAGCGAAAGCACCTAGAGGACTCCCCCAGGAAACGTTGTGGATTTCAACCCTTTACGCCCCCTTTTCTGGGTTTCCGAGTCACTCAATAAAATCCAAATGATTTCCATTAATTGGTAGAAACTGGTATGGATACACAACTGGGTCAATTCACAAAGAATTTCTTGGGTGGCCTTGGTTGCAGTAGATTAATACAGATTACACACAACAGACTTGAAACATTTAGGCTTAACTTTAGGAGCTACATCATCAAACCATAGAGTACATGTAGATCCTTTAATTAAAGATAGTAAAGGGATTCTGTAGGACTGTGTCATCAGGATAGTTTTATGCGTGTAAATTCCTGGTCAAATCTCATCAGGCAGGGTAAGAGTCACATGTAGAGATGTACATGTATGTTAGTCCACACTGCAAAACACTCTATCAAAGATCAAAGTCAAGACCACTGCACATTGCCTGGAAGCGGCTGACCAGGCATTACCACAGTAATACCAGGTGTCATGCTTGTGGTTGCAACAACTCCTGAAGTAACAGGCACAGCAGCCACAGACACACCAGGTGGCAGCATTCCTGGTAGGAGAACCTTGTCTTTGGCCCCTAGACTCAACAACGCATTGATGGTGGGGTCTGAAGATACAGCAGCACTTACAAGTGCTTGTGAATAACCAGGTATCATTTGACCTCCTTCTGCTTGCTGATGGACTTGCTGCACGACCTCCGTCTACAAAACAAACAACATCATGATTAATACAACTGTAAATAATAACTATTACGGAGCTGTGTCAAAAATATTTTTTTATCTCCATGTGCAATGTCATGAACCCAGAATCTGAACCCAAGTCTTTAAATGTAGAATAGTTCTGACTGAAGAACAAAAGGATTACATCAATAGACTTTTCTAACTTGAGATACAACGTCAGTGACAAAGCTCAGCTACATGTATTTTATTTCACATAACTATATGATTTCTAACCTGCAAGTGTTGGGGCATAAATGCCGTATAAAGTGCTCTCACTGATGATTCCTCTTCAGGATTCAGTGCTTCCTGGCGTTGAGGCAGGTTAACTGTGACATTAGTTGAAGTTGTAGGAATTCCTTCATTAGAAGAACACAATTTCAGTATGTTTGTACATGTATATGTATATGCAGCGTCATTCTCTTAAACCAACGTTTGGTCCAAAGAATGATAGGAATACATTTTTTATCCCATGCAGGCAACATAAATAAAAGTATGCAAAGCACAGTATCTTGGTACATGTAGCTATGATTTACCAAGAAAAATCAACTTCATTCATTTGGATCATGAGGAATTGAGAGCAGGCAGGACTATTTGCGATCACACACACTTGTCTACAGTACTACAGGCTAACTTTGGTACAGTTGCTGAACGTACCCGAGGCTGGTGGTAATATCTGAGTCACTACAGCTTCAGGAACTTGCATTGTTCTGGACTGCTCGACAGTGGTGACCTGGGACTCTTCTTCCACGTGTACACTTTCATTGGGAAGACCTGGTCAAGAAACACAAATATAAATTCAATTATAAAATATGTTATCAAGAATAAAGATTTAATTTTGTGTGTACAGCTGTAATAGTATAAAGGATTACTCAAAATACAAATTAAGGATGACAGGATGTGGTGGTGCAGATTTGATCAATTTGCTAGCATCCACATCCTCCGCATAATCAAAGTTTTTTTCTACATACTGTACGTGTAAAACAGAAAATTGTTCCTTTTTAGCAATAATAATAGTGAATTACATGTTTGAACTACTGGTACATAAATGCAGTATTCATTTACATGAATACCCCCAGGTGGTCGTTTGCAGTTTTGATGCCTCATGTGGCATTCAGCCTCAACAGGTTCATAATTAGGACTTTTGCTGTGATATATCTTTAAGGATATTGAGCCAAAAAAAAAATTATGGCAGGAGATAATGTTTTGTTTTAGAATTTCTTACTTTTTAGGTGTGAAAAAATTCAAGCCACACTCACTAAGCAGGATCTTGGCATATCTTAGATTTTTTTCCAAAATTTCCAACAAGAATCTGTGTCCTTTTTAAATGGCAGTCCTTTTTATATGGCAGTCCACTGGACACTAACCTTCCTCAGAGTGGTCATCTGGTGTGAGTTCCCCTTGTAATGACACATCTCCCACCATATCATCATCATCCTGTAGACTGGTGCTTCGAGAGCCCAAGTCTTTTGTCTGCTTGTTAGTGTAATATCTTTCAGATCGACGTTGCTTCTTCTTCAGCTCTTTGTGCTCAAGCTGAAGAGACACCTGTTGACTCTGCAGTTTGCTGAGGTCGGCCTGAAGTGCATTGATCTGACAAAAAACAAATCACAATGTCTCTAATTTACTATTTTTCTGCTCTGGACACAATCCAGGTTCATTAAAATAATGTTTTCATCTGAGACATTTTCATTTCATTTGCTAGCCATTTTATTCAAATTCTGCAGAAATTATACTTGTATATTATTTCCCTGTTCATTAGTGGACTTTGACCTTGTCCCAGTACACCTTAGTCAATATTTTTACATTTGGGCATCAACTTTGGTCAATAAGAACTTACAATTACTGCATGTCTGATTACATGTACATATATATCATTGACAAATGAATCTTTTCCATAGTGAATTTAACAATTTAAATGCAACAAATGGTTTCATGGCCAAAGCTTTACCAGACATTCTTATATGTTATCTATTGTGACATCTGATGATGATACTGATTGTCTGATCTCGACATCAGTTTACTTTGAAGCATACTGGTAATTATTTACATACATCCAGACAACAGGCTGAGTGTGATAACACCTTTATCATGCACTACAATGTAATTTTGCACAATTATTCACATACGTGTATAGTGACTTCAACTTGCATGTACAAAAATTGTTTCTTGTCCACAATGTTTTTGTATTAACTTCCTCACTGAGAAAAATATTGTATTGTTATTTTGCAAATGAATGAGCCAATGTACCTCTGAAGTTGCACTTAAAGCTCGTGCTTCATCTAGTTTTTGCATTATCTGCTCCTGCAATTCCTTGTTGTTTTGTAACAGGCTGTCAATCTCAGTTAGACGCTCTTCTCGTTTGAGTTTGTTTGCTTGAGACACCTGATTCTTCTTGGCCACTATAAAAACAACAATTACATGCTTACCAACAGAATACACAAATATAGTCTGTGGTTCCTCAGAATATCGAGACACCCACAACAGAGGTGATTGGGAAATCTGGAGAGGTTTCAGGGGTCAAAGATCAAGACTCGGAAATTTTCAGTGGACAGGAGAAGTGAATGATCACGTTAGTTTCCAGATGTCTTTTGATTCAATTCAAGTAGCTGTTGAAAAGTGATTCCTTCCAAAAAAGGATTTTAGTGTTCAAAAGTTAATTACATGTATTGTGATAAAAATGTATTAGAGAAAATTCCCTACACCATGGCTCCTTTGCTCATCTTCTTCACACAAAACTTAAGGTTTCATCTCTGATTCACTCCCATAACACTTGCTATTTCTGCACTGTCAAATTGACACGACCAGTGCATATTACAATTTCAACTGGCATCTCCTATATTTGATAATGCCAGGAGAAGATGCAAAAACACTTGGTCGACATATTGACCGAGTGTTAATTGAGCATCAATTGAGTGCTGGTCGCATATCAGCCAATATGTTGGTTGGCTTATACGGTTTTAGTCTCATTGACACTCGCCTGATACTGTATCAATACCTTACCTATAGTCTGCTGATTGAAACTCAGTCTTAGTCATCGACTAAGTATCGGTCGATACTCAGAAGACCAAGTGTCAGTCGAGTATCTGTCAATATGTCGGTTGTTTATTCTCCAACGATATCTTACTTTAAAGCTTTGATGTAAAAGAGAACATCAAGTTTTATATTTTGGAGAGCAAAAACACAGAGAAGAAAAACAGAAATTTGGATTTGTCCTTTCCTACATTTGAATGATTATCACAGATAGATTCAACTAAGCAAAAAAATTCTATCTAATACCTTAAATAGAGGTGTGTACATTGGCGGAGACAGGGCACTGGATAAAAGTTACAAATCACTTTAAGACCCTAGCTACTACCTGTTTTACTACCACAATGCTACATGTACACCACTGATAGTTGACGCAATATATACATGTATTTAAGAAATAGAAAACACATACCCTGTTTCTATCGAGTTTTAGTATAAATCTACTAGCGTTCTATCACAAATGCCGCACTCTGATTGGCTACCTTACCCACTATCTATTCTGTGATAGACAGTGAGTAGCGTAGCAGTGTGCCCTTGTTCACAAAATGACTGCTGCTTTGGTGTTTTCAAAGTGTCTCTGAAGAGGATTTTTATAAAGTTTTGAATGACCTGTACCTTATGTCAAAACAATAAGATTATTCGCTCTCAATTTCTATGGTGATAATTGACTTAGGCTGCGCCCTAATCATGCATAATCTAATTGTAAATTCTCCTTGCTCGTGCCATCATTACATCAATTTATTGTGTACATTCGAAAGCTCTTTGTATTTGAGTCTTGTGTGAAATGTACTAATGGAAAAAGGGACCACTGCTAGCAGACCGATTTGTCTTTGTTCACACACACTCTGCAAGAACTTGGAAATTAATTAATAAGCTTAATATGTCTAATATCAAGCCCAGATTATATTTGAAAATGTCTAAGCTGCAGCTTTCTAAAATCACTCCAATTTTAAAATCACCAAAATTTATTAGCTTAAACTTTCGACTAGCTGTCAACCAAAAGAAACAGATTAATTTGGTTTAAAATAAGTAAACTTGAACCTACGTTTCTAGAAACCTGCAGGTCACCAAATAGAGAGTATCGTATTTCACCCAATACTCAAATACAATGAGCTTTCGAATGTACACAATAAATTTCAAGACAGCAAACATCCAAATTTGACATCACTCATACAGCACTCACCGTCCAGTTCTTCGTCTGATTCGGAGACAAACTTGGACCTGGAATGCCCATGGACGAAGGTAAACCCACTGTCTCGTACAACTCGCCTTGCCATAGTAAACAACTCGTCTCGGCGAACAAGAAGGGTCGGATCGCGAAGACAAAGCTGAGCCGCGGCTTCGTTGATCATTTGTTCGTGTGAATTGAGCGTGTTCGTCTTTCGTTTTTTGACGTCTCGGCCATAAATTCGCGAGTGATCTCGGATCAGTTGCTGACGTTCGGGATCGAGTTTTTCCCAGTCGATTATAACTTCCATTGGAGGTAGTTTCAGTTCCACGACGCGTTTCTCCGGGCCTCCTTGAGAGCCGCCGGAGCTACTTCTTCTCTTACGGCCTGAACTTGTCGCTGGCGTTGAAGAGCTAGGCGGCGGAGTTCGGTTAACTTGAGGAGACGAAGTCCATTTATCCATCCAAGATCCTGGAGCAACTCTCTCGGGAGAGTGGCCCCGTTTGCTCTTCCATTCCACCAAAGCTTTTTGCAGCCGTCTTGTGTGTAGAGGCTTTGTCGACATGCCGACCAAGGCGATGATTTCTTTGAATTCATCCTCGCTCGCATCACAGAACTGCTGTACATCGTCGCCTCCTTGTTCGAGGAAACTTGGGTAGTAGTCTAACAGGTTAGCAACTCTGAGCACAGAGTGAAGCTCTGCCTCTCTCTCCTTCTGTCCTGGAGTTGCCATTTTTGTCGCTACTTTCCCCACCCTACAAAGCGTGAAAACGGCAGTATGGCGGCGAAGCTCGAAGCAAGCAGGGCTGTGGGCTCCCCAGAAAAATCAACTTGCTGTCTTCTGATTGGCTCGGTGTTTGATATTTTGTCCACCCTACCCGCGTGAAAAAGTTCTCATTGGACAGTACAAGGGGTGATTGACAACTGGCAGGGTGTGGGATAAAAATAACATTGCCCTTGTGTCCCCATGTTTCATGTTTGCATCTTCTCGTCTCTCCGGGCTCTGGCTCCCGTGGATAACACAAGTTTTCGACTTTTCCTCGCGTTCTCGGGCCTTCTGGGTGTCGAATTTGACACAACGCGTAGAATATTTGCTTTACCAATCGACGATCGTCAGATCTAGCCAAACTGTCTGATTTTCAAGTGGTAAAATAAAGTCACAAAATCCCTCCAAAACGAAAACCCACAACTTCATTAATATTCTAGTGACAGACATAAATTACCACTACCCAGTCAGAAATATTGCCGTCGTTCTGAATTGCAAATGACTTAGTTAGCATTCTTCACGTGTCTTAGGTCGTCTTAGGCCATCGAATGCTGTTGTGATCTGTATTTTTGCGGCTGAAAACGACTTTTGAGCAACTTTGCTCTGGTATGGCCACGAAATCGTCAGATAATCTGACAAGATTTACCCTAAGCGGACTTTCCAACATGTGTGGAGGGGCAGGTGAGATGTCTGTATTTCGTGATTATTTCCTGTCCGCGTGTATTACGATTTTGGAACAATGCACGAGTCCTGGTTTATTGGCTTTAAAGTGATCGTGAATTTCGGTTAAGTTGTAAGTAAGTTGTGAGGTAACGTGTTGATGTAACGAAAAGATACGCTAGATAATCGTCTAAATATTTGCGTCCAGAGAAAACCAGTTACATTTAGCTTCGATTTAGCAACGGCTTCGGCTGAGTTCCGAGGTGCGCTAGGAGAATGGGGCGACTAACTCGCGCGATCGCGCGCCTTGGGCAAGCACCGCGTCAAGGCTTGTTTACTCCTAGGCCTGATTTACTAGCTGCTGTTCGGGTTCGGAAAAAAGGACCCCGCGCTTCGGGAGGCTCTTGGAAGTCTCGCTTCAGTCGCCAAATTTTTGTTTCGCGTTCATCATTTTTAACGCCTGGTCACAGGAAAACATAGTCACGGGTAATTCTCTTCTTTCCATACTCTTCAAAATGTCCGGTAGCGCGCTATTTTATTTTAGCTATTTTATATTTGTGATCGGCTTTTTATTGAAGAATTCTTTTCGTGCAAAAAGCAATTTCTTTTCATTTGTTTTCAGTTACAAATCCTATTGATGTCATAAAGATCCGCATGCAGCTTGATAATGAACTTGGTTCAAATCAGAATAGTAAGAATATTTTTAAAGACCGTTATTACAAAGGATTTATAAGAGGTGCCATCAGAATCTTCTCAGAAGAAGGCTTCAGAGGTCTTTACAAAGGGTAAGTTGAAAGTGTCAATAATAAGTAAAGTCCAATGAATTGAAATTCAATTGAATGAGTTATTACGCCCCAATAGATCCTTACTTAGTCTAGACCCTGCCATCAGTGCTCGGGCGGTCCGGGATCAACCTCGTTCCCAAGGCTTTTCCCTTGAAGGTGGGAAAAGTCCTGGGAACGAGGTTGGTCCGGGTTCTAGCCCAGGCCGGGATCATTGTGTTCTGTGTTCTTGGGCAAGACGCTTTATTCGCACAGTGCCTCTCTCCACCCAGGTACATGTATCTACATGTATATGGGTACCGGAAAATTTAATACTAGGGGTAACCCTGCGATGGACTAGCATCCTATCCAGGGGGGAGTAGAAATACTCCTAGTCACTTCATATCACTGAAACCGGATATAAACGCAGGCGTGGTGGGCCACTTGGTTCATATAAATACTTTACCTTCCTACCTGCCATTTACCACGACTCCAATCGTAAAATTTAAGACAGCGCAGAGTCGGTGATATACCTCTGTTTTCGCACACAAGAGCACGTGCTGCCTACGAAAATTCAAGGCGCGCAGTGCATGACGGGAAAGGTAAGAGTGGGGCTTCCCTTTTACTCCTTTTAATTTCCCGTTACACCTCGAGCCCTCTCCATTCTATTTATGTATGATCCCCTTGTAATGTGATTGCGAAACTGTTTACTGATTGCTAATGTCTGCTTTATAACAGAATTAAACGCCATGTACCATTTGTTAGTTATAATAAAGCCTTGCGTTTTCACGTTCGAACTTTTTTTTTGCGTCACGCAGGACGTAAAGTACTAAGTAAACGAGGGGCTGCATGTTAGCATTAAATCTTTCACGCAATGCTTACACTTGCTTTGTAGGCTTGTCCCTTCAATGATGAGAGAAGGCTCGTACAGTACTATTCGCCTTGGCGCGTATGAGCCTATAAAATTTCAACTAGGAGCCACTGACATTGCTCGCACTCCACTGTGGAAGAAGATTGTTGCTGGAGCAACCTCAGGAACTATAGGCAGCGCCATTGCTACACCCACAGACCTGGTCAAGGTTCGTTTTCAAGCCGTGGGCCCTGGTCACAAGTCCGAATATCGACACACTTTTCATGCGTTTTGGACAATTGGGCGAAAGGAAGGTGTTAGAGGACTGTGGACAGGCGTTGGACCTACAGTTCAACGCGCAGCCATCTTAACAGCCGCACAGATTCCATCGTATGATCATACTAAGCACACACTTTTAAATGCTCAGCTGATGGACGAAGGGCCAGCCCTGCATGGTGTTTCGTCTGTCATAGCAGGGTTTGTGACAGCTTGCAGTACGTCACCGTTTGACGTGGTGAAAACGCGCATGATGAACCAAAAGAAGGATGCTAATGGGAAACCGTTAGTGTACAGAAGTACCATACACTGTATAGGAAAAATTGTAAGATATGAAGGAATACTAGGACTTTATAAGGGATTTATACCAAACTGGATGCGCATTGGACCGCACACTATCGTCACATTTTTTGTCTTTGAAAAACTCAGATACTTAGTCGGGATGAAACCAGTATAAATCTGTTTTTGGTAGTAATATCATGGATGACAAATTACAGCGTTTATTTATAAATGCACATGTAAAATAACAAAATTTCCATTTCAAAGGTTGGCGTACAATAAACATGTCGAAACCCGCGATTGTAAGTATAATTTGTCACCCCTGATATTAGAGACCTATACATAAATAGGTCCGAGAACCAGGACCAGGACCAGGACCAGTTTTATTTGGTACGCGTAAAAATGGCAACATTACGTTGTAAACAACAGATACCAAAGCGACAAAAAAACAGCTTTTCTCTCTTCATTTGTTTCAAATTGAATATCAAAACTACAGTTTACACGAATGAAAATATTTTTCACTGTCTTTTCAAAGATAAAAGCATCGTCAACAATAAATAAAACTTACTTTAAAAAACTGGTTTCGCAAGGGCGGCTTTTTCACAAAAACTCGTCGTCGACCACTTGGGGGGGACGAGTTTTTTAGGTTGTGTGACCGTGACAGATCAAATGCGCATGCTCAGTATCCGCGCTTCTCGGATCTAAAGGTCTCTAATACACCTGTAAAGCGTAATCAAATTCTTGGCTTGCACTGCCACGCAATAAAAAATAATTCGAAAACAATTCAGTAGATGAAGTCAAGAAATTGTGATGTTATAGGAGATTGGTAAAGGGGACACTTCTCTAAGTTTGAAGTCTGTGTGTTTTCGTTAACTTCAGATGTTCGTCGAAATATTTTGCACAAATTTACTGAGCCCCGCAGTATATAGCCGCCATGTTGATGTACCTTTATGGTACACCAATATGGCGGCCGCAAAATAATGTAATAATCTGCAACTTAAGTTGGCTATGTAGGTGACTGATTATCTGTCCTGAAGAAACAAGAATTTACATTAGCACCTTTCCAAAAATTCAACTTCCGGCTCAAATGGTCAAATATCACGAGTTATTCGAAGCTTTATGTCACGCACCGCCATTCAAATAATTGTGCTCATGCAAAACCCAAAAGACGTTTTATCGGAATAGAGTATGTGACTGAGCCTTTATTTAACCTACGACAAAGCAAAACAACATCGATTAACTGTTTGCCCCAAGCCGGTGAATACTGTAAACTAAGTTCCGAAAATAAGTTAAAACGTATATTACACGTTCACGAATTTAGCTCGATAAAAAAGGAGGAGCAGAGCAGAAAAGAGAAGCTAGTAAAAGCAAGCAGGTCCAATTTCAAGTCCAAATTCTTCTTTTTCATCTCCGATGTCGTAAGCAGCCACATCAACTACTGGAAGACGATTAGGGTTGGACGTGTCGACTTGGATAATTGTATGGAGCCATGTGCCATTTTTAACCTACAAATAAGCGAAAAGAGTAAATAATAAGTAACTGGTCCTGTTGTTGTTGCAAAACAAAATATGACTTCAACCCATGTAAATATTGTGACGTTTTTCCAGTTTTTGCTCCAGGTAAAAAAAAAATTAATTGTCACAAAAAAGTGAAGAATAAAGGAAAACGAACGGAACAGGTGGCAAAATAAATTCTTGAGCTTTTTATCTACACTCCAAGTTAGCTCACCAAAGATTTTTCTAGTGCTGTAAACTAGACCACTAGTAGTCTTTCTTTGGCTTAGTTCGTCGTCGTTACGCAAAAGACTGACATGACCGCGAGAAACAAATCGGCGCGCGAACCCGCACCCAGGCCATGCCATTTTTTTTCTCGCGGTTCATTTCACGTCACGCACGATAGAGGAACTACTTATAGTCCACTGCTAGGTGTAGCCTGGCCTGTGAGACATCTAAGTTTACGGCTCTTGTTTTGCATAACCCGTATTTTCAGGGGCCTGGATAACAGGCAAAAATTCGTCTGTATAGCAAAGATCATTATTATTACTACTTACTCGACAATTGTCCGTGAGGACTCTGGGCTTGAACTTGTTTGACGAGCTAGAGTCAATGATTACTCCGTTACTCGTCTTGAGTTTTATGGATTTGGTGACGTCCTTAAGCTGTTCGTCATACCAAGCGACGGAGTCTTTACAGTGGTAAGTGATGTTCTGACGTGCGCGGTCGCTCAGCAGACGGAGGAATGACAGCTGACTGGAAAATTTCACGTACTTGATCTGGAAACATCGAGAATAAGAAACTCTTGGTTAGTTTCTGCGAATTCCGTAGCTTGGAGTTGCGTGAGTTTACACTTTAGGGGGTTTTTGCGTCGTCAATAAACTTAATACCACTTTGTTATGTTCCGCGCAACAGATCTCAGATCATTTCAGCATAGTATATCAAATGAAACTACATAAAACAAATTCATCACAGTTTTTTAATTTGGTCTGGAGAACTAAGACAAGGGAAACTCAGCGCCTAATGCGGGGAGTGATCTCTTTTTCGGAGGAGACGGTGTGCATATTTTGTGAAGTTTACAAATCTTGTCGTGGTCACCTTCTGAAACGCTCCGAGATCTCCACCGAGCCATTTGTAAACGTCTGGTCCTGTATACCACTTCTTCTTTTTGGATGCAAATGGCTGCAAAAACACAATACAAAATAAATATGACAAGATGAGGGAAATAAGGTTTCATT
>OMLO01003297.1_pt1 | contig 13317 bp, 9 predicted proteins | sample 1674811 | NCBI WGS metagenome assembly OMLO01 (sample SAMN06265003, study PRJEB25207) | coral metagenome | isolation source: Coral host | place: Mexico:La Bocana,Puerto Morelos, Mexico | collected 2008-11-13
TAAAAAAATAAAGAATTTATTAGAAAAATAACGGATTTATTAAAAAAAAAAAAAAAAATCGTAGAAACACCAAATTTCAGTCGTTATTGCAAGTCAACAAAGGAAAATGGTAACGTCACAATGACATTTCCAGTAAACTTGAGCCATGGGAGTTTTAGAACAGCAGCACTATATTGATGGTAATGTTAAATATGGAGTCAGGAAAGCCCATGGGGGGTCTGTATCCAGAAAGTCTCTTCAAAAATGCAAAAGCCCTTGGGCATTAAAGGGTAGAGAATGTCAACATGAATGTACTTCCTGCATTTACATATGTGCATCCACTTATGTTAATTTTATGCCGCTTTTACAGCTAAGTAAAAAACCTTCTATTCTTGCAGCAGCGAAGAACATCGTTATAATGAGCCCCAGCACTAGCTGTTAATCGTGTTTCATGGTAAAATTCTATTTTTTTGTGTTGGTACCATTTAAGTCAGATAGCTGTGTTCATAGCTATTAGGGAGCTAAGCAACGACAACAGCAACTTGAACGTTGTACCAATCAAATGGAGTTACTGCACCGCTGTGGTCATGAACAAATTGATATTCAAAAAGGAGCAATTGACAGACTGGGCACTAGCAAACTTGTGACGTCAAACCGGTATCTTACTTCGGGGAGCCTGATAGTAATTTCTTACTGTAACATGTGAAATACACTGGGTAGACATGTTGCTCGAGGATGTTCTCCCTTCCCAGATGTGCACAAGGGTTTAATTTTACATGCAATCCTTTTTTCGATGACGAAAGCCCGGAAACAAGGAAATATCCGGCGACAGAAGTGGGTTGATTTCGTAAAACAAAGGAGAGCGAAGGGAGCCTACACGAAATTCCTCTATTTGTTCGAGACACTTTACTCAAGACGACGATATTCGTCGCTTCAGCTTCGATGAAGAAGTAGCAAACAAGGCATTCATGTCAAGGCTTACATGTGATGAAATCGAAATAACTGCTGTGCCATCAGTCCATGCTGAAGCGGTGACAAAAACACTAGTGGTCACTGAAAGTGCAAAGCATTGTCTTGAACAGGTGATTAGGATGAGAGAGTCTTTGTCAAATTTCGAACTTCTTGACTTATCTTTATTGCGAAAGCAAAGCTTCTGAAATTTTCAAACGTATTTCATTTCTTTAGTTGCTCAAAAATGCGAAGAGGAGGATGCAGTTTGATGTCTACATTAAAACTCATTTCAAAGCTACTAAAACTGCTAAAAGATTTCAGTACATGCATTTCTCGAGTTGCCACCCATTCTCCGAACCAACTCTTCTTAAACAGCATTTAAAACTGCTATTTCACAAATATCATCGAAAGAGATTATCCTGAAACCCTCCTTTCAACAACAACTCTCGAAGAAACTGCATTTTAGCAGAGAAAACCTTCCCTGCAATGTAAACGTAAACAAGACATGTGAATCTTGCCCTTTGTCAAACAATATCGCCCATCAGTGACCATCAGTGCCCAATTTAAAACAAATACTTATGCAGAATTGGCATTTAATTCAACAACAACCATTGCTTAGAAGAATATTCAAATATCCCCCTATTTTTTCGTACAAAAGGGGCAGGTCCCTAAAGGATATATAATCGTTCGAGGAAAGCTTTAACTGGTAATTACACGTGATAGTGTGGCCCTGTCGCCCCATTGTTATCGCCTAAATTTCTATCATCTTCGACTTCAATATCGCCAATGTTGACATAGCCAGGGATAAATTGTACTCTGAATCATCAGAATCATAGCTTCTTTCGGAATTAGAGTCACTTTCTGACATTTTGAATGAAGAAGGCCGAACAACACGGGTAACTCACTCTATATTTCTTTGTAGTGTTTTGTCAAGATACCGGGTTGACGTCATAACTTACTAGTGCCAGTCTCCCGTAGTGCGCATTTTTAACTTCGCGAGCCATGATTTCAATCGGCTTTTATAAATTACCTCCAAATCCCATTTCACTGCTTGGCTTTGTTTATTTTATATATCTACTTTTGAGGAAGAAATATATTAGCCAGGGGTGATAGGCACTTTAATACAAATGCAGGACTTTACCGAGATGACGGACTAGCTATAACTAATGCCACACCTAGAGACACAGAGAACATCAAGAAAGAAATATGCCGCATCTTTAATAACAACGGACTACGCATCACCATAGAAGCAAACAAACAAGTAATCAACTTCCTGGACGTCACATTTAACCTTACCAGTCATTTACAAAGCCGAATGTTTCACTGCAAAAAGTTCACCGCAAGAGCAACCACCCACTGATCACCACATAGAAGATTCCCGCCGGCCAAAACAAACGACTGTCATCCCTATCAACGGATAAAGCATCCTTTGACCAAGCCATCCCTCCATACAAGAAAGCACTTGACGAACATGGATACTACTTCACACTACGGTATGAACCAGTAAAAACAAGCAAACGGAGAAACCAACACAATAACATCCTCTGGTACAACCCTCCTTTTAGCAAGAGCACCAGGACCAATATCGGACACAAATTCCTTGCCTGTGCCCTCTGCTATGCTCACAAACAAGGCAACTTGTGACGTAGCAGTACAATTCAACAACACTCTACACACTTTAGATGATTTCTTATTAATTTTGAAGAAATAGAAAAAACTGTGCGTGTGATAAATTTTGTTATATACAAGTGAAACAACAATATTCCAACCTTATCAGGTTTACTGACTAGATGTCACTAATTTGTTGCAATTTATTTTTACATGTATTAAATGTATGTAGGTAGGTGTAGTCACAGCACCTCCATTTTATTGTTCCTTCGTATTTTTCGTTTTGTCTATTTTTTCCGTTTTTTCAATTATTCAGTGTACATTTGTTATTCATTAGTTTCACCAGTTATTGTTCGGTTACGTAATGTTTCATATTTTCGTGTACATTTTTTCATCTGTTGACTCTATTGTTTGGTATAGCTTCTTTTACCGTTAGTTTTCTAGTTGCCGTTGTCACTCTGTTTTAGTCGTCGTAGTCGCCACACAAATCTTGTAAGTCTCGTTATTTTTCTGTCTTTTTTGCTTGCTTTATTTGTATTTTGTTTTGGTTTCCTAGCTGCTTTATATAATTTTTTTTTAGTTGTTTATGTATGTTACGTTTTCAGCTAATCGCTAGTAAAAGTGCGTATTAAAGACGTGTGGATTTCGACTACAGTAGGTAGGTATGTCAGTCAGCAGTCATGAATTGACCCTGTAAACTAGAGAATGTTTAACACAAGGTAAAGCTTGCATATTTACTATTTAAGTTGATTTGTTGAGTACTATTCTCTTCAAGTTGTCCAGTATAACAATTTGCTTGTTATTTGCCTTAACATCAAAGTTCTGCTCATGAACATTCTTAGATTTTTTCCACATTATTTTGAGGTATTCAATCAAAATTTCAGCGCTTTTAACCTATGGAATTCATAGACTGACCCGTTCTGAAAAGGCTCTTCATCTTTTGGTGTGGGTCTACCACAAATGGCGTGTGTTTGTAACATATGTGAGAGGAGTGCATAAAACATTTTTTCCAGAGCTTTCTTCGCAAAACACAGCATCAACACTTGCCTTTCACCAAAAAATTATCACCCGATATGTATGCTGGCATTTTTGTCATCCCCAGTTTCTGCAGATCCTGCTAGGAAGGCCTGGAATAACCACCCACCATTTGGCAACGAAATACGATGAAGAATGGCTTGCATTAGTACACTCAAGCTTTCCTACAGAAGCTCGAGTAAAAAGCAAGAGCTGGTGTTACCTGAAATATAGCTGCTATACAAAACAAGAGCGCGTTATCACTCAACAAAAAAAAGGATGAATCTGAACTTAAGAACAGACTTTATCGCAATAGCAATGCTAGAACGTATGCGTCTTTCCACAAGGAAAAACACTTAACGTTCCTTTCAAATTCTGTATAAAATGCATCTTTCACCTATCAGATAGTTGTGACTGACGCTAACTTTAGCAAACTTTTGACTTAAGTGTAGAGAAATTTGCATGCACTCTTGACCCATCTTTGACATTAAGTAAAGGCGTATAAAAGGATCACCTTTAACACGCATCAAAGGCATATCATAGGTGAGTACAACAACATCGTCAAAAGTGTGTAAAGATGGCTTTTAAAAAACTTTAGACCACACATTTGAGGCACAGCAAAGGCATTTTTTGTGGCGTGTGAGACCTTGTGAGAGCTGCTACCTGGCTCCCTACAATACTACAAAAAGTCTACATGTACATAAATCACTAAAAAATGTAACACAAACTTTTTCGTTTTGATCCACGGGTAACTTTAGCCAACTTGCCAAGCAACTTTTTCTTTTTCTTCTTCTGCTGGTCTTTTTGTTGCTGAAATAAATAACAGTGAACGTGAAGACAGCCCTGAGAAAGTTCTAACCATTCCAGCTGTCTGACAACACAACGACTGGTGAAAGTCTGATTTCATAAAAATAATGATGTGCAGTATGTTTTCATTCAAGTGGGTGGGACTTGCATATCTTTAGTCTTACTAACAGCACATTTCTGGCCTTTCTGGTATTGCTGGAACACAACCCTCAAGTACAACTGATAGATAAAAAAACTCATAATCCATGTAACTGTAGCATCAAAAGATAAGTTCCTTCAATTCACCCATATATTAACTGTTTAAAATGCTGCAGAAATAAACAACTGGTCAATGTTCAGTCAGCTTACCAAACCTCCTAGAAGCATTCGAGCCTTGTCTTCTTCCCTGGAAAAAGGAAAAAAGATCACATAAATGACAGGTTCACATGTACGTATGTAGCAGGAGAACAAACTTGTTTTCTTTCCGTTAGTTGGTGGTGAAGAAGTGGAAACATTACCAGAACAGTCTACTAGTAAGGACAATAAGTTACACACAGAGAAGCTTAACCATCAATTTGGGAGAAAATGGAATAACACCTTGAGACTGATCAAATTCTCCCACATAGAGTGGCCCACTGACTTGCTGTCTATAAAACAAAGACCTAAGACCTAAGAGCCAAAAACCAAGACTTGTTTTTTTACAGGCCTATCAAGCCAGAGACAGTCAAACTGGGTCGACGCTTTTCCTCAGACACCAACTAACGCGAAATCAAGGGGGTCTTTGTTTTGTAGATAAGGCCGGCTCGAACTACAAAACGAATACCCTCGCTAAAATGCTTTGTTTGTTGTCAGCTGAAGAGAAATTAATGGGGTCTTCGTTTTGTAGATAAGGCCGGCCTGAACTACAAAACGAAGACCCTCCATTGCTTAAAAGCTTTGTTTGTTGTCAGCTGGTGTGAAATCAATGGTGTCTTTGTTTTGTAGATAAGGCCGGCTCGGACGCAGAACCATCACCGCCCCCAATTTCAAAAGGAAGACGCTCTTTCAAATAAAGAAAATCAAATAGTGTTTTATTTGCCATTGAGAGAAAGAGAGAGAATTTATGCTATTCCTAATAGAATTTACAAACGGTTAATCTTCATATTTATAGCTGAATATCATTGACAAAGATCAAATTGGACACGAATTAAATTAAATAATAATTATTTAATTTAATTCGTTTGTTATTAGCTGACTCTCTTTCAGCGAGCTATTATCCCTTTTAATATATTTGTATTGAAATGCAGGCATGCCTGTTTGTAAAAATATAATATTTTGCATATATATGATATATAAACGTAAATTTAAACTGGAACAAATTCAGCAAAAAACCTGAAAGATAAATTTTACTCAATAATCAAATATCTTGAAAAACTATGCAATATAAAATATTATATGAGATCAATTTCATTTCCTTTCATTTTGTGATATGTATTGATAACAGGAACAAAGCGAATGCCTATAACTTGAAAATGTAAATACAACGAAATGTCAAGATAAAAATTCAGTGTCTCTATATTCTGGCTTTTATGCCCCGGAAACTGGCATCAAAACGTCTCTACGTATTAACCATGAACTTGACAAAATGACCGCGAACTCGTGGTTATTATTCAGTACGTGTAAACACTATGACAGTATTAAAGGTTTCTAATCATGCAGTCATGGCAACGGCACGGATAAGAACTTCCTTTACAAAAAAAGTGACTAACTTATTTTTAATTGTAAGCCGTCAAGTTTGAGCATCCGCAGCTGACAGTTTCAAAATTAAGCAGAGAATCTAGATAAGGCTCCAAATAATGGCATCACTTCCTCCATCGCAAAGATACCAGGTAACTGAACTCTGAAATATGCGTGAATTGTGTGGGGGCTGAACTTAGAGTCAAAGAGACTTGCATATGCATTGCATACTCAGATTCAAACAAATTACAGTCAATTGCATTAAAAGGCAGCTTACAAGACCAGTAACAACGAACAAGCTCAGTCAAACAATAACTAATGCCAATTGCATAAAGAGGTAATGGGTTACCCGGTAAATGTTTAATATAGGTAGTGTGCAGGTGTTTAGCAAATAGGTAAAAAGAAATGCTGCAATTCTCGTCATGCAAAAGTTACATTTAACAATAACAATAACTATTATTTGTATTGCGCCTTTTCTATAAAATATTCAAAAGCGCATCACAACAGTAATTAATAACTAAAATTTACAAATCTTTCTGTCAAATTAAAAATAATATTTACATTAAATGGGTAAAAGATAATTACAAATAAGACATAGATATGCTAAGATAACTGAAATGATTCCTTAAATAAAAATGTCTTAATTGAAGTCTTAAAGGATTCTAAGTTCGTTGCTACACACGCGGACCTTGGCAGCTTATTCCATAGAAAAGGAGCAGCTGCCTGGAAAGCTCTGTCTCCCAATGTTTTCTTTGCTTTTGCTTTACATCACTTGGGATGTGAATATATTCTAACGTGAAGTATGGAAAACGACTAGTCTGGCATTTCTTTGGGGCATGATAATACCTGACGGTCTCCCGCTGGGAAGGCTTGCAATTAGACCAATCTCTCTCGACTGGATACATCCATTGTTCTTTGTGGGAGAAGATTACATTGAAAGGAATGACCTTCCTCCGGTGGCAAAAGGCCAGATGGCATGATTTGCACCTGGTTGCACCTTCCGAGAGGAACATCAATTCAAACAAATTTTCATTGTGGTAAATCTCCGAGTACAATGGGGTGCTGGCTGTTTCCGCAGAATCACTTGAGCTTGGTTGTGCCATACCCCTCGCTGGTCGATAGGCGTATTTGTTCTTGCCTCCTTTCTTCCCTGCTGTCTTTTCGAATGTCGTGCTCGGCAATTTGTCCTTTTAGACTTCAAGAGTAGATGTTTGTAAACAACAGGAGTAACCTCAAATTGTCCCATTTTGAACCATGATCGGGTCAACACAAAACGGACAACAAAGGAGATCGATGTAGTGTACTTCGACAAGTCAGAGCACATCGTGGAAGTTCCAAGTACCCATCGATCTTCAGGATAGTTGGAGTGGTGAAGAATCAGGTCGTCCTTTTCACGGCCGCGCACTTCAAAAGTTCTTCAACGTCATCTTCACTGACGGAGCTGCTTATCCTGGATTTGGCATTATAAATCTGCTGTTTTCCGCCTGGCAGTTCAGACACATTTGAAGCACCAAAAGTTCCACCAGCCTTTTTCCTCAGGTCATCGTAAACCCCCTGTGATCCCCTCTTGATTACATTGTCTCTTATCATTGCGAGCGTGCTCTTCTTTAGTGGATAAAATGGCTTAGGATTTGTGGATCGGCTGTTACCGTGCTTCTGTATCTGCAGATCTTCGACTCGCCCATCAACGTTGCTAACATGGTATTGAACTAGACAAACATTGTTAACTGCGTTTCCTTTAAAGTCCTTCAACAGAAAGATTGAACGCGGTAAAGCTGGCGCAGCTTTGTTCGTCTTTGAATTCTGAACCAAATGTAACGCGTCCTTGGAAGGTAGCGAGATTTTTTTCTTCTTTAGCAACGACCACAGACCATCACGGTATTCAATCGTCCACATCGCACAACGAAGGATGCCGCTGTACACGTCATTCATATCGGCCTTTAAAGGTTGACGGGTGCATTTAGAGGACCCAGGCTGTGTTTGGTTATGATCTCTATAGCCTGATCGACTGTGTACCTCTCTGGCTGTCCTTTTTTGAACAACGGTATGTTGTCGTAGACCTCCATTCCAGCATTCCTGGGTCTGGCAATAAATAACAATTCGCATAATTAAATAAAGCTGCTATATCACATTCAAAACAAAATAAGGACCGGACAGTTAAAATGTATTGTTAAGTGTAGTACATTAGGGGATTTACACTATGGCGAAAATATTGAATTATTTGACACATTTTTTAATATTTCTCAGACTTCCTCATCAAATCAATTTCCAATTCTTAAGCATTTTGGCTTCATTTTGTATTTATTGTCTTTATTTTTACTTTTGAAGAATAATAGTGAAAGACAAAACGCCGATGTGACAACAATGTGACGTCATATAACGTCATTACCACCTTAAAATTGTTTTATCTTGTTGAGTAAGCGAAGGGCTCTCTACTCAATTTAAATATATTCCACTGTGTCTTCAAACTGCAAACCTGAGTGGGGGAATTCCATCGCCCCACTGAACCACTATGGGGGTTTTACTTCGCTTGTACGTCTGAGGGTTAAGGTAGAAAACAAGAGAGAAAATTTGTCAAATTTCACTGACCTTATATGAAGTACATGTCAAAATATCGTCATCATTTTCAGAATCATTGTCTGAATGAGACGAGTTCACCATAACCACATCATTGTACTGTCGCTAAGACAAGGAAGCAAATCCATTAATCAATAAAAACATGCCAGATATAATGTACAAAATTTATAAATAATTACACAAAGAGGATACACCAATAAATAAAATTAAAATAATTAATTAAAAACATAGTCAAGAAATTCGTACAGCTCAAATATTGGACCTCTTGAAGCTGCGCTTTATGTCGCCCTCTATAAACTATGGATATGTTATAGAAGAACGGTATAGAAGAACGGGTCAATCGACCATCGGAATCATCTTTGCAAATCGTCAAAATATTTCGCATCAACGCCGGAAAAAGAGTAAGGAGTCCAGGTAAGGATAAAATGTAATGATATCGTATAGTCAGGGTCCAGAAATTTTGTTGTGTGCACTATAAGGAGTTCAAGACATCATTTGTTGTCAAGTAATCGTCCCTTTTTTCAGAATCATCGAGGCCTGCCGTATTATAACGTGAATGACACAAGTCCACCATAACCACATTGCATATTGGTTCTAAACGCAATGTAAATTCATTACTTTAATTTTTTTTTCAATTCTCCCGAAGGACCTGAGTTGCATGTTCATTTGTGATTCTTCACAACTCGTGAACAAAAATCGTACACGCTCACCAACAATGAAGTAGTCTATATTTATATGCTGGCTAGGGTCGGTCCGTATAGTGAAAAACTGTGACTGAGGTCTTGAAAATTCTGCCCAAGGCTGAGGGCAGCGTTTTCAAGCCCTCAGTCAAAGTTTTGCACTATACGGACCGACCCTAAGCCAGCAAATAACATTTTCATTTTTCCTAATGCGGTAAATTGGCTTACAAGTTGATTTATTTGTGCAACTTTGACATTGAATTGGCTTACGTCCGGTCTAAACACCACTGCCAAAAAAATTTAAAATAAATAAATTAATAATAATAATAATAAATAAATAAAGAACATACACCAGGGAATAGATGCGGGGTCTCAAGAAATCAGTAGGTTCCTCCGATCAACAAAGTGATTTTTTACAATAATAAGACCCCAAAATGGTCAAATGCCGAAATTAAATGAGAGGAAAAGGCGCCGTAAACTTGCAGTAAATGAAGATAAGTGAATTTTATTCAAAATGACGGGAACATTGTCGATAGCTTTTCTTGCTTTGTCATCAGCTACTTAAAAAATTCCATGAAATCTCATTGGCTAAAAAGTCGACAGTATGACAGCTGAAGGTTGAACTTAAAAGCTTGCATAAATTAAACTTTTATCTGTCTGTACTCTTATTGATGATAAAAATGAGCCAAAAATTGAGCCAATCAGCGTGCGAGAAATTAGATAGGTACCTGTTTACTTCACTGTGTGAGTCTGCATCACCAACTTCGTTGAGAGCATCGTTTGGTTCATTCTCAGCCATGCCACTGAAAAAAAAAGTATTGAAATAAATATATATAGAAATAAAAACACACAAAACAGGTAAGAGATAAAAACAACAAACATCTTATTCTGTAAAATAATTTGACTCTATTGATGAACAAGGACAAAAAAGAAGTCAAAGCAAACATATGAAAATACTTTAAGACGAGTATGAAAGAAGGCAAATATACTGAAGGTGCTAATGCTATTAATAATGATAATATTAGAATACTCACTCTTCAATTATTAAAAATGATTGCACGGTGTTGCTCTTCACCCCACTTTGCGCCAGCCTTTTCCACACCCATGCGGACACATCTCTCTGTGAGCCGCGGTCTTTCCCACTGAACACTTTTAACAGTCCTGTGCCACTTCCGCCTAATTCAGGTGAGATCTGATGAGTGTCAACAATGAAAAGTCTTCTGGATCGACAACCAATTACAAATATATATATACCACAGGTATATATTGAAACTTTTGCTCCATTGGATTCAGCGAGTTTCCGTAAGGCTTTGGAGAGTGAACTTCTTGGTGAATACTTTGGATGAGGTGATGATTTCTTCAAACAGCTCAAACGATTCTTTAACAATATTGGCCTTATGCAATATTGTGTATGCCTCATGAACGTCATACATTCGGTTAATATCTCTATAGCGATTGAAGCAGTCTGGCATTGTCAATACCAAGTTATTGACACTTTCACAAAAGAACTGCCATTCGTTGATGACAGGAAGGTCATCATCTCGCCTCTCTTCCAAAATGCGTCCAGCAATCAGCACCGACAAGAAAGAGCAGCTGTTTGTAGCATCTCAAGAGATTACGTTTGACATGGGAATGACACCATCCGCAACAAGTTGATCCATCCGCAACAAGTTGATCCATCCACAACAAGTTGATCATGTTTCTCAACAGAAGTGCTCTGGCTTACAGCAAGTGGTATGTTTCTACAGACTGGATCTTCTTTTTGATTGAACATTTCCACTAAAATAGGGGCTGTGGGTCTCTTTGCGGAATCAAAATCTGCACACTTCTCAAAAATGGGCTTGAGCATCAACCACGAAGTCGCTTGAAAACGGTTGAATTTGTCAGAAAAAGTTGGCAATTGCTTGCTGGTCAGTAAATTGGCTACCTCTCGCACATTTCGTATGTCGTCTGGTGCAGTTTATTGATTTCAACTTGATGAGGAAACTGCAGGTCGGGATTTAGCAGCATGAACATAACCATACCATACGACCAAATATCACACGCTTTCAGTTGCTCCAGAGACAACGAAGTATCCACAGGCAAAAGCAATTCGGGAGCCATGTAAACAGGTGTTCCTCTGTCGTAGTTTGTGCGGAGCAAACTGAGGCCGTTTGGATCATACTGGCCCTACTCTCGCCAAAGTCAACAAGTTTGCAAATGATTGGCTCTTTCTCCCACGCTTCCCTTACAGCTTCTTTGTTTTGCGTTTCGCAATACATCTGGTTAGAGACAAGGATAATTCCTGGCTTAAGATCCCGATGAGCGATCTTGCTGTCATGAAGGTACTTAAGACTTTGAGCTGTATCTTCTGTAATTTTAATAAATAACAGCAAGAAAGAATCCATGGCTCCATCTTCAGAGGAGAGAAAATTGATAAAGTCCTTGAGAGAGGAGACACGTCTTTCAAGTCCGAATGGTGAGAAATCGAAATAAACGAGTTCAAGCATCATCGCCGGAGGAGATTGACAGACTGCATAAAGTTCTACGATACGTTTGTCGTCTAATGAATGGAGAATATTGGCTTCTCTGTAGAAGAGACGCAGATTCCTTTCATGTTGATCGAGGAGTTGTTTTACGACGATAGTTTTTCCATTATATTTTGCAGTGATCACCGACCCGAAACTGCTGCTTCCAATCACGTCCTTGTCTGATAGCTCATTCCAGTTAAATTCCTGGATAGAGGTATCAAATAGCTTTGGCCTGTGACTACGCCTCGCGTCAAAGACATTTTCCTTGTTTTACAATCACATCGTGTTAACTTTCTGAATGAACATCGAGATCAATGAAGCAATGTCAAGTAAATTGTTATCCACGTGTTAAATTGAAATTCAATATGCATCTAAACCACAATTTGTACAAAGACAGCCTTTAATAAAGCAATATTAATACTTAACTAGACTTACAAGCATGAAATAGAAACTAGTAATTAAAATTTATGAGTGTGTCAGTTGGTGTCTGAGGAAAAGCGTCGACCCAGTTTGACTGTCTCTGGCTTGATAGGCCTGTAAAAAACAAGTCTTCGTTTTTGGGTCTTAGGTCTTAGGTCTTAGATCTTAGGTCTTTGTTTTATAGACACCCCCACCAACTTACCAAATACCATTTGGCAATTATTGCCTACAAACTGTAGGGGGCAAGGGCTGTATTTTTTGCAACCACACTGGACAATGCTATCAATCCTGAGATTTCGAATGAGCTGATACAAAAAAGGGGATCTTAATGGCATTGAAAGAGCAAGGGAAGAGAACAACCTGATCGAGGGGGCAGTGAGAAGAAGATCAACAAGCAATGACTACAGTGAAGTGACTAAATAAAAATCACCACGCCAGGATGGTGCAGGGTGAGAAACAGCGTGCAAAAAAGACACAGGTAACCAAACAACCAAGTCAGGCTGCTTAGCATGCGGAATAAGGATTCTTGCTCTTCCCCAAGGGGAAATAATTGCCTGACATACAGGGAAGCAACCATTTTACTAGAATGTGTCCTGGTAGGAAGGCTAGTTACTCCAATAAACACACCAGAGTGGTGGAGTTGGAAAAGAAAGCAGTGGGTAAGAGAAAAACAAAAGAAACCAAGAATACACAGTTCTACCAGTCAGTACATCATAAATTTAATTGCAAAGCCTTGTAGCATTTCAGTCATACTGCATCTAGACACAGAAGCCAATGTCACATTCATCGCTACGAAGCACTTTTAAGAGCCTCAAAAACAAACCTGCTCAATAGCCAAGTAATGCAGGGGGAAGAACGGGAAGCCATACGTAACATAATGAAAGAAAATGAAGATTTTTCACTGATATCAGGTGAACACAAAATACTGGAATCTGAAAGCACCGACTGTTAAGTGGTGTGTAAAACCCAATGTTCCAGAGTGTTCCTTCCTAAAAGATAATGGTATGGTATGGTATGGTATTTATTTTTAAAGTCGCTAACGTAGGGAGTGGTTGCCCAATCTCCCGAGCCAGGGG
>OMLO01003298.1_pt1 | contig 13317 bp, 11 predicted proteins | sample 1674811 | NCBI WGS metagenome assembly OMLO01 (sample SAMN06265003, study PRJEB25207) | coral metagenome | isolation source: Coral host | place: Mexico:La Bocana,Puerto Morelos, Mexico | collected 2008-11-13
TATATACCAGTTCTTGTGCTTCACGATTCAACATCCACTCGACTGACGGAAAAGTCAAATTCAGGACGAAAGTCAAACTCGAAAGCGTGGCATCGCCGGCAAGCAGCTGAAGATCTTCCAAGAGAAGCTCACGTTGCATGTGAGGATGGTGCCTTTTAAGTTAGGATGATGCTGGTAGATTTTAGAGCCTGACTAAGACTCGTAACTCATAACTACACAAGTTGCCCAAGGTGTTTTTTTTCTAATTCCATTTTGTTCAGATTTATTTGAGGTGGTATTTTTGCACATTCCCAGCCATGAAGTGCAGCCCATTTTTGATTGAAGGATCTCACCTGAATCCTGCCCTACAACAACGATGTTGTTTTTTTGGTTATCCCTATTTCTCCCCAAGAAAAAGATCAAGGCTGCAGATTGGCAGATCATTGGTAAATCTTAGCTATAAGTAGGTCATATAATTGTCCCTTTCACTTTTCGTTTTATTCTGAACCTACTGAGGATGTTGAAGCGACACAAGTATCAACCAGAGCCTTGGATCTTCAGAGGTGTTCTGTTTGGATGGATAAAACTTGCGAAGAATGTTCAAGATTTGGTGGAATCATGAGATGACTTCAGGGGAGATAGGGTTCTTTAACAACCTTCAATGAAACTTTTGTGTTTGTAATGTATATACTAATATACTGTTGGTGATATTGCTTGTTGAAGGGTTCAAATTTGGGGGTTCTTTTTAAATATCATTTCCAAAAGGATCACAACCTTGCTGTGTTAACAAATCAATCCAAAAATCAAAAGTGGCAACCCAAACTTCTGGCACAGTGCCATGAAATCATTGAAATCAATCTCACCAGATTTGAGGGGGGAAAGCTCTGACACCCCCCTAAGCAACCCACAGGCAAACGGCATGTCATTGTGCTCCCTTCCCAGCACATCACGGAGGACCCAATCTGTCACAACTTGGCGGCGCGAGCACATGCGGATCGGTTTGAAGCCGTGAAGGCGACGAAACTCATGGAAGAGATTTTGGAGAAAGGCTATCAGCCCAGTGGACGATGCCTGGTGAAAACACGCATGAAATAAGTTGAAATACATATCGCCATAGCGGTTCAACTTGCAACATATGCTCTTTTTTCGATCTTTTTATGCTAGCCACGTTACTGCTTTGTGCCCAGTTTCTGATTTTTGACAAAAAGCGCGTAAGAGGTAGACCTGCCACTGAGGATCCTGCAATGCGATCCTAGAAGCTTTGCCTTTGAGCCGTGATGGTGAAATCACGGAGACGCAAAAGAAAATGCTCTACGAAGAAGGCGTTTCTTGATGAAATAAGACTTGGCCTCTACGAAATTGTTGGTTTAGTGGAGTGACATATCAAGATATACAGTAATTATCAGTAATTGGGTTTTGATTACGTGGTATAGAACCGATTTTGATTTTGATGTGAAACTGATAGTATACAAAAGGCACCAGACACTTGGATCCTTGTGAACCTTTGTAGGCTTCCCAGAATTGAGGTCCGTGGCTACTTGAGTGAATCTGCCACTGAAGCGGAGAGGCTTCTGGAAAAGATGAAGGACAGCAAATGACTTTGCTGGTTGTATCGTGTGATTTGGGAACTTCATTTGACTGCTGTGAGTAGTTTACATACGTCGATCAAAACAAACGCATGCCGTATGCATCAAAATGTTTGCAAATGAAAGGTTACTTCCACTGACGTTGAGGGACCAACTGAGACCTTGACGCATGAAACGGTGGTTTGATTTGCACATATCGAATGCAATGGGGTCGTTGGCATGTCTTTGGGTGACCATGTGGTAAGGAGGAAAACTTCGAAGTCAGCGAGGAACTCTACAGTGATTTGCCTTGAAGCGCCAACAGGATTTGAGGGTAATGTGATGACTTTGCTAGTCAAGTGGAGCGATTTATTTATTTCGGGGCAATTATTCACAGTCCTTTTTGCAGTTGGGCAGTTCTAGGTCCTTAAGATTCATTAAGAACACAGTTTAAGGTGAAAGAGTGTTCACCTTGATGCGCACAAAGACACTTCCACAGGACCCATCCCAAAGGTGCTTGATAAAATCACTCTTTTGCTCCATATATGGTAGCCTAGTAGCGGCCGTGCTCCATACGCCATCTCTTGTAATTAATTTCGATCATTTAGATTCCTGAGAGTAGAACAATCGTGATTCAGACCATGACAAGTGTTTTTACTCATAAGATGTCATGTTAAACTGTTAAACGGTTTTGTTTGCACTTGGTATTTCTTATTGTTAATCGTGACACAGTAACATCATGTAACATCTTAAAATCTCTCACCTTATCCAAATCCCATCCTCCAAGGTTCCATCATCACCGGCTCCCGCAACGCCGCCATGGCTGCCCGCGCCTACAGCGCCCTGCGCGCCCCAGCGCCTCTCAACGTGGCCGTGGCGGCCATGGCGGCCTTCACGGAGCTCGGACGTCCCGACGAGGCCCTGGAAATCTTCCAGGAGCGGTTGAAAGGAAAGGAAATGGCTGATTATTTATGATTATTTCAATCGTTGTTGTTCGATAGGATGGTTTCTCTTTGCAAGGTGACTTGATCTTTTTGGCGATGTTGAAAACGAGTTGTGTTTCCAACACTTTCGTGCAAGCGACGCGGCACTGTTTTACAGCAATCAGGGACCTGGACTACAAGTGCATGGCACAAAGACACCCAGACGTGGCGAACGTCACTGAAAAAAAATCGAGGCTTTATCCAGTGATCCAAAGGAAACCATAATGTGGATCGTTGGTTCAAGTGTGCCAGAAATTCTAGGCAATGTTTTTGATGTGTGTCGTTCCAAGTTCCAAATCGCTTGCTGAAGGTTGTTATGTTGCATTGGCATATACTATCTAAGAATCTAAGAACTGGATAGATTTGAAGTCATCCTGAGTTTCTTAAGCAGCCTGAGCCATCTTGAAAACCTTCATCTCCAAGCCGAAATCGGCCGAAAAATTCGTCTGTGACCATGTGAGCTGTGAGCTGTGATACACGTTCTGCTGTCGTTTTTGAGACCCAAGTGAGTAGAGACAGATGCCTGGTGCCTGGCACTTTCACAACCTTGATGATTTCACACATGTTGGAATTGAATCAAGTTGACACATACCCCAGGTGATCTTTACTTTGATTCATAGTTTAATACATGTTCCACCTTCCATTTGCTTACTTCAAACTTTCCTTTGAGTTTACCTAGCAGCGGCATATTTGTTGCCACAATCACTAGCACTAGCCGTTACATAAATTCTTTTAGCGGTGCTTAACGCGCACTGGAGCAGACAGGGAAGCATAGATGCACAATATCTCACATTTGAAAAACAAACATAACCAGGGAAGAATGGCCATGGGAACTTCATCATTTCCAAAATCATACAGTCATACAGTAGCTTTGTCATATGTTCATATGAGGCGCCGTCAAAATATATTATAACTGTCTAGTATGTTTTTGAAGGGTTATCGTTTTTTGGGGGGGGCCATATCGTTTTACAGCGTTTTGCTGTTTTCGGCACCATCCTTCACGTTCATAAGTGATAGAGGTAGTGGTAGTGGTAGTGGTAGTAGTAGTAGTAGCAGCAGCAGGAATAGTAGTAGTAGTAGTAGTAGTAGTAGTAGTAGTAGTAGTAGTAGAAGTAGAAGTAGAAGTAGTAGTAGTAGTAGTAGGAGTAGTAGTAGTAGTAGGAGTAGGAGTAGGAGTAGGAGTAGGAGTAGGAGTAGGAGTAGGAATAGGAGCAGGAGCAGGAGTAGTAGTAGTAGTAGTGGTAGTGGTAGTGGTAGCGGTAGTGGTAGTAGTAGCAGTAGTAGTAGTAGTAGTAGTAGTAAGAGTAGTAAGAGTAGTAAGAGTAGTACGAGTAGTAAGAGTAGTACGAGTAGTAAGAGTAGTAGGTGGTAGGTAGTATAGGTAATAGGTAATAGGTAGTAGGTCGTAGGTAGTAGGTAGTAGGTAGTAGGTGCTTTAGCAAACAATATAAAACTATAGTTGAAAAGTGTTAAAAACTAGTGACTCTAGTGTTTTTAGCAAAATGTGCAAAACTTCTTGTCAAAATTTGCTAAAAAACACAGTGTATTAACAATTTTTGCTAACAGATTTAACCAAGTTTGCTAATAACACTGTGTCTTTTGCAAAAATTGACAAGACATTTTCCTTTTTTTGGTAAAAAACCCATAGTTTCTAACGCTTTTCAACTATAGTTTTTACATTTATTGCTAAAAGCACCTATTACCTACTACCTACTACCTACCACCTACTACTCTTACTGATCTTACTACTCTTACTACCCTCACTCTTACTATTACTATCACAACTACTATTACTATAGCTGGAGTAGTTTGAATAGCTGGAGTAGCTAGAATAGTTGAGAATAGAGTAGCTAGGGTAGCTGAAAGTAGCTAGGGTAGCTGAGGGTAGCTAGAATAGCTAGAGTAGCTAAGAGAATACAACTAGAGAATCTAGACTATCCAGAGTAGCTAGAGTAGCGAGAAGCTAGAGTAGCTAGAGTAGCTGAGAGCAGAGTAGCTAGAGAAGCCAGAGTAGCTAGAGCAGCTGAGAGTAGAGTAGCTAGAGTAGCTGAGGGTTGCTGACTGTAGCGTAACTAGAGAGTTGCTGGAGTAGCTGAAGGTAGCTGAAACAAAAGCTAAGAGTATCTAGAAAATCTCAAGGGCTAGAACAGCTGGGAATGAGAAGCTAGAGTAGCTAGAGCAGCTCAGACTAGAGTAGCTATAGAGTAGCTGGGAGAAAAGTAGCTGTTGCAGCTGAGGTTTAGAATAATTAGAATAGCTAGAGAAACTAGAGTAGCTGTTGTAGCTGGAGTAGCTGAGTGTAGAATAGCTAGGGCAGTTGAGACGAGCTGAGAGAATAGCTAGAGTATCTGGAATATTTAGGGTAGCTACAGTAGCTGAGAGTAGAGAAGCTAGAGTAGCTGAGGGCAGAGTAGCTAGAGAAGCAAGAGTGGCTAGAGAAGCTGAGAGTAGAGAAGGTAAAGTATCAAGAGTATCTGGAATAGCTAGAGTACCTGAGATTATAGAGTAGCTAGTGTCGCTACAGCAGGTAGAGTAGCTAGAGCAGCTGAGAGCAGAGTAGCTGAGGCTTAGAAGAATATTTGGAAGAGCTAGATCAGCCAGAACAGTTGAGAGTCAACACCTCCAGCACCCTTGTCAAGAAAGTCAACAAAGCAATGGAATTTCAGAGGTTTGAAAAAAGCCCACCACCTCAAGCAGCAGAAGTCATGTTTCACCCAAGAGAATAATTTTGAGAGAAAACAATGGCATTCGTTGATGTTTCTTGATTTTCTTGATAGATGCATGGTATGTATTTGATAAACCTAGATAAGCAACAGTGGCCAAGATGCCAAATCCCAGAAAATATAGAACAAAATCAATCCAGAAAAATCAATTTAATATTGAAAAATGTTGGAAAATCAATACAGAAAATCAATACCATATTGAAAAAAACAATATAAAAAACCAATAAACCAATATATCAATCTTCCAGGGGATCGATATTGAAATATTGATGAGTATTGGTTTTTTTCAATAGCTAATAGTCCAAATGCTGGTCCACTTCCTTGCGGATGCCACCCATGGCTGAGTGGATGGGGGTTTGCAAATCGCTAGTGCTGTCATGTCCAACACTGAAGCCAAGATCCACCAAGCTCTTGAGTTGATGAACGGACGTAAGAGGGTCAGGCACATTCCAAGGAGCTTCCATTGGGCCAATAGTATCCGCATCCGCCATGGCTTCACAGGGAGATCACGAAGATATCTGGGAAGGTCGAATTGTAAAAACAATTGAGGCTGGAAAGTTCCACCACGAATCAATAATTGAAAAAACAGTGGAAATGGTTGAGCAAATACGTCAAGTATGGACATCTAGGAATCTGGGGTTCAGAGGAGAAAACTGGAGGAGGGTGGGAAATTGGGGGTTACCTAAGTGAGCAGGCAAAAGTCTGGTTTTTTAACGCTTCTGTTTGGCAACTCGGTGTAGGATCCTGTCTTAATCGGAGGCTGCAAATCCCGCACGAAGGTACAAATCTCGGAGTTGTTGAAGACCTCTGGTGACTTGTAGCTGTGGGTTTGGACGATGGAGCATCTTGGCGCAAATCCATTGAGGAGGACCATAGGTGGGGATGCTGACATAGGGGAGAGGACTTGACTTAGGTCCCGGGCTTTGGTAGATCATTTCAAATGGGTTAAGCTCCAGTAGGAATTCCAAAAACTCTTGATCTGGTTCGTTTTCAAGGATGATCGGAGCTTTGTAAAAATCTGGGTGGGTCAGAACCCAGGAAGCCCTATATAACTTAATTAACACCTCGCTTTAAGCACTATACGCTTAATTAAGTTATATTCATTTAAGTACTATTCAGGTACCTTTTTGTCTATGTTTTGTTTTCAAAAGTCTTTTCAATAGCATTCTTCCTGAATTTTGACAGACTTGTAATTTTTTTCATTTTGATCAAAAAATATGTTTAGAATTTTGCAAATCTGTTCAATCTATCTTACAGGAGTTTTCATCCCTGACAAAAGTCTTTAGTGTCCTTGACAAGAGACATTAACTCCTTGACAAACCTAGTAAACTCTACAATAACTTTCCTTCCCCCTTGACAGGAATTTGGAATTCTTTGGGAGGAGTCTTTGACTCCTTGACAAACCAGCAAAATCTTCAGGAGGAATTGTGAAAGTCCTTGACAGGAGATCTTGCACCTCCTTGACAACCCTGCAAAAAGGTGGGTGGAACGAACACATTGTGCTCATTTTTTCTCATTCATGGAGATTGAACCAGCAAAACCTTCAGGAGGAATTTTTTAAATTCCTTGACAGGAGATCTTGCACCTCCTTGACAACCCTGCAAAAAGGTGGGTGAAACAAGCAACTTGCGCTCATTTTTTTCATTCATGGAGATTGAACCAACAAAATCTTCAGGAGGAATTTTTTAAATTCCTTGACAGGAGATCTTGCACCTCCTTGACAACCCTGCAAAAAGGTGGGTGAAACAAGCAAATTGCGCTCATTTTTTCCATTCATGGAGATTGAACCAGCAAAATCTTCAGGAGGAATCCTTTAAATTCCTTGACAGGAGATCTTGCACCTCCTTGACAACCCTGCAAAAAGGTGGGTGAAACAAGCAACTTGCGCTCATTTTTCTCATTCCTGGTGATTGTATCACCAAATTGGTTCAAAACTGTGGTAGTAGCGCGTCAAGTCATGGCATGGGCAAGAGCATTGCCTTTGCCTCTGTGCACCACAGTGGCAGCTGAAGCAAATGACTGTCCAAGAGCCACCTAGCATCATTCTGTTCATCACAGCTTTGCCACAATAAATGAAACCAGTCTTGGAGCTAATCACAAAAGGCATTCGATTGCACCAAAGCACCCTGGAGTTTTTGCCATCTTCAGTTGGATCAGCATTCTGGCAGGCTTCCAATTCAGAAGTGAGGTCATCAGCCTTTCTTTTCTTGCTGGTTTCCACAGGCAAAGTTTCACCACAGGAGTCGAGCTCAGTCTCATTGCCAGAATCTTCCAGGCCAAGCTGATTGTCAGGCAGAATCTCAAAAGGAATTGTAGGGCTCACAGTAGGCCGCAAACTTTCTCCACTGGCTTCAGCGCAATTCTCTCCATCCAGCTGCCCGCTGCTGTCTGCCATGGCCAACTACAAGGTTGGAGGCTAAGAAACTGCAGGCAAACATAAAATTCATCCCTTACACTTGCACCAGTTCAATCTTTGGATTCAACCATTTCTTTTGCGAGGAGATCTTGTATCTCCTTTTGTGAGGAGATCTTGCACCTCCTTGTGAAGAGATCTTGCTTCCTTTGTGAGCAACTCACCAGTTTTCCTTCCCAGGTTGTTTCACCTTTTTTACATTCACAAAATGGGAAGGCTGTGCTTGATAAAAAAATCTGTTAAAAAAGGACATGCCAAGGGCATGAGGATTGGATTTGCCTGCTTTGTTGGCAGCCATGTCAGACACTTCTCCACCCCAGCTTTCATCTCTGTATGTCCAGGTGGTGGATGGTGCTGTCGTTGCTGTAAAACACATTTCGAGAAACATGTGCAACTTTGGCTTGACTTTAAAATATCTTTGGCCAAGCTTGTCAAAATGTTCATTCAAGGAAACATAAAATAAAGCAAACCGAATGGATTGCTGATTCAATTCAGCAGCATCGAAATTTTGAATGCTCAGCTGCTGGTAACATTTGTCTAAGGCCACTGCAGATTCGAAAAGTTGTTTTTTCAAGACATTCTTTTGATCCAACAAATCTCTGCCAACCAAGACAGCGAATGGAATCAATGCCCTGGCCTCCCCTGCTTTGGCTCGAAGTTTTGGGAATTTGATTTTGCTGCCATCTGATGTGTTCAGCAGCATGCTGGGTTTGAATTGGTCCAGTCGAGATTGAATGTCATGGCCATGATAGAAAAGCTGCATTCGACTGTAGAAATGCTGATATTTCTCTGCCACAGTGCCAGTGAGCTTCTGATCGATCAAGTACTTGAAGAAAGAACCTAAAAAATCGAGGGACGCTCCAAGATCAACTACATGCAGCCAGTCGAGAATGATAATATCAATATGGAAGAAAGGCACCCCAAACTAGGGTGAAACAGATTTCACCTGCTGCAAGCACTGCCAATGGTCCTTTCTGTTGGCAAGCATTCTCCAAGATGCGCTCTTGGCCACTTCCTTCAGATTTCCAGGCACCATGTTGCATTTCCAACAGCAGGAGCCTGTCTCATTCCAACCTGGAAGGTATAGGGCATTCTTGTAGAAAGACCAGTCTCCTTTAACCTGGAGAAGAATGGCCCTTGTCAGTGGCTTCCCTGCTTTCTTCTTTCTATGGAATTCACCATCAGCAAATGCAGAATTGTCATGTCGAAAAGCAGGCCATACTCCAGAAGCTGCTGCTTGCAATGACCATTTAAGCACTTGCCAAATAGCATCCCATGTTGTATTTTTCACCATCCAATGCTTTGGCACACATGCCAAAGGAAAACGCATTGCAGTTGAAGCAGAGGTCAAGATCTGCAGAGATGCCACTTCGAAGCTCTTGGATCTGTCATGATTATAAGGCGCTCCATCTGCCCAGATCGACAAACCAGCAACTTTGCTCATATCTGCAGACAATTGAGCACATGCTTTTTTCAAATGGTTCAAAGGTGCTGGATCCAAAACCGAATGGCAAAACAATCCAGATTCCAAAGGATTGTTCTGATACAATGCATCCAAAGGCTCATGAGGCAACAAAACAGGAATTTTGCCAGTGGATTCAAAGCCTGTAGAAGGAGTGTGAATTGGTGCTTCGAACATGTACACCTTTGGCCAGTGATTTCCTTTCAAGGCCTTTCGAAGCACATTCTTTTTCACATGGCTCGAATCAAATTTGTTGTCTTCACCTGGGTGATACTTCGCATATTCTTCACATCCTTTGGCTCCACTGGCTTGGGCATTTTGAAAAAGCCCTGTAGCTCTCTCAGCTGGAATGGTGCCAGAAGCTAGCAAATCCACAATGTCTTTCTTCAGTCTCTTGTCCTCAGGGACATGGCTAAAATCTGCTTTCCTTTTTGGAAGCATCTCTGTATAGTCAGTGGATTCTGAGCCCAAAATCCTGATGCTTGGTGAATGTCTGTCACAATGTGCTGTCTTGGATTAAGAAAAGGAGAATCTTGATCTCCTTGGACTAGCATAATATACTGGCCCTCCTTGGAGAAAAGAGGAGATCTTTCACCTCCTTGAGGACAAGGGTGATATACTTTACCTCCTTGAAAAAGGATGGTATATACAAGGGAAAAAGGAACTTGATCTCCTTGTGGAAAAAATGATATACTGGACCTCCTTGGAGAAAAGAAAAAGTGCTTGATCTCTTTAGGCGAAAAAATCAAATACTGGACCCCTTTGGAAAAATGACATTCTTTGCAAAAAGAAGCAGGTATTGAATCTCCTTTTGAGGAACTCATCAAGCCCAGATATCAGCTGCAGATTGTTTTTGGCTGCCACAAGTGTCAAAAACTTTCTTGTCGAGTTATGCTACACACTAGCACTCAGGTGGTCTTGGAGCACCATCTCTTGACTTTCTTCATGTAGGCTGACAACCCCTCCATTTGGGCTTCAGTTTCTGTGGTGCCTTGCAAAACTTTCATGGGATGGACATCCACATCAAACTCGGTTGCCTCGACCAACTCCATTTTCATTTGCCTTTCACGAAGGTCTGTCAAAGCTTCTGTTGCCATCTTGACCTTGTCTTTAACTTCTTCCAAACTGTTCTCATCAAACTTTGGCTTTGATTGCAGCAGAGAGCAACAGTCCTGCAACTCATTCACTTTGCGTCCAAACTTGGATCTTTCCACTCTCCATTTCGAAAGCTTCACAACGAATTCTATGTAGTCTGGGTTTTCTTCTTTCACAGAGGGAGAAGATCCAGAACCACTTGGAGCATCATTCAAGGCTGCTGCATGGTTTTTTTGAACTGTCCACCAACAGTAATGCGATCAGTTTCTGCAGTGGTGACTGTCAACTCATCAGCCTTTCTCTTTTCATACTTGTATCGAACCTCTTTAGCTTCCTTCAAAGCTTTTTGTCTTGGCTCTGTCTCATCCCAATTGGCATCTTGAGGGCAATGGGAAAGGATCAAATCCAATAGCTTCTTTTCTTGTGGGTCTTTCATGTTCAATCCTTCTTCTTTGGCAATTTCGAAACCTGAGGTGACTGCGGTTTCGGGAAACAAAACAATGCTTCTCCCAAAAAGATGTTTTCAAACTCAGGAAATAGAAGAAACTGAAAGGAGTTTTTTGTGTGTGAAAAAAGAGCTTAACATCAAACCAGTCACGACTCTTATATCCAGATTGAGCAGTAGCCTTTTCAGCTTGAGTGCTGTCAACCACTTTGGTGCGCTCAGCCCATCTTTGACATGTCTTGTCCATAGTAAATTGCTCTAGCATCTCATTCTTTCCTTCTGAGTCTCTTGGTAGCTTTTTGTATGGTTCAAAAAAATCCACTTTGCACTGTAGTTGTGCCATCTCTTCATCACCAACTACAACTTTGCCACTTTTTGCATCTTCCAACTTGTTCTTTGCATTCTTGGCTTGAGAAGCCAAGTTGGCTTGCAACAAAGCCTTCTCTTTGGCATCAGGTTTAGGCTTTGGTTTCCCAGAGCTGGCTTTGGCTTTGGTGGCAGTCTTTTTCACTTTGGGAGCCATGAACCCAAAAGCACAACAGGTAACAAGGCATGTCAGCAGGAACATGGCAGCAAAGGTTCAGGACGAAATTTGGGATAGACTTGAGATCTCAAAATCTTACCAGAATTCAAAAAAATATTGAACACAACAAAATCTTTGAATTTCCAAATATTCTTGAATTGAATACACATTTTATGGAATTTGAATAAAAAAACAATACCAAATATTTCCACTAAATGTTTGAAATTCCCAAAACAAATCTCATTAAAGAGATTTTCAATAAATCTTTGAAATTATCAAAAATGAATTTAATTTTTGAAAATCCCAAAAATGAATTTACTTGAATTTAATTCAATTAAATTCAATTACACTCTTTTTAAAGTAGATGGCACAATTCAACCCCCAGTTTCGAGGGGGGTTGCCATCTGTAGAGGGGGGTGTGTGTGACCCAGCAAAGATGGCACAAACACATTCTGATCGTGAAAAAACACCCAGAAATTGATGGCACAAACGTTTTTGCCAATTACTCCCCAGACAAATCTCGGACATGTCTTTTGATGAGGCATTCAGCAAATGCAAACAGGCAACATACACAATACATGAATCATACACGATACAATCAGTCATAGTACAATTAATGCTAACATTCAATTGAAAACTACATCTCAAATAAATTCTACCGGAGAAATTGATGGCACAAAGCCTTCCACCGGAGGGTACGAGTAGATAGCTCATTTAGGTTTGCTGTCCAAGATGCTTTCATGTAAGCTTTCATATGAAGCTTGTAATTTGTTCATACAGCATACAAAAAACATAAACGTGTTTGTGCCATCTTTTTTGCGAAAAAACATTGATTTTTCACAATTTGAGATGTTTGTGTCATCTACTCGTCGAAAGATGCGAAAACAAACGAGACCAGTTTTCATCGCCTCCACACTGGGTGCCCCTCACATGATTTGGACGTTCAAGTCCATCACTCTCAACCACCTACAGTACGAGCAAAAAGGTCAGAAGGAGGTTTAATATAGCAGATCTAAAACACGCAATAATCGTGGTAGATGGCACAAATCACAAAATCTATATGCTGCCATCTACTACCAAGGACATTGGTAACAAGATCAAATAAGTACAGTAACCCAAGCCTTAAGCTTTTTGCACGAACAGGTACTGTGTGAAGGCGCACCTTGACACTGCACAACGTATTGGCGCTTTTTGATGGAGCAAAAAAAGTAAAGACTCAACGCATCTTTCGTCATACAATTCGTATTGAGACAAAACACAGTACAGTGTATACTGTAGGTTTCTAGATCATGCCCGTGCTCCCTGTGCCACAGACACGCGCACATGAAAAAACGGACTGGTGCTGGGGGCTGGAAATCTGAGAAGGGTGCGATCGGTTCAGCACGTAGAAATCAAACCAATGCAAGCAATGTACCTAGCAATAGAAGAACTGAATCACGGAACTGACCCCAAATCAAACACACATGCATTGTATGTGCCACATGCCCAAGCAAACTGCAAGTGTTCCATTGCGTGCTTTATGGTGAAACTTGGGGACAAGTAACACCAACAATCATACACAGTGCCATCTATTGACGAGGCCAACAATTGCTGAACAGTATTCAGAACTGAGTTTGAAACATTCCAAGGAGAAGCGTCGAATGGCCAAAATCTGTTGCGATCATCGTTTCATCCCCTTGGCCCACAATGAAGCTGCATGATGACAATGTACAAGTTTGTGGGCAGTTACACTCAAAGTAGATGGCACTGTCAAATTTCCTTGGCTCCGTGCATCTTCAAATGCTCTGGAGCCATGTCTGGCAGGTCCTGAAAAGCAGCAGGTGGAACAGTCCCAATGGTATGAAGGAGACATCAAATCAGAGCTGCAGTCTTAGGTCCTCGCAATGCATGTCGGGCCAATGCAGTTCACCTATAGCAACAGTGTAGCTGAATCACAGGAAACGACTCAAAATCAGACATGCACACACACATGCATTGTTTGTGCCATCTATCTGCAACACTTGACATGACATGACCGAGCACAATACTGGCAAACAGCACCACAGGAGCCTGGCAGTAGATGGCACTGACAACAGAAACATTGAGAAAAACTGCGTGCATCACTGATACAGTATGTACAGTACTGATAT
>OMLO01003299.1_pt1 | contig 13314 bp, 16 predicted proteins | sample 1674811 | NCBI WGS metagenome assembly OMLO01 (sample SAMN06265003, study PRJEB25207) | coral metagenome | isolation source: Coral host | place: Mexico:La Bocana,Puerto Morelos, Mexico | collected 2008-11-13
TTTCTTGAACAGAATCCTCAGTTTCCGACGAAGTTTCTGTGCATTGGAATCCACAATCACCTGGAATCAGCCAGAGATGCTTGACATTTGAATAATATATATGATATTATATATGTAAATCCTTCACAAAACCTTTGAGCTCTAACATGCTGTAAGCATTTTCTGCCGAGCTGGCCGAACCTTCATCAGAATGTCACGTGTCATATCCTTGAAGTAGTCAGACGTCAGCACGTCATTCACCTTCACCCATCCTTCTGCACTGTCAGAGCTTAGGCCAACCTCGGGAAAGACGCGTGTTTGAAGGCACCAGGCACCAGTGGCTGTGCCCCACCACATGCGACTGGAAAATCCATTGAAACTGTGGGTCATATCATCCAGACATCAGCAAATCCATTGAAACTGTGGAAGAGATCATTGGAAACTGGCTGCTTTAAGTTCCACACACTCTTGTGTTTAATACCATGCCGCAACAGCCAGGACAGCATCTTCGATATGACCACAGTGGAGTCATCTGAAAGCACGACAGCATTCAAATCTCCCAAAAGAAGTGCACATGTGACGATGACAATGACAAGAACATATAATGACAATGATGAGGATTAGGATGATGAAAAGAAGGATCCTGATAAGCATGAAATATGTGTAAAATGAGGATATCCTGGATAAGCATAACAATGATCATGATGATGCCAATGAGCATCACGATAACAGCCCTGACAATGACAATGGCGATGACAGCGACCACCATGGAGGCCAAATGGAGGCCGACAAGCAGGAGGACAAGACTATGACGACGGTAACAACAAAGAATCAAGACAATGAGGATCCAAAAATGAAAATCCAACTTTCAACAATCCCAACAACCCCCCTAACTTCTATTCTTAAGAGATTTTTCCATTGTTTTCTAACAGGAAAAACCACCCATTTTACGTAGGGGCGTGTGCTGTGAGTCGTCCGAAAAGTCACACCGGACCGTGCCTGGCTTCACAGCTTTGCCTGGAGGCTTGGCAGCCGTCTCTACCACCATGGTGAAACCAGCCAACTTTGGAGATCAGCTTTGGGCAGAAACTGTGGATGAGATCGCCAAGATACAACGGGAGGAGAGACGAGGACGTTCAAACGACGTTTCAAAGTTCAAAGTTCAAACTGAGGTTTCATCTTGATGCCTTCGGTGACCATGAACATTGTGCACCTGCTGGTCGTTCGCATGCCAAGAGACGTTGTTTGAAGACAGACACGACACGTTCCCAGACGGCTCCATGGCAAGAGCTGCTTGCCCTTGACTTGACATCCTTTGACCGCCCTTGCTGCATCAAAGGTGCTTGTGAATGTCGTGCACACGCTCAGAGATCAGAAGGCAAGGGTGAAGGGGTTGAGAGTACGATGGGGGTCTGGCAAGGCCAGAATAACGAGTCCAAGGCCAAGGTGAATCAAACAGAATCCAACACTGAAAGCTGTGGTTGTATATGATGTTGCATGCATAGATGTACAAATCTGTGGTTGGACACTGGATTTGTATATTTTAGATATACTACTACAGTAGTGCATAGCTTTATTCAATGGATTCGGTTTGGGGTATTTGGACTTTTTTTTTGCACGTCTGGACCGGTTTTTTCAGGTTTCTTGTGGTCCGACAGGCCACCCACAAAAAGCTGGTTGGATAGGAAACACATCGATAAATCTGTGAGTTGGAGAGACTTCGCAACAGTTTTAGAAGCTGATCCAAAAAATCGGATGTGAAGAGTTGGAGAGGTGAGGCCTTTGATTTACGACGAGTTCGATGGTGAGATTTCCAGGGATGACAATGCCAGAAGCTCGAAGTCAAATATATATACTGAAATAGATGAGTTGACAGTTTCGAGACATGCATTCTTGGCTTCAACTGTCTGAGGTGCACAGCTCCCAGGAGACAGCATCACACCTGGAGATCCAAGAGACCGCGGCTGCAGAAGTGGATCGCTTGAACCACTTGGAGCACTTGGACTCGTTTTTCCGGAAGATGGAGGTGGTGACCGAGGAGTTGCTGATGGCCCACAAAACATGTGGATAAATTGACTTCAAACATGACGTGAGTATATAAATTTAAATTATATACATAGTCATTTAGTGAATTTAGTCCGATCTCTCTCGTAATTCCATGAGCTTCAAGAGAGTGGCATTTGAAGGTATCAGTGGTCTTCCCCAGCTAGCTTTGCTTCACAAGCTCCCCGACCCCTTGCAGTCTCACCATTGAAGCCTTGCCTCCCAGGAGCTTGCAGAAGCTAAGGAGCTGCAATTGGACCATTTGGACTGCAACGGAACCTCGCCTCTCTCTGGATATTTCAAGGCTCAAGTTGTTGCGTGGTGAGTTTGCATGCAGGGAGCTGCAGATGAAGTCAGATGACATTTTTCAAACAGAGCCTATCACTTCTCACTTTCCTGAATCTGGACTGACATCTTGGCAGGTCTCCAGAAAGTTCACGATTTCGAAGCCGTGCAAGATCACAGCAGATCGTCAGGGCCTTGGAGAAATTGGAAATATGCTGTTTTTCCGAGTCGACAGAAATACGACTTTTTAGAGCAAACAGGAGTCGATGCTGCATGGGAAACTCTTGTGTATATACAGTGTCTTTTTTGGGATACGGTACAAAACAAGGGCACGAACCCGTGACCTTTGGAGGTGCGACGCTGTTCCTGAAGGCGCCTCTCCGCTTCCGGCAATTGGTTGAATTCCACGGAAACCTCTCAGTCATCGCCGTGCGCCGCCCGTTGGACGGGCCCTGCGTCCATCTCGAAAAGGATGGCGTCGTCCAGCCCGGCGCAGAACTGCGGTTCGTCAACTGCCACAGACAAAAACGGCACGGTGGTGCCATGGAGGTTCATGGAAACCTTTTGACCCATGGAGACGTGCACATTCGCAACTGCAGCGCTACCTTTGGTGGATGCTTGGGCTGAAATTGGGAGCCAAACAGCCTGAAAATGAAACATAGTCTACGCAAGCAGAACTGTGAGGCATTGACTGGTGAGATAAGCATAATTACTATCATGCTGGGAATTGTGACTTCCAATACACTTGCCAAGTGGAGCAGTATTTTCCATTTTGGATCATCTGGATGCTATGAAATTGAAGGTTTCCAAAAACGCTTTGGCAGAAAGCCACCGCATTTGCTCGGCGGCAGGAGCCATTTTCGTAAAGAACGATTTCACCCAGTCCAATGGCACTTTGACAATTGCCAATTCATCGGCCGATGAGGGAGGCGCGGTGCACCTTGGAGCGCCTTCGGGAGAGTTTCGGAGAGTGTCGAGATGTTGCTTGAGCTGGCTTTGAGGCTGTGGTAGGTTCATTTTAGTTGTGGTTTCCAGGTTACGTACATCCTGTTTGATGGATTTGCTTGCTCAGAGATTCCTGAACAAATCTCTCAGAGAAGATTGTTCTAAATTGTGAGCAATCACATTGCTGCGCTGGAAGAACCGGTGTTGCCCTCATGCTGAGTGTCAACAGTATTGGGGCCATGCACACATATATACCATACATGTACATAACATGTACATGATTGCTGGGCTCGCCACCTGTGGCTCAAGGCAAAGACCTTCCGCAAGACGTAAGGTCAGGCATCAAAAGGAAGTTGAGCGTTGGTCCGATATGACGAGCCTACAGACATAATTGTATACATTTCTGACCATATAGGCAGATATACCGGTGTCACCTCCGTTGACAGGTTATCAGCCGTATCGTACGCAATAGCCGTGAGACTAATCAAGTCATCACTGGTTGGGTTAAGGTAAATTACCCTCCAGATGTCAACGTCAGGGTCAATAGCAGAAACCCTGGAATTCGCTTCACCTACGCGAGTGCTACTAGCATCTTGACCGAAATGAGGTCAACGAGATCAGCCGTTAGTCAACCGCTTTCATGGAATCTGATTCAACATACGGTAGGTACACCGACGAACGTAGCACCAATGGATGTGAGTGAGAGATCGAGACCAAGCAAAAGATCTGATTATGTAAGATCATCAGTTGCATCAGCGTCTCCAAGGAGAAACTCCGGAGCGAGAGGATCTGATCAAGTACCGTTATCTGCTGATCAACGATTAGACATGTTGATAGCTGAATCTAGGAGTAACATACCCAGGGGTTGACAACGTAGGTGGAGGCCATAGAATTAGGGAGTCATCCCTGAATCAAGAGGTAGTTATGTTGACCCAAACGCAACTGACATCCGAGTTTGAAGTGGCAGAGATGAATAGCCTAAGGGTTGAAGCTGAGGTTAAGCAACAAAACGTTGAACAGGAGTTATCTCAAGAAATTAATACGTTGCATTTATAGAGGAAATGAGGGCAATCTTTACGGTAGAAGATCAAGGAAGTATCCGTAGGATCGAAATGTTGGAAGATCAAAGAAATACTAAAAGATTCAAGCGTCAAGCTGAGGCTTATGTAGGAAGTCAAACTGAGGACATATCAAGGCTAAGACATGATTAGCACATGGTACCATGGAAATGAACAGTAGCAACACGAATAGACATAGGTTGCTAGAGGTAGAAAAGGAAGCAGACTGCAGAAACGAAAGTATTAGCGGCGAGTTATTACAGTCGAGAACTAAGTAACCAGGTCCCAACACCAGGAAGCCGAAATTTCCCCGATGCAAATTTGCCTGAAGGATCGAGCAGCTATCTTCAATTCCGAGATTGCGAATCTTCAAGCGACGATCCAAAGTCAGAAGGACTCACAAGTACAAAGATCTGGCTTCGCTAAAGAAGAAATTCGAAACTACCTAATTAGGAAGTTGTCTCATTATCAGGATGAATTCAATCAGGAAAGTATTGCGGAGTGAGAATGACGTTGCTAAGTTGTATAGGAGTAGGTATGAGTCAATTACTCAGGTAACCACTGGCAGTGATCCGACCACGGATAGTGTAATCAATGCGTTGATGGGTAGGTTAGATAATGAAGAGAATCTCACTGACTTCTACCGAAACAAGAGAGATGAGGCGGATCAGAGGAGTCTAGCAATTCAAAGGAAACTAACAAGAGAGGAATCAGAATGGAAGAATACTGAGGACAAAATGATTCAAGTTGGGAAACGGCTTGAAGATACTGAAGCTAGAAGGAGTGAATCGGACAACTGGATTGAAAGCAGATCTGAATTAAGGGAAAAAGAAAGGAAAATTGCTTTCCTAGAGTCCGAAACAGATAGGCTTGATAGGAACGAACAAAGGGCTTCTGGTAGGAAGATTTTTGGGAAAATGGGGAAAATCAAAATCACCAAAGCGTCGATGATGATTTCGCTGAGGCTACTGAGGTTGGAAGAACCAAGCGAATCTAAATCTCGCATTTCCCGTAGGGAAGCTGACAAAGTCATCGTTCCTCCATGCCCGAAGTCACATGACCTAGATGGGCGGAAGAGTCAACCGTTATCGAACGTTCTGAGTGCATGTGCCGATACCGACCAAGACGCATGGATCTCCTGGATAGGTGAAGCCTTCAAACTCCATCCTGACATTTCAGGCATGGGAGATTGCGGTGGACCAGTTTTACCACAATTGATGTGAAACTGGTGACTGCATTGACTGCTATGACCAACTTGTCTGGGGATAGAGGTCGTGAAGTAGGCCAGAAATCAAAGTAGTGAATGACTCTTGATCTTGCCCGAATGTCACCCCCAAAAGTTAAGAACGGAAGACAAATCATAGCGATGATCCTAAACAGATCTTACTTTCATGGGGAAGCATCTGTATGAAATGACGACCTTGGAGACGCGAGGCTCAATTTGTTTAGGAACCAATGGATACATATCTTGTCATCTATGAGGGAAGACGACAAGCCAAGAGATTTGTCGCTCAGGATACCCTGTTTTTTTTGTAAGATCAAAGGACCAACATCAGTGGCATTTGAAATCAGGTAGTACAGGAGTCTGAAAGAGGGCGCCCCGAAAAGACTTATGATTATCTGATGGAAATAATGGCAAGACCGATTTCTACCGAGAGGAAGGAGAAAAATAGACTTGACAAAGCCAAACAAATCCGTGAGTTATTGGGAGCTAAAGCACTAGCGGCCGAACGGCCTCCGAAGAAGGATGACAAACCCAAAGCGGACAAACCACCCAAAGGGAATAATAAGAACGCCGCGCCAGTCCTAGCAAAACCTAATCCCAAGGCACATGCTGAAAAGGGAAAGGGAAGGGAAAGGGTGGAAAGGGGAAAGAAAAAGGGAAGAGAGATAAGACTTTCAGAAGGGTGGTTGTCCTAAGGGAAAAAGATTGCCAATTTAGTCATGCAAAGAAGCATGTTCCTTTTGGTTTCACTAATGGACCCGGGAATGGAAAAGGTGGCAGCCTGCTCCTCAAAAGTGTGTTTCTTGTATTCCAAGAGAAAGTGCGATCGTACTGACTGTCCTTACAAACATGACAGCGATGCAGCGCCTGCAGAAGCGGGGTCAGCGAAAGCAAAGGCAGCTCCAGAAGGCAACGCCAAAGCTGCAGCCGCTAAAGCCAAAAGCGCAGCGGTGGTCGTCGAAGTATCTAGGAGACATAGCAATGGCTATTTGTCTGATTGGCCCGACAATGATGACCCATCTCCAGTTGCAGCAGGGAAAGTCTTACATGAAGGACGAATGGGATTGTACTTAAGGACAACATCGTGAAGATCAAGAGGAACCCCGAAAAAATAACCATTGATGTAGGATCTGACACCAAGGGACTTCCCAAGGGAAACGGATCAAGAGATCAGTGTTTGATCATCTAATTGCCAGAGCAAGAGCCAAGGTGTTGAACAATGAAATCATCGGGAGAAAACCTGAAACAAAAGTCGTCATCGGAAAAGGTGTTCATGTCAAGGTTTGTTGGAAGGCCAATCGACTGGTTGAGAGCATGGTAAAGCATGAGGTAAGAAGTCAAAACGCATAGGGATACCATGTGCCTCCGCAGGTACCAATGGGAAGTCAGTAAGGTTCATCATGGACACAGGATGCGGACATGATCTCATATCACAGAGGAAAGTCAAAAGAACTTGGTTTGGAAACATTCCTCGACGATGCAAGCTACATGTTCTGAATCAGACACCGACAGTCTTGTCAGCAGGAAGTGGTTGTACCAAAGAGGGTTATTCATTTGTGTGGCCCAACAGTGAAGACATGAAACCTGTGATGGTAAGTGATGACGGAATCTGTACTTTCCTTGAAGTAGATGGGGACATCCCATATCTGATCCCAGGAAGCGTCCCTAGTGATGACAACGCTCAGGAAAATCAAGACAGACTATTGAAACACCTTGAATCTCATGTGAAGGATTAAGAAAGGACAGAATGATAAAGATGACATCAATCCAAGGGCAACTGCTGGAGAGGAAGGAGGACCATCCGCGGACCATCATGCTGAAGATCAGGAAGGATTGATAGAAGTAGAAGTAGACAGAGGAGCATCAAGATATGCAAAGCGCGGAAGCCTCAAGAGAGCGTTGGATCACCTAGTGACACACAGATACAGTAACCCTTGTTGCGATTCCTGCAAAAGGGCGAAGATGAGACATTTCAAAACAAGGAAAGGAGCATTCAAAAGAAGGTTGACAAAGTTTGGGGACCTAATAGCGTTTGACTTCGTAGATATGGGTAAGGCGACTGAAATGGGATGGAGAGATCACAAGGAATTATTGGTTATAATTCGAGATAGATACACCGGGATGGAAAGGAAGGTGATTTGTGCCTACTCCGATAGTGCGCAGTCGTTCAAGGCAGCCATGAACGAGATGGGCATACCTCTGGACAAATCTCTCCTTGGAAGAAGTTTCAGGAACAGCATTGCTGAACGGAACAACCTGCGCATTCTTGATACTGCGTCCACACGCCTTGCGCGTGCGGGTTGCTAGCCTGTTTTTGGCCGCGAAGGACCATCCTACGATCCCGATACATATCATGATGAGTGGTTGGAGTGGGAAAAGTTCGTTAGCCATCAAGAAGGACCAGGTGTAATGTCATCACACGGATCAACATGTTCTCATGATGGGTATGTACCGTTGATAATGCGGAGATAGCAGTAGCATCATTGAAGGGAAAGAAAAAAAGTAAATGCTCCATCGATGCCATGCATTAACTTTGATGTTGTACATGATCACCGTGAGAAGGTATCTCACCAACAACTGCCATTTCCAGCAGAAGTTTCAAGACCAGTATATGAAGGAAGCAAAAGTTGGAGAACTTGAACCCCGAAGCACTAAAGAAAATGAGGGATGAATGGAATGGTCTTACTGAGCAAGGTACTTTCGAGTTCAGAACGAAGAAGGCACCATTAATCATGGAATTTGATACCATAAGAAATGAAGCTAAACAGAATGATGAAGAAGTCCATTTTGGGAGAGCTCATGGGTTCGTGGTAGGGAGACATTAGCAATTACCCAAAGAAGGAAGTTCAAGGGTAGTGCGGTATTTTTGGGAAACACAGTAACCAATCAGAATGTTGAAGCTGCGTTCTTCCAAGATCTTGGAATTCACCGGCAACATTCGAAGCTGCTCGATGGGTGGACCTTTATGGTCTCCGACATGTTAGCTGATTCCATACGTGCATACATTCAGGCATATCTCAAGGGACCACGGTTCTTTGTGGAGTTACCGCCCGAGGCATGGCCTTCATGGGTCAACCTGCAAGATTAACGCAGACCTGTTGTCAGATTGACAGGATCTCTCTACGGACACCCTGATTCAGGAACAATGTGGGAGCAGCGCTGGGGCAAAGCAGTTAAAGAAGTAGTAGGGTTTGTAGGAATGGCCATCGACGTACTACCGTGGGGAAATGGGCTATACTTCTTGTGGTATATGTTGATGATCTGAAACTGGCCGGTCCACAGTCGAACATGTGCTTATGACTTGAACATCGTTCACCCCATTCTGCCGGTAGGCGAAAGCGGTAGAAGCATCTTGTGCACTGAAGTAAGTCTGCGACCTCTTCATCGAAATCATTCTTTGTCGTGCTGGAAACCTTGGTCAGATCACAAACAGAGAGGCCTTGTGATGGAATCTGACAGCTGTCTTTCCACCCGATATAGCTTCCAGGATATTGGAGTGCAGTGGGCTCTCTAAGTCAGGAACCTTGTCGTCCCAATCTGAGTGAGAGAGATCTTCTCTGAATTCCCGTCCAGGTTGGAGGTCTACTTGCTGGATCTTGTCCATCACCTTACCTTAAATATCAACCACCGCATTCCTCTTCTCTCGAGTGTAGATGTCTGCCGTGGACTCCGTCTGCCAATTCGCCAGGTACAGACCGATTCCCAGTTGGTCGGAACGAGTGCCAGGTGAGAGGTGCAACCAAGGAGTGGTCCACCCCTGTCGAACCATCCTTGAGCCACCGCAGGCTTCTGTCACTTGTACGCGGTCTATCCACGAATCTTCCTGAACAAGATAGCAGGGTCAAGGTTGTCCACCAGTCTTCCCCTGAGAGGGATAACTTGGGTGCGATCAAATACCAACAAAGAGCTTACAGCGATCGTTACCAAGCTGAAGATCACACCGCCGCTTCCAGGAGTGAAGGTGTTTGAGGAGCCCTGCAATGGCTGGGTTATGGCTGTAGCCATTCGAGCTTCGAGTGGACATTACATTAAGGTGAAGTTAGACCCACGGATGATGCTGATGATGATGATGATGATGATGATGATGATGATGATGATGATGATGATGATGATGATGCGTCGCCTGGGGCCTCAAAATACAGCAAAGTTCCAAGGAGCGTACCAGGTAACATCACCAAAAAATCTGTCGTCCATCCTCAAGAACGGATTAGTTCCAGGTGGGGAGAAGGGCAAGAGATTGATGAGTTTCTTTGGAGTGTTTCCACCATGGGATGAAAGGAACAAAGTGACGAGGACACGGTCACCGATCCCAGGTGGTTTTTACATGCTGATTGTGTACATACCGCCAACTGATCTTCAAGAACTCAAAGATGACCTTAGGACATTGTCAGCCAAAGATGTGATCGATACGAACCAAGCTCACGAATTGCAGCAAAGCTGGCATTGTACTGGGTCCCTCTTGGCCAACATTACTCAGGCTGCCTGGTAGGAAGCGCGTGTGCTGTCTGGCTGAGAATCCATTTTGCTTAGCCTTGTGCGTCAATTGCGACGCTGAATTTTGGTCCTCGGGAAGATATCAAAGAACTACACCAGAAGCAGGACTAAGGAATAGATGGGACAGAGAAAGGGTCATGCAGAGTGCAAAAGAGGTATTCAGAAAGGCCACAGAAACATTAAGGAGACTCTCTGGAAAAGAGAAGACGGGGATCGAAGAAGACGAAAAGGAAATTGGAAAAGAAGTGGGTAAATTGGTGCAAGAGACCGTCAAAGTCGAAGAATAAAAAGACAAAGCAGAGGAGCCATCTTTCCCAAAAGAAGAGCCTGAAGAAGAATCCAAAGGCGACAGCGTCCCAGGGGAAGATCTTTCCATGTTTGAAAGAGATTTGACTTTGCCAGAAGAGGGAGCCATGTGTATCGATAGCAACATTCAAGCCGCAAAATGCATGGTTGTGCACCTTATGAGAAGGGTTCACTGAGGGGTCAACACATGTTGGAAATTCAATGTTGCCATAACCCGTGAAAAGAAGTTAGACTTCTGGCAGAAAGCGTATAGGCCAGAAATCACGGGAGGAGGTTATCCGGTAGAGGAGATTGATCCAGCCACTGGAGAACCGGAACGTTTCGCTCCATTCGAATACCTCGAAAGGCGCAGGAAGCACTTTAATTACAAGCGCAAATGGAGAACACCTGGTCACTAGAGCATGCGCGATGCAAGTTCTGATTCACAAGATCAGATGGGCCATCTATCGCACTGCCATGGACACAAAGAAGTTCAACGACATGATTGAACACAATAAGGATCAAACGGAAAACCAGAAGGCGAAGAAGTCATTTGGGTAGCGCCGGACAAATCATGGAGGCCATCATGGTCCAGAAGAATGGCCCCAGCTACACCACAAGGCCAAAGCTGATCAAGTTGGTAACTGGGTGTGATACCTTTTCAACACTGGCGCTACTCGTGGGAGATCCAATGAACACCTAGACGGATCAGGAAGTGACATGAATTCTCAATCAGTTTGGACTGAGTGATCTGAGGGGGCCAAACAAGTTGATTCTCGAATGACTCTCGACCGGGAAAACATCCCTAAAAGACAACTGATTGGAAATGAAGACTACAGAGCAAAAAGTGCTTCAGCTCACGTTTGCCCCACAAGAACAGCAAACACCTTCGCGCCGCAAAAACTATGTAATCACCACAGAATGATGAGCCCATGGGAGACCAGTTTAAGGATGGAGCAGCTCCACCTAGTGTTTGAGTAGGAGCTAGTGCAAAAGTTCATGCTGCAAAATCAAGCACCGAAGGCGATGCCAGAGCAACCGACTGCTGGCAGAAGACCAGCGGATCCACCAGAACCTTCCCAGTCGTGGCAAGAGAGCAGCCATTCCCCACAATCACCAATATATCCCAACCAAGGTGAGAAAGGGAAAGGCAAATGGAGCGAGTACCAGGGAACTGGGAAAGGTTCTCAATCGTCATCCAAAGCAAAGGATGGACCCGTTGAAATCAAGGTGGATGGGAATATCAAAGAGACTGCACAGAGCCAGTTATGTTTCACACCTGTGACTTCTTAGCTGTGTGAAGTTCCGTAGTTGTTCTTTTCAAACGCATGAACTTGAGGTAACTCAGTTCTATAAGACGTTATGCGCTACCCATTTTGCAGATTGAACTTGAGGTAACTCAGTTTCAAGCACCGCGGTAGATTTATTGCATGCCCAAAAGCAAAAACAGGGTGATGTATTCGTCCTCAGCGCTAATTAGTTTCTCAATTTCAAGCCAGTTGCTAGGGAGGCCGCCAGCACATGTGTGACCCACTGTAGAGAAAATACCGCCCACGGGGGGTGTCAACAGTATTGGGGCCAATGCAGACTTACCATATATATGTACACATCATATACATGATTGCTTGCGCTCGCCACCTTTGGCTCAAGGCAAAGACCTTCCGCAAGACGTAAGGTCAGGCATCAAAAAGGAAGTTGAGCGTTGGTCCGATATAACGAGCCTTCATACATAATTGTATACATTTCTGACCATATTAAATTAGCAGATATACCGGTGTCGCCTCCGTTGACACTGAGAATTTTGAATTCCATTCACTTGCCAAGTGGAGCAGTATTTAATTTTCCATTTTAACTGGATTGAAAGTGAGGATTTCCCAAAACGCTTTGGCAGACAACCGCAACATTTGCTCAGCCGCAGGAGCCATTTACGTAGAGGGCGCCTTCACCCAGTCTGACGGCACTTTGGCCATCGCGGATTCGTCGGCCGAGCAGCATGGAGGCACGGTGCACCTGGGAGCCTTCGGGAGAGTATAGAGATATTGCTTGAGCCGGCTTGAGGCTGTGGTAGGTTCATTTTAGTGGTGGTTTCCAGGTTAGGTAAATCGTGTTTGATGGATTTGCTTGCTCAGAGATTCCTAAACTCCCAAACAAATCGTTTAGGGAAGATGTTGCAAACAATGAGATCTCTGCGATGAACAACCGGAGTTGCTATCATGCCGAGAATTTTGACTTCCAATCGCTTGCCAAGTGGAGCAGTATTGTCCAGTTTGGATCATCCGGATGGTACGAAAGTGAGGGTTTCCGCAAGCTCTTTGGCAGAGCCACCGCATTTGCTCGGCCGCAGGAGCAATTTTCGTATTCAAGACCTTCACCCAGTCCGATGGCACAGTGACCATCGAAGATTCATCGGCCAAGATGGACGGAGGCCGGTGCACCTTGGAGCGCCTTCGCGAGAGTTCGAGATGTTGCATTTATATAGCTGGCTGTGAGGCTGTCTGGTATGTTGATTTTAGTTGTGGTTCCAGGTTACGTACATCCTGTTTGATGGATTTGAAAGCTTATATAGATTCTTTTTACAAATCTTTTAGAGAAGATGTTGCAAACAATCAGATCGCTGCGATGAACAACCGGAGTTGCTATCGTTCCGAAAATTTTGATTTCCAATGCACTTGCGAAGTGGAGCAGTATTTTGCATTTTGGATCATCTCGATGCTATAAAAGTGAGGGTTTCCTCAAGCTCTTTGGCAGACAGCCACAGCATTTGCTCGGCGGCAGGTGCCATTTACGTAGCGAACGCCTTCACCCAGTCCGATGGTAAACTCACGATCGAGAATTCGTCGTCAGAGATAGGAGGCACGGTGCACCTTGGAGCGCCTTCGGGAAAGTTTAGAGATGTTGCTTGAGCCGGCTTGAGGCTGTGGTAGGTTCATTTTCATTGTGGTTTCCAGGTTAGGTAAATCGTGTTTGATGGATTTGCTTGCTCAGAAATTCCTGAATAAA